>Ga0209121_10004797_pt1 | contig 12487 bp, 9 predicted proteins | sample Cruoilmetagenom3_FD_187292 | JGI IMG/M metagenome (GOLD analysis project Ga0209121, IMG submission 187292) | Oil polluted marine microbial communities from Coal Oil Point, Santa Barbara, California, USA - Sample 3 (SPAdes) (version 2) | ecosystem: Environmental > Aquatic > Marine > Oil seeps ... | reverse complement strand
GCGATGTCGCTATCGTTATCGGTGGGGAAGCAGCGGGCGCAGGTCAAGAAGCTCGCAGCCGCGCCACCTGCGTCCAGATCCCTATGGCTGCCGGCGTGGAATCGCTCAACGCCGCGACTGCAGCCGCGGTCCTTCTCTTTGAGGTCGTGCGCCGGGGCCGGGCTACCTGAAGGGCTCCGCCAGCTCCTGGTCGACGGCGTCTGCTTCGGCGGTGACCAACGTGAGCGCCTTCTCCACGATTTTGGCGTGATCAAAAGCCAGCGGGGGGAGACAGTCTGCCGGCCACCACTGAACCCCTGACGCGTCATCGCCGGCAACCGCCACACCGCCGGCGTTTTCAAGCTTCACAACGTAGGCCACCGAGACAACCCACCCGCGGGGATCTCGCCCAGGGTCCCCAAAAGCTCCGACTTGTGTAAACTTGTCTGCCGAGAGGCCCGTCTCCTCATGCAGCTCACGTCGGGCCGCCTCTTCAGGGGACTCACCTCGATCCACGAAACCTCCTGGGAGGGCCCACTGCCCGAAGAAAGGATAGTGTCGCCTCTGGATCAGCAGAATCTCCAGGTGTCTCCCCGGTGCCGCTCCTGCGGTGCGCAGCACAACGGCATCCGCCGTCAACGCGGGGCGATGATAGTCGTAGCAGTGCGCTGCACGCCTGGTCTGCATCTGTTGTTCCTGCATCGAGGTATCACGATCCTACTGGGCGGCCTCCCCGGCCGTCGCGATCTCACCTGCGCCGTTCTGGTCTCCACCATCATCGGACTCCTCATCCCTATCCATCGCCTCAGCCCGTTCCGTGAGATCGGCGAGGAGCGTTCGGACCGCGGTGAGCGACAGCGTGGACAGAAAGCCCGGAAGGACCACGAGCAAGACGGGGAGCGCGATCGAAAGGGCGGTCACCAGCGCCGAAATCAGCAAGAAACCCAGTGTGTTCAGCGGCTTCAGGACCGTTAGGAACAAACTGTTTCTCAAGACTACGAGCATCTTCGGATCCTCAAGCTCCATCAGGAACGCCTGTGCATAGAAGGCCACACCTGTCCAGAGCACGCCGATGATGACGAAGATCGGCGTTGTCCATACCTTGACGGAGGCTGGGAACGGTGAGACCTCCGGGGTGTTGTAGAACCAGATATTGACCGCCACGATGGCAAAACCAAGCACGATGATCAAGAAGAGGAGAAAGCTGCGAGGACCAAACTCCTTGATGGTGTCCCAAATCAGGCGCCAGTTGACAGCTTTTCCGCGCACCGAGCGCTGGCCAATGGCATAGACGCCGGCAAGGGCAAACGGCCCGGGGATGACCAGTAGCCAACAGAGCACGTGGGCCAGACCCACCACGAAATGGAAGAAGAGCTCTTCGTAGAACGCCACCGCTGCCTTGGCAATGATCTTCAAAACGCGCATATGACCGCTCCTAACTGAATGTGAGAGTAGGCGAGTGCTACCGTCGGACGAGGCGGACCCTCAGGGCTTGCGTCAACTCCGTGATCGCGAGTCTGTGGTTGGATTGAGCGTCGGCACGGTCGCAGTGCTTCTAGGCTTTGGACGCTCTGCAGATGAGGCCCTTCAGATAGGCTCCCTCCGGGAAGGTCAGGGCCACCGGATGATCGCTGGACTGCATCATGCGCCCGACGATCCGTATATCACGTCCGGAGTCAAGCGCTGCCCCAAAAACAATCTTCTGGAAGAGATCGTCCGAGATCGCGCCGGAACAAGAGAAGGACAATAGATATCCACCGGGTTCGAGCAGATGCAAAGCCTGCAGGTTGATGTCCTTGTAGCCGCGAGAGGCATGCTTCACATCGCGCTGTGTGACGGCAAACTTCGGCGGATCAAGCACGATCACATCATACCGCGCTCCAGCCTGTCGCAGTTCACGCAGCACCTTGAAAGCACTGCCGTTGATATCTTCCGAGAGGGAGGTATCCAGGTTGTTCAACTGCAGATTCCGACGCACCGCAGCCAGGGCATCTTCTGATGTATCCACATTGATCACGCTTGCCGCGCCGGCAGACAGACCGTAGACGGCGAAGCCACCGGTATAAGAAAACACGTTCAACAAGCGGGGCGGGGCCTGGAAGCGTACGTATCTCTGGACGATCCCGCGCAGAATCTGCCGGTTGTCGCGCTGATCGAGGTAGAAGCCCGTCTTCTGTCCGCCGCCAACATCTACCTCGAAGGTCAGACCGTTTTCAAGGATCGTGATGGGGCCCTCAAGCGCCTTTCCCCGCAGGAGGCCGGATCGCTCACGCAGCCCCTCCCGCCTCCGTACACTCACGTCACTGCGCTCGAAGATCCTCTCCACGTCGAGGTAACCGTTGACAATGTCCCACAGCAGCTCCACAAAAAGATCGCGGCGCACATCAGACCCAGCGGTAAGGAACTGCAGTACCAGCGTCGATCCGTACAGATCGACAACCAAGCCCGGTACGCCGTCTGATTCCGCGTTGACAAGCCGGCACGCGGTGGTCTCCGCATCCGCCAACTCTCCGCTCCGGAGAGCGACGGCCTGAGCCAGTCGTTCGCGCCAGAACTCCTCACCGTTGGGTACGCGAGACTCCTGCCATGAGAAGAGCCTGGCTCGGATTTGAGAATGCGGGCTATAGTGTCCCCAGGCCAGAAACTCATCCTGCGCATCACAGACTGCGACGAGACTTCCGAGATCCGGTGCGCCCAGCACCTTGGCAATGCCACCTGAGAAAAGCCACGGATGGCGTCGGAGAATAGATTTGCTCCGCCCGCGCTTCAATATTAGCTTGGGGATATTCACCTGTGTTCACCTCGTGATTTCTTCCGCATCACTGCTCGTGGACCATTAGTTTGAGAGCACTCTCAACGAGCGATTGCTCTCGACCGTAACACGACCAGTCAGCAGCCTCCAGACATGCCTGGGCTGCCTGATAGTGCTGCCAGGCACGACCTGCCAATTCCTCCAAGGATTCATTCTCAGCCGGCACTGAGATGCCCGAGGCAGCACTGCCGGCTCCGCCTTCGGCGAAGATCTGGAGCAGTGCCTCGTCCAGAGTCGGTGCCATAGCAATTCGGTCAGCATAGGCGACCAACACACGCTTGAGTTCCGGAAGCTGGCCTGATTCGGCCTCCAAGTAGAGTGGCTCGATATACAGAAAAGTGTCCTGAATGGGCAGAACCAACAAGTTGCCTCGAAGGACGCGAGAGCCACGTTGGTCCCAGAGCGACAACTGCTGCGAGATGACGGGGTTCTGGTCCACGCGGCCCTCAATCTGGAGCGGGCCAAAGACCAAGCGGTCCTTCGCTAGCTTAAAGATCCCCAGCTCACCATAAACATCACCATCGCATCGGGCGTAGAGCCAGGCCACCATATTCTGTTTCTGCCGCGGGACGTAGGGTCGAATCAGCAGGAATTCTGGCTCATCCGACCCGGGCAGGCGCATCGTAACGTAGTATGGCTCCATCACCTGCTGTTCGGTCTCGACAAGTTCGTGTGGTGGATCCCATAGGTCTTCTCGGTTGTAGAACACCTGCGGGTCACGCATATGATACGTCGCGTACAGTTCGGACTGGTAAAGGAACAGGGTTTCCGGATAGCGCCAGTGGGATCGTAGGACTTCCGGCATCTGACTGCCGTCCTCAAACAGCATCGGGAAGATACGTGCGTACGTTGCTGCAACTGGATCTTGCGGATCGATGATGTAGAAGTGGATTTCGCCGCTGTAGGCATCAACGGTGACCTTGATGCTGTTGCGTATGTAATTCAGCCCAGTCATCGGCTGCGAATAGGGGAACTGATCTGTCCACGTATAAGCGTCCAGTAGCCAGATAATCCTCCCGTCAGCAATGATCGGGTAGGGATCGTCATCATACCATAGCATAGGAGCTATGGTCTCGGCTCTATCTCGGATGTCGCGATGGAACAGGATGCGGCTGTCACTGGACAGAGCGGAGGAGAGCAACACCTGGGTGCTGCTGAAGCGTGTTGCCAACAAAGTGCGGCGCAGAGCATTGCCCAGGCGAACGCCCGCTGACCCCTGATAACGGGTATAGACGTTGGAATCACCTTGAGGATAGTCGAACTCCTCCTCTACCGCTTGGACAAGCGCGTATTCACCTGTCCGTTCGCCGAAATAGATCTCCGGGCGCGTTATATCGAGGATCGGATCGTCGCTGATCGGAGGAATATCCCGGACAAGTAGCTTCGGTAGCCCTTCCAGTGTTATGTCGTTGACTGAGCTGAGGGCCAATCCGTAACCGTGGGTAAAAACCAAGTGTCGGTTGATCCAGGTCTGCGCTTGCGTGGCAAGCTCCTCGACATCCAGTTCGCGAACTGCCAGCATCACCTGCGTCGGCTGATCACCCAACTGGTATCGATCCACATCGACGCTGTGGAAACTGTAATAGAGCCGAATCTCTTGCAGTTGGCTGTACGTGCGAAGCAAGGGGCGGTAGTCCCACAGTCGGACATTGCGCAAGACATCAGCATCTGCAGCGAGTTCACTTTGGTTGAGAGTGCCGTCAGCGGCATAGTTCTGTTCCGCAATGTCGCCGAGTTGGTAGGCTTCCCGCGTGTAGCGGATGTTATGCTCGATGTATGGGCGCTCAAGCGCGAACTCATTGGGCTCCACGCTGAATTGCTGCACCATGGCAGGATAGAGCGGCCCGATAAGGGTGAGACCGACCCAAAACAACCCGATGCCTATCAGGAGTCTCCACTGGCGCGCAAACAGGTTGATGACCAAGATGGCAGCTGCTGCAAAGAAGAGGATGGCCTCAACCGTGTACAGTGGCAATCGGGCGTGGATATCCGTATACCCCGCCCCGAAGATCGCGCCCTCCTGAGTCTGCAGGAGCGCCAGGCGGCTCAACAGTCGTTGGCATCCCATGAGCGCCAGCCAGGCACTGCCCAATAGAGAGAGGTGCGCCGTGACGCCCCTCGCACGTATCTCTCCGAAAAGCGCATAGCGAGCAAGGACGCCACCCAGCGCCAGTGCTAACAGTATTTGCCCGCGGCCGAGGAGCACCCTGTACCAGGGGAGCTGGAATACGTAGAGGCTGATATCCTGACCAAAAATCGGGTCAGTGAAGTTGAACGGCACAGCGTCCAACGCCAGGAGCAGCGTCTGCCATTCGCCGGATAACGAGACGCCAACCATCACGCCAATGAGCACAGCCCCGATGGCAAATGCGAGACGTACAGGGCGCGCCGAGACGTCGATCTGAGTTCGCTGGGGGGGACGACCCGGGATCGGGCTCCGCAACGAGGCGGAGAGAGGGATCGTGCGTCGGAGCCGCTCTGTCGGGACGATCCAGTGTGCCACCAGACTCCAGTTCAGCAGTAAGAATGCCACCGAAATGAGAGCAGCTGCCCCCGCCAGAGCCAGGGACGCAGTGATGCGTCTTTCAAAGACCTGCGCCAGGTCGAGGCTCTCAAACCATAGGTAGTCAGTATAGAAGCGAGCGAACGTAGGCGATAGGACACAGAAGATGAATAGAAGGATCAGAAACCCCAGGAGTCGGAACGACCCATCCCTGGACAGTCTAGCGCTACGGTTCATTGTGCAAGCCTCTCGAGCACTCTCGGTCGAAGCTCACCGCGGCCGGTTCGCGCCTGTCGACTAGCAATACCAGACAGGTGGTTGAGCGGTTGAGCATTGCCACAGTATAGCGGAAAGACGCCAAAGCGAAAGCGCTCCTGCTCCCAGCCGGCACTGCTTCGGAAAATCGAGCTCTGACTCAAGAGAACCAGACCCCGTAGGAGAAAGATTTACATAATGGCGTAAGTGTGGTACGATGGCGTATGTGTCCCAGCTGGCAGACGTCTGTGTCGCAGCGCACACGCGTTCGTTGGATGACAACTGGGGCGGCGATAGTCGTTCGTGAGCACTGTTAGCTCTGACGGGATATGTAAGGAGGATGCTATGACCCAGGCAAACGCAGACAATCTCGTGGGTGTCTTTCCGAAGGTTCTCGAGGCTGCATTCCGCCCGTGCAATGCGGAGCACCGCATGGCCCCGGAGTCGCCGGGTTAGCTAGCACGCTGCTGCAGACTCTCACGCTGTACTCAAGCCACTTCTTGAGCACACATGTGAGCGACAGGCAAATAGCAAGCATCCGGCGAGCGGGCACCAACAGAGAAGGTGTGGGGATCGGTTATCTCACACATTATCAAGAAAGAGGCATCCGCTCGTTTTGCGTGTCTGAGAAGAGCGAGGCTTGCGCTGGGCAAGTAAGTGGCAATTCACAGACGGCACGGTTGCACGTAGTAAGGATGGAGAGATGTCGGACAGAAAAACATATGATCCGCAAGAGAGATTGGCTCTGGACCTAAAATCGACACTGTCAGACAGCCGGTTTGTCGGTCTGTTCCGGCTGATGCACGGCTTCCGGTGGCTCTACTTCGGGGCGCTGACTGCGGTGGCTCTGGGGGCACTTGTTCGCACCTACTACTACAAACTTCTGCAGTATGTGGTCGATCAGGTCATCGGCAGCCCCGACGTCCTGAGCCGGCTGCCGCTGGCAGCTGCCGCGTTCGTTGGGCTGGCTGTAGCCGAAGGGCTCTTCGCCTACCTCCGAAGTACCTGGTCAGCGCGGACGGCCGAAGGGATCACGCTGCGGTTGCGGGACTATCTGCTTGACCATATCCAGCGGCTGCCCTTTAGCTTTCACGACTATGTCAAGACGGGCGAGCTCATCCAGCGCGCCACCTCCGATGTCGACGCTGTGCGCCGCTTCTATGCCGACCAGGCACTGGGGATCGGACGCATTCTGTCGCTCTTCGTCGTCAACTTCACGATGCTGATGAGCATGAGCCCACGGCTGGCATGGACGTCTATCGCCGTGATGCCGTTGATTGTGGGAACATCATATTTCTTCTTTGGACGAGTGTCCAGGGCTTACAAAGCGTTCCAGAAGCAGGAAGCTAAGCTCTCCACAGCGCTTCAGGAGAACCTTACCGGCGTTCGCGTCGTCCGCGCGTTCGCACGCCAGTCCTATGAAATCGAGAAATTCGAGAGCGAGAATCTCGAGAAGTACCGGCGTGGGCGCCGACTGAACTCGATGCACGCGCTCTACTGGCCCGTGTCCGATGTGATGTGCGCGGCGCAGACCGTTCTGGCCATGGCTGTTGGCGCCACGATGGCGCTGCGGAGCGAGATCACAACAGGCACGTATATGGCCGCGATGGGTATGGTCATGTGGATCATCTGGCCCATGAGAAATATGGGGCGCCTCATCGTGAATGTGTCCACTGGCCTCGTCTCCTATCAGCGTGTGGCTGAGATGATCCGGGAGGACCGTGAGGATGTGGAATCCGGATCGGTGCCGATGGACACGGCGATTCGTGGAGCTGTTGAGTTTGAGGATGTGACGTTCGCCTATGAACCGCAGAGTGTGCTCAAGGAAACGAAGCCGCGATCAAAAGGACACAAGTCCAAGACTGATCGGGAGCAGTCGGAAATGTCTGCGCAGGCCGACACGTCGGCCGACGCACTGGCGGAGCCTGTGGAGGTGCTGCACGGCATCACGTTCCGTTGTGAGCCGGGGCAACTGGTCGCGCTCCTGGGCTCAACAGGATCTGGCAAGACCAGCATCATCAATCTGCTCCTTCGCTTCTACGATCACCAGTCCGGCACTATCACGTTGGATGGCGTGCCGCTGGGTGAGTACCCGCGCGCGATGCTACGCCGCAACATCGGGATCGTAGAGCAGGAGCCGTTCCTCTTCTCGCGAAGTATCGGTGAGAACATTGCCTACGGCTCCCAGCGGGAGGTATCAGAGGAGGAGATAGAGGAAGCTGCGAAGGCTGCGGCCATTCACGACATCATCCTCACGTTCCCGGAGGGGTATAACACGATTGTGGGTGAGAAAGGCGTCACGCTCTCCGGCGGGCAGCGCCAGAGGGTCGCTATCGCACGCGCACTGCTCAAGGGCCCACGGATCTTGATACTTGATGATGCGACGTCATCCGTCGACACAGAAACCGAGGATCAGATCCAGCGTGCCCTCGGCCGGTTGATGGTGGGTCGCACAACGTTCTTGGTTGCTCACCGCATCCAGACCGTGATGAGTGCCGATCTCATTCTGGTGCTTGACAAGGGCACCATCGTGCAGAGCGGCACCCACGAGGAACTGGTGCAGCAGGACGGTTTCTACCGGGACATCTTCGATATCCAGTCACGAATTGAGGAAGAGGTCCGTCACGAGGTCGAGGTCTAGTGGATCGCGATCGCGGCTCAGTCCGGGACTAGCTACCAACCTTGATTTCCCGAGGTCACAGCTGTGGCTGTCGTCTAGAGCACGAGGAGTAATAAAGTGAGTTACGAGCTAGAGGAAGAAGAGTTTACTAGCAAAGTCAATCGGCGCATTGTCTTGCGGATGCTGGCCCAGGTTCGGCCCTACTGGCATTGGGCTGTTGGTTTCCTGGCCATGATTGCGGGGACGTCGCTCTCTGATTCCTACTTCACCTACCTCGGCAAACAGATCATCGATGAGGCCATTCTCAAGGGGGATCAGGCACGTCTTGTGCAACTGCTGACTCGCTATGGCGGACTCGCCATCGTGCAGGCTCTGACTGTCTTCGGCTTCATCTACCTGGCCGGTGTGCTGGGTGAGCGTGTGCAGTACGACTTGAGGAAGAAGCTGTTCAACCATCTCCAAGAACTGTCGTTCTCCTACTTCGACAAGACGCCTGTCGGCTGGATAATGTCGCGGGTGACCTCAGATTCTGGCCGCATCTCGGAGCTGGTGACGTGGGGGATGATTGACGTCGTCTGGGCTGCCCTGAATATCACTACGTCGGTCATCTTTATGATGACCATCAATTTGCGGTTGAGTCTGATCGTGCTCTCGATCGTCCCGGTCATGATCGCTCTGGCATTCTGGTTCAGACAGCGGATTCTTGTTCAGTACCGCGAGGTCCGTAAGTTGAACTCGGTGATCACCGGCTTCTACAATGAGAGCATCAGCGGTGTGCGGGTGGTCAAGGCTCTGGTCAGGGAGCGTCGCAATCTGGACGACTTCCGTGAGAAGTCCTCCGGGATGTATCGGGCTGCATATCGCGCGGCGTGGCTATCCGCGTTGTTCTTGCCCATTGTGCAGATCGTTGGTGCGCTGGGCACTGGCGCCGTTGTCTGGTACGGTGGCCTTCAGATCGAGGTCGCCGGCCTGACGGTAGGGGGCCTGCAGGCCTTCCTGAGCTACTTGATGTTTATGATGTGGCCCATCCAGGATATGGCCCGTGTCTACGCTGAGATGCAGCGCTCCGTGGCTTCGGCAGAACGCGTCTTTGCACTCATCGATGCCACTCCTGATGTGGTGGACTGCGAGGGCGCCTTCGATCCGGGGAAGATCAGTGGTGAGATAGAGTTTGACCACGTGGGGTTCAGGTACGAGGAGAACAAAGACGTTCTCATAGGTCTCAGCCTGCACGTTGCCCCGGGCGAGCACATTGCCGTGGTCGGGCCGACCGGTGGCGGAAAATCGACGATCGTCAACTTGATCTGTCGATTCTACGAGCCGACGGACGGCACAATCCGCATCGATGGCATCGACTATACCACCCTTACGCAGCGTGCGCTTCAGTCGCGGATCGGTGTGGTGCTTCAGACGCCGCACCTCTTTTCGGGTAGTGTTATGGACAACATTCGGTACGGGCGTCTCGATGCCACAGATGAAGAGGTGGAGACCGCGGCCAGGATGGCTCACGCTCACGAGTTCATCGTCGAACTGGATAAGGGATATGCGGAGGAAGTTGGGGAGGGCGGAAACCTGCTCTCTGTTGGGCAGAAGCAGTTAATCAGTATTGCACGTGCGATGCTGGCCGATCCGGATATCCTGATCCTGGATGAGGCCACGAGCTCAGTCGATACACTGACGGAGGCGCATCTCCAACGGGGCATGGAAGCTGTGATGAAAGGGAGAACAAGCTTCGTTATCGCCCATCGTCTGTCAACCATCAAGAGCGCTGACCGCATCTTGGTTATCGAGAGCGGCAGGATCGCTGAGATGGGCACGCACAGGGAGCTGATACAGGCTCACGGGCACTACTATGAACTCTACACTCGTCAGTTCCGCAGAGACCGCGAGCGGGCCTATGGTGTGACACAGGGCGTGCCAGCAGCATCCGGCGCCGCACCTGCAAGCGCCGGCTAGTCTCTGCAGCAGATGAAACCCAGAAACACGCGTCGGCGAAGAGCATGGCGTGGTTCTCTCTTGTGACTCAAACAGCTGCACATACGCAACAAAGGAGGTGAGAGTGTGAGCGACGAACGCGTTATGCGCCTTGCGCGACGGCGGCGAGATCTGGGTTGACGGAGACTTGCTCTATAGCAACGGCGCGTTCGTCATCTGAAGCGTGTGCGGCCGGCACGTATCCCCCCTGTAGGTGACGCTAGGGTCGGGGAGTGACTGTGCCGATCTGTACGGGGATCCACGGTGTCAGCGTGGGGGTCGGCGTTTGGCAGTTCACGGCAGCTTCGACCATGCCAGCGAAGCCGGGCTGATCAGCTTGCAGGCGGTGAAAGATCGTCTCCGCTTCGGCACAACGAGCGGTCTGTAGATACGCCTGACCCAGATGCGCATTCAGGTCGTCGATCGGGCGTGGACTGATCAGTTCGAGACTCGTATCTCCCCTGGCGAAGCGGTAAGCGGCGGCTTCCAGCGAGGTCGCTGCTTCGATGTAGCCGCCCCGAGCCAGATAGGCCCGTCCCAGGGTGTACCAGAGCAAAGCCGGTGCGTCAGGCTCCTCCGTGAGCACACCGACCAGCAGCGTAATGGCATCGGATGGTGCCCCCGTCATCAGGAGCGCCTCGGCGCGATAGTACGGCATGAAAATGTTGCAGGGGTGACGCTCGCCGAAGTTCTCAGCCAACGCAACCACGACGGCGGCGTCTCGGGATGCGACGGCGGCTTGCCAACGGCTGGGGAGCACCTCCGAGGCCAAACTTGGATCCAGGGACTGTGCTTTGCCCAGCGCCTGCTCCGCTTGTCTGGGCTGGCCTGTGCGGCCCAGAATGACGCCAAGCAAGGACCAGGCCAGGGCATCGTCCGGCGTTCGGCTCACGGCTTCCCGGGCGCGATCACCTGCTCGCTCCAAATCGTCCTGGGCGAGGGCTAACCGGGCGCCTGCGATGTGGAGCGAGCCGCTCTCTTCCGGGACCGTCTCACAAAGCTCCGTCCAGAGCCGGTCGGCCTCCTCAATCTGGTCACGCAGCAGCGCACGATAGAAAGGCCGGTAGTCGACTTCACCGCCCCTCTCCGACTCTGAGGCACGCAGAGGAAGCGACGCCCACGTCGGAGAGGGGCGTGGCGAGTTGTCAGGAGCTATGCTGCTGTCGTCTGCCTGCGGTACCAGCCGGCCGGACCTGGTGATCAGTGCGCTGCCGACCAACACCATTATCACACACACTATGATGGCGAGTCGCTTATTCACGGCACCTTCATCGCGCCTCGGTCGGCGCGTGCATAGGTTTGGGCTAGAACGTGTTCGCCGGCTTCCGATCAGACCGCAGAGTTTGTCTGACCCTGAGATACTTAACCAACTCATAGTAAGCCATCAGCGTGCTTAGTAAGGCCCCCCAAACGGTGTCCCGCCATCCGTGCAACGTGACAAAACGCCACCAGAAGTGGCGCACCGCCTGCGTATAGGGGGTGTGCAGATGCGGGGCAACCCCGGATGCCTGGAGAATGCTGACATCGTAGTCCAGGTACCGGCGCTGCTTCTCCAGGAACTGCTGCAGAGTCTCGTAGTTGTAATGGATCAACGGTGATTCCAGGTATCCCGCCTCTCCAGCCAGTATGACGACCTCGTGAACGTGTCGTTCGTCATCGTAATGAGCTGTACTGCGGCGCAGTAACCGCAGTTGGTAATCAGGGTACCAACCTGTGGCGCGCATGCGGTGCCCGAAGATGTAGTTGTGGCGGGGAACCCACCATCCGGTCTCTTCACAACAGTCGATGAGTTGTCTAACCTCTTTCGCCAGTGCAGGAGTGGCACGCTCGTCAGCATCTACAAAGAGTATCCACTCGGCGTTCACGGCGTCGAGGGCTACGTTCCTCTGCTGAGCATAGTTCTCGAAGCGGTGCTCCATAACTTCGGCACCTGTGGCTCTGGCAAGGCTCTGGGTCCCGTCCGTGCTGTGGGAATCCAGGACAACCACGCCATCCGTCCACGCCAGGCTTTCAACGCACGCCTGTATATGGCGCGCCTCGTTGAGCGTGAGGATAACCCCTTTGAGGGTTGCTCTACCCATGTCAGCCTTCCTTCGCCTGTTTCACGGTGGACCGCCGACTGCGGCTACGCCAAGCCGCCAGAATACGGTCGTACGCTGCTGCCCATTCAGCCGACTCAGCCTGAGCGTGTCGCGCCGAGAATGTTCTCACGACAACTCCTCTCACCAGTGCCTGAGTCAGCCACCCGCGGTGCTTGCGATAGAGTCGGGCGCGGCTTTCCCACAGATAAGCTGTCGTCGCTGGGCGTGCTTGTTGGCTGCTTGCGCCGCCAATGTGCAGCACC
>Ga0209121_10004796_pt1 | contig 12487 bp, 12 predicted proteins | sample Cruoilmetagenom3_FD_187292 | JGI IMG/M metagenome (GOLD analysis project Ga0209121, IMG submission 187292) | Oil polluted marine microbial communities from Coal Oil Point, Santa Barbara, California, USA - Sample 3 (SPAdes) (version 2) | ecosystem: Environmental > Aquatic > Marine > Oil seeps ... | reverse complement strand
CCCGTGCAGTATTTTTGACCACAGCAGTGATTTCAATGTTTGATTTGCGCAATATTGATTTAAGAACAATTCCTTCCTGGTAGGGTCTGGAGAGGGGTAATACTCTCTACTGATCATATCACGACCATAACCTAATAATTCGGCGACCTGAGTTATCTTATAGCCGTCGTCTTTGAGCCTGATCAGCTCCTTCAACGCAAAAGGATCATCTGAGAGTCGGAACTTGCGTTTTTCCCCTCATACCTCCCAGTCTTCTCGCTCCCATCCAGGCACCTCTGGTGGCTTTTGGCTCTTTTCCTCTTCGAAGCCTGTTGTTGTAGCCATAAGCTCTTCTGATCTTATAGCTATAGGCTCTTTTGACCCCATGACCACAACCTTCTCAGCCCCCCCCTCGGCCTCTTCGATCTTATGCTCTTCAGGCTTTAAGATCCTAGTGTCCTGTCATCTAAGTAATGTTGTAAAGACGATCGTCATTCCCGCCTGTCTGCCGCCTACCTGTTGTGGGCAGGTAGCACGGGCAGGCGAAAGCGAAAATTCAGAAGCGCCGAAGTAGCCAGATAATACTGGATTTCCACCTTTGTGGGAATGATGAGTGTATGATACGATGTTTTACGCATGACACGACACTAGGCGCCCAGCTTCCGCTTGTTCATCTTGTGGACGGCCAGAAGGTTGGGGAAGTCCAGCTCGTAGCAGCCCAACACTCGCCCCATTCGGGCCAGCGATGCCAGGCGCCCGGCTAGCGCCGGGAGATGGCGCCCAGGAATAGGTTGGCAGAGGCGATGGGGCGCGAGTTTATGCCACAGGCGCAATCACCCGACAGCCTGTTCCACGATCCCGATCTCCTCGTCGGTGAGGCCGTAGAGCTTGTAGACGATCTCGTCGATGAGCCTGTCTGTCTCCTCGATCCGCGCTAGCAGTGGCCCCAGCGTCGCCATCGAATCCGTGAACTCCCGGCGCAGGTCGTCCTGGAACCCGGCACTTCGTAGGGTCGGCGCCCGGCTTCTGTTTGTTCTTCTTGAGAACGGCCAGAAGCCGAAAGAGGGCCAGGGTCCAAAAGCTATTTACCCTCGTCGTTAGCAAAGTACTAAGGCTGGAGTTCTTCGGAATGACCTATACCGTCGTTGTTTTAGCTAAAGCCGAGAAATATCTGATTAAGCTAGAGGAAAGGATTTTTGATAATATTTCAGAGCGTTTGGGTGGATTGGAAGAGAACCCATACAGGCGGCGACCTCTTGTAGATATCAAGAAACTGAGTGGCTTCAAGTCACCCCCTATGTACCGGCTGAGAGTGGGAAAACATCGAATAGAGTATTTCGTTGATGAATCTCAGAAGACGATATACGTCACTAACGCATTCCTGAGATCTGGAGATTCAGATTATAGATAAGGGTATATACCAAAGCGATCAAAATAGAAGGTTGGTGGATATAACTTGAAAGCCGTCAAAGTTGTTAAAGAAGAGGATTACAGCGAAGCGGCATATGTTGATTCCCAATACGAGTATCTGCTCAAGAATAAAGATAAGGGAATCACTTTAGAAGAATTGCGCCGTAAGCACTCCGGTGAAGTCTAGTTTAAATAGATTTATTATCGTACAAAATATAATCTTATTTTCAGCTGCATAAGTTCGGCGCCCGGCTGGCGCCCAGGAATATGTTGAGATAGATGATGGGGCGCGAGGTTATGGTCGGGGTACGTCACCCGACAGCCTGCTCCACGATCCCGACATCCTCGTCGGTGAGGCCGTATAGCTTGTAGACGATCTCGTCGATGAGCCGGTCGGTCTCCTCGATCCGCGCCAGGAGGAGCTGGGGCGTCGCCATCGAGTCCTCGTATTCCCGACGCAAGTCGTCTTGGAACACCTGGCGCAGGCCGTCCTGGAACTTGCGCCTCGCAGGGTCGGCACCCGGCTTCCGCTTGTTCTTCTTGTGAATGGCCAGGAGCTCAGGGAAGTCCAGCTCGTGGTAGACCCATATCTTCGATTTCATCGTCATACTCGCCTTCTTCTGGCCATTTGTCTTCATTCGTCTTTTTGGGGTTCTCAGCTTGATTCGAGGACATTGGTGATCGGTTAAGCCCTTCATTCATTCATTAATCTTTTCCGATTGACGTTCGGGTCAAGTGCTTGACTTTGATAGACTTCGAATAGATCCATACGACTGGCATCAGGACTTCGCGGCTTCGCGTGAATAAGAAACGCCCATGGCCCAGGGGCCACCCATGACGATGAAAATGGATAGTCATGTGGACCTACTTTCAGACCAAGTAGGGGGCATGCGAAGGGGTGGGGCTCGTCGATAAGATCAGTGGGGTAAATCTCTCACGCGAAGACGCGAAGGCGCGAAGGGGAGGACTCGTCGATGAATGTGGAAGATGTCTCTTCCGTCGCATTAGAGTGAGGAGCTATCAACTTCGGTGCAGCAACCTTCAAGGAAGGCATTAGACGGGTAGTGAACAAACATCAGGACTTCGCGTCTTCGCGTCTTCGCGTGAATAAGAAAGTAGGGGGCACGCGAAGCATTGGTGATTGGTTAAGGATTTTGAGTCACATAATCGACCTATTTTTCACACGATTTATGCGCCATAGAAATGACACCCAGTCTGAAAAGGAGTACACATCGCCCCCTTCGATCAATCAAACCTCGCTAGATTTGCTACCCCAAGCCCTCAGCACACCACGGTTTTCGTCTTAACCGATCACCAATGGATTCGAGAATACCCTCCTCTTAGAGGACCGAACATCCTTTGCAGTAAATGAAATATAGGAGATGAAATTATGTTGTGTACGGTGGAGGACCATGGCTGCCGAAGTAGTGCACATACAAGTAGGGGAGATGCCATTTAGTTCCTATGAATCTATCCCGGACAGTGGGATCATAGGCCATGGCTTTGAGCCGGTATCGGGCTATAAACCTATTGAAAAAGAACATATCACAACATGTTGGTATAACCAAAACCCTTCGGTCTTTGTAGATGATGATGGCATAAAAATAATGTCTAAATGCTTGAAAATCGGGCAGTATTATCCAGTATCTTATGAGGGTAAAGAATACTTGATCTGCAAATCCAAAAAAGGCGTAATAGACCTCTACGAGGTTATCGAATAGTTCGTAGGAACAGAAAAAAAAAAAAAAAAGCACTTTTGTTTTTTTTTGTTGTGTAAGAGGTCTTACTCGCCCAGACAATCCTCCACGATCCAGATCTTCTCGTCGCTGAGGCCGTGGAGCTTGTAGACGATCTGATCGATGAGCCGGTCGGTCTCCACGATCCGCGCCAGCGATGCCAGGCGCCCGGCTAGCGCCGGGAGATGACGCCCAGGAATAGGTTGACAGTGGCGATGGGGCGCGAGGTTATGGTCGGGGTACGTCACCCGACAGCCTGCTCCACGATCCCGATATCCTCGTCGGTGAGGCCGTAGAGCTTGTAGACGATCTCGTCGATGAGCCGGTCGGTCTCCTCGATCTGCGCCAGCAATGGCCCCAGCGTTGCCATCGAGTCCGTGAACTCCTGGCGCAGGTCATCCTGGAACTTGCGCTTGGCAGGATCGGCACCCAGCTTCCGTTTGTTCTTCTTGAGGATGACCAGGAGTTCAGAGACGTCCAGCTCGTAGTAGACCCGGAGCCTGGTCTTGTTGGTGAGCGCATCGACCTTGGCGCCCGTTTCCACCTCCAGCCATCGGAGGAAGCTCTTGATCTCGGACTGCTTCTGCTTGTTGAGGTCCATCATCTGCTCGGCCAGGAATGCCAAAAGGTCGTGGACCACGTCCGACTTCTCGCCTTCGGCGACGAATTTGCCCTCGGCGTCCTTGAGTAGGCAGGCCTCTACGCGAGAGAGGATCTCCTCGAAGTTCCCGGCGGCATAGAGGCCCTTGAGCTGGGATACTTGGGCGGAGCGCTCGGGTTCAGGGGTGGTGAAGGAGATGCGACGGATGGGGAGTTGTTTATAGTATATCGTTCTCAGAACTGCTCTACCTCGGTTTTCTTGGTCACCTAGAACTGAACAAGTTGATATCAAATATCTAAAACAAAGTTTAGAGTTTAACAAACTGAGGATATATAAATCATTAGTCTGTATAACGTATGCTGGTCCATTAATAAAACACTCGCCATTGTCGCTCGCGAATTTCGGTTCTAATGCAAAAGCAGGAACAAAAATTTTTGGTTTGCTGAATTTTTTATAATATTCTATTGTGTCCTGAATTTCGTACCATTGATAACTACCTGGCTTTCTACCAATTTCATCATTTTTATTCTTTTTGGGGGTGAGTCTTTCTCTAAATTTCTCAAGGTGTTTTTTGATGGAAGGATACTTTTCAATTTCTGTGCCTCTACGTGCAAATATCAAATATCTTTCGCGATAATCAATTTCATATTTATGAATATCATCACCGAACACAATGGGTTTAATAATATCTTCGCACTTTGGATCTTCGAAAATAAGTTGTTCTCTTGCATCTTTATCGATAATAAAGGCGTCATTGAGTCCCGTTTTAATACCAAAATAAATTTCATCATTAACATATTCGCCGAGAGGAGTGCCTAGCACTTCCATTTTTTGCATGATCGTTATTTCAGATTGACTTCGAAGTGCCCAATTTTCACCCTCGAAAGCATCCAAAGCTAGCTTTAAGCCTTGTTCTTTAACAATTTTGCCAAGAGATTCAAAATCAAGAGTTTTTACTGGTGTGTAAATAGTTGCGTTTTCCCGATTAGACTTCTTTGTTAGATAGATCGCTGGAAACGTTGCAGCTTCTGGAAATACCGGAAGCTCACCAAAATCGACAATCTCTTTGATGAAAATTCCGTCTCTCAAGTAAGCACGCAACGGTTTTCCATAGTTAGAACGCATAAATTTATTACTAGATATAAAACCAAAGTAACCTCGTAATTTAAGAATCTCATGTGCCCTTTCAAAGAAATATGTGTAAAGATCTGCCGTTCCATAATAGACTCTGTAGCTACCTTGTAAATAGCCTTTTAGTTCTCCGAGCTCTTCTTGCCTCACATACGGCGGGTTCCCCACCACCGCATCCCAGCCCGGATTAGCCTTCTTCCCGCCCACGTCGAAGAATACCTCCGGGAACTCCAGCTCCCAGTGGAAGAATCGCCGCCCGGCGCCCATCTCCTGGGCGCGCCCGAACCAATCCTTCGCCCTGAACTCCGACCAGTCTGGATACTTCTCGGCGCTCAGTTCGTTCTGAAGCTCGGCATAACCGTCCTCCGGGACAACGTTTCCAAAGTAGGTCGAGATCCAGAGGTTGGCCACCTCCTTCAGGCGCCGGTTCAGCTCCGAACTCTCGATCTTTCGGAACCTGGCCTCCTTCCACTTCACCGTCTTCAGGTCGTCGTCGGGCAGGGCGGCGATCTCTCCGTACTGTCTGATCAGGACCTCGGCATGGCTCTTCATCAAGAAGCTCCAGAGCAACGGCTGCCCCTCATGGCCGTCGGTGGGAAGCGCCACCAGGGCGTCCAGCTCGGCGCCCACCAGGCTGTTCCCGCACCTCAGGTGATGATCCAAAAAGCTCAAGGGCTTGTTCGAGGCCACCGTCGTCAGCCACAAAGAGAGCTTGGCCAGCTCCACCGCCATGAGGTTCAGGTCCACGCCGTAGATGCAGTTTCTCACCACCTCCCGCCGGGCCCAGTGGATGTCATGCTCCGCCACCTCCTCGGTCTCGTCCTCGGGCCGGGCCATCGCCCAGGCCTGGACAAGAGCCCGCGCCAGCCGGTCCGTGGCCTCGACTAGGAAATGACCGCTCCCCATGGCCGGGTCCAGAACCTTTATCGATAGGAGATAGTCGGCGAAGCTCTTTCCCGGCGACTCCGACCACTCCAGCTTCTTCTCCTCGATTATGGGCTCCAGGGTCTTCTCAACGATGTATTTCACGATGTAGTCGGGGGTGTAATAAGAGCCGGTGGCCTTCCGCTCACCCTTGTCCGTCACCAGATAAACGCCGCCGGCCTCGACTTTGTCGACGACCTTGGACCGGCCCGCCTCCTCCTTCGGGATCCAGACCTCCTTGCCCTTCTTCTTGACGGCCGCCAGATCCTCCTCGGCAACCCGGAGCTTGTACTCCAATAGCCCTTCGTAGATGGAGCCCAGATGCCTGATATCCAGAGAGGAATAGTCGACAGTGCCCCGTTCTTCTCCTTCTCCCGACCGGGCCAGAAGGTCCACGGCCCTGGCCAGGTAGAGGTCACCGATCCTCTTCTCCGCCAGAAAAGGGTTTCTCGCCGGATCGAAGAGCCCGCCGTTGTAGGCGGGGATGTAGATATCCTCTCGGTCGATGCCCCTGACCTCGCTCCCGTTGTTGATCAGATCGAAGAGGTCCTTCAAACGGGCCCAGTAGACGGTCCTCACCGCCAGGGGCTCGTCGCTTCCCTCCAACCGCTTATCGATATCGGCGGCCAGAGTCTGCAGGCTCAGCTCTCGATAATGCCTGTTTTCTGCGTCCAGCAAACCCCTGCTCTCGGCATAGAATATGAAGAGGAGCCGGTACAACAGAAGAAGCGCGTTCTCCTGGACCATTCTCGCGTCCGCCGGGAAAAGGTCGTTCCTCCGGTCCCGAAGAAAGCCCTCCGCAAGAACCTTCATCGCCCGGTAGACGTTCTCCTGGAGGTCATCCCCGATCTTCCTGGCGTAGGCGACGCTCCCATCCCTGACCCGGTCCAAGAAACACCTGCCGTCCGCCTCGGGCAGAAAAGCCTCCCGCCGGAAGAAGAGATAGAAGTACTTGAAGGCCTCCAAGTTGCCATCCCGGACCAGCTTCAGCAGGTCGACCTCGTAATAGCTGTCCAGCTTGTAGCTGGTATCCTGATGATAGAGCCGCCACCGATGTCCGTTGGTCAAGATGGCCCACCTGGGCGGCGTCTCCCGGAGATAGGTGTCGATCTGGAAGCTGGGGTTCATCATATCGAAGGTGCGCCCCTTCCCCTCTGCCTTCTTGTCCAGAGAGACCATCCAGCGCTTGGCATCGCCGACGGCGATGGCCTCTCGATAGAAGTCGGCGGACCCTGTTTCTTTCTGGGCGTAGGCTTCTTTCAGGCTTCTCGTATCGGGGAAGAACCCATAATCGGGAAAGTGCTGGTTCCTGGAGACCTTCTGCTGGAGGCTGAAATGGTGGCCCAGAATGACAAATACGGGCCGGATCAGAAACTCCTCCAGCTCCGCCTCGCTATACCGCCTGACGACATTTATCCGGGAGCAGAGCGCCTCTTTGATCTCATCGAAGGCCTCGGCCAGACCCACTTCTCCTTCCCACTCTGGGTTCCTCACGACCTGGTGCTCCAGGTAGTGGTTGGAGAAGAGGTTGCTGTTATTGAAAGGGCGCTCCGACATCGATATCAAAGGAGCCACAGGCCGCTGATAAAAGTATCGTTTAGAGCGCCGCCTCCTGGCCGGGTAGCCTGGACATCTCGATGGTACACCGGCCGAGTATGGTCGAGAACCAATTAGATGATACTAATCGGTCATCGCCAGAATAGTGCTTAACGATGGCCGTAAAAATATAAGACCAATCAATATAAAACCAAAATCCGCCCAGAGCTCATGACAATCAATGAGCCTTCCTGGTCAGGAAGACGACGGTATTGCTAACGGGGGACTCTGGCCTGATGCGGAGATGTTCTTGAAGTTTTGCTGGCGGCGCGAATGAATAATCGATGTCCAGGAGCCGTCTCAGTCCCAACTCATATACCCCTCCGTTGGTCGAGTGCGTAAGTCCTCTAAGTCCCAACAAAGATACGCGCTGCTTGGTCGTGGCGTCCCGCAAAGAATATCACCGGTCAGCAAGTAAATGCTCGCTTACGCTCGCATTTACTTGAGCACATAAAGTTATACATTATGTACTACGAGAACCTGGCTTAACCGGTCATCAAACCCCGGTGGCCATCTTGGTCCGCGAGGTCGAGAATGAGAACCGCTCACAAGCTTGTGCTCCTGCGCCACGGTCAGAGCGAGTGGAACCTCGAGAAACGCTTCACCGGATGGACGGACGTGGACCTGACCGAAAAAGGAAAGGAGGAGGCTCGTGCTGCCGGGCGCATCTTGCATGAGGAAGGCTACACCTTCGATCTGGCCTTCACCTCGGTCCTCAGGCGCGCCATCAAGACGCTCTGGATCGTTCAGGAGGAGATGAACCTGGAGTGGATCCCGGTCCAGAAGACCTGGCGGCTGAACGAACGCCACTACGGCGCGCTGGAGGGGCAAAGCAAGCTCGATACGGTGGCCGAGTACGGTGAGGCTCAGGTCGAGCTCTGGCGACGCGGCTATGACGTTCTGCCTCCCTCCATCGACCCGGACGACCCGTGCCATCCTCGCTTCGACCGGCGCTATGGATCTCTCTTGCCTGATGAACTGCCGCGATGCGAGTCGTTGGAGAATGTTGTCGAACGCATGCTGCCTTACTGGCACCAGACCATCGCCCCGGCGATCAGATCGGGCGAACGGGTGTTGGTCTCCGCTCACGGCAACACCCTCCGCGCCCTGGTCAAGTACCTGGACAGTGTCTCCGATCGAGACATCGTCGGGATGAACATCCCCACCGGCATCCCCCTGGTCTACGAGCTGGACGGCGACCTGAGACCGACGACCAGCAGCTACCTGGGGGATAAAGATAAGATCCAGAGAGCCATCGAATCTGTGGTCCAGCAGGTGAAGACCGAACGGTAATATCGATTGATATCCGCAGCACTACCCGGCGTCCTTCGAGCGGTCCGGGACAATATCCAATAGGCGGCGCGATGATGAGTTGACCTGGCCTGAGTTGTGATGAAGATTTTGAGTTCTGAGCGCTCTACAGATCCCGGTGTGGTATCAGGTCACATCCCGTGCACCGGTAGCACATCGTCTCTGCCACGTCGCCTCGCAGGTCGCATCTGTCCAGAACTCTGCGGGTGTACCGCGCCAGGTCGAGCAGCCTATCTGCGCTGGGCCGTTCCATCATCGTTTCTCCCTGGCGCAGTGGATGTGGGTATACCGCTCGCAGCACCGGCAAGACGCCCATCTCTGCCAGCTCTTCTATCCCCTCTCTGAGGATATTATCGGACTCGCCCAGACCTATGATCACGTTGGAGAATACCCGGTTCCTGCCGAAGTGCCTGACCGCATTCTTCAAGGCAGTCTTGATCGCGTCCAGGGAGACGCCGGGACAGACCTGTCCGAAGACCTCGGGGTCCAGACACTCCACATTGTACTTGATCTCGACCGCCCCGGCCTCTTTCAGGATCTCGCTGGAACGAAATGCAGGGGTCACGGATACCCCAATGGGCACATCGAACCTGCACACCGATCGCACGATATCCGCCATTCGGGCCACCTCTTCTCTAGGAGACCGCTCCACCCCGCTGGTAAGAGATATCGCCTGGAGGTTGCCCGTGGCCCGGGCCCGATCCACCATGGCCACCACTTTCTGCAGCGACTTCACCCCGCCTGCAAGCTTCGGCACGGCGCAGAACTTGCAGTCGTATATGCATCTCTCGCTGACGGTGATGTAGGCCTGCTCGGGGCAATGGAGCAGCGGCGCTTCCAGGCGGCCACGGGCGACCTCAATTTCCCTCTCCTCGATGGCCACCTCGCCTCCGCCACGATCCACCAGCCTCAAAGGAGAGCTTTCCACCACGCTCAGCCTCACCCTTCTTTCACCCGATCTGAAGAAGACGTTCTCTTCGCCCGCGCCGGGACCTGCGGCAGATACCGGGCCGGAAGATGGACGAATATCCGCCAGCTCCACGGTTCCCACGGAGATCAGGCGCGCCTTGGTATCGAGATCCATCGGTAATGGCTGGACGGAATCGCTTATAGCGCTGACCCTTTGACGAAAGATATGATCCAAAAGACCGATCGACCGGAAAGAAGGCAGACCTCCACGCCGTCTTCCATCCGGACCGATAGGTTGATCCAATCCGAACCGCAGGTGTTTCTCTGATGGCGGGCGATCTGGCGGTTGTATTTGACGTTGCAGGCACTATGCTGGAGATGTACCGGGTGGCCAAGGACATATCCAGAGACAACCTCCTGAGAGGCGTCGTCACCACCGACCTGGTCATGGAGAAGGACGGACGAGCCCTGGTGGTACCCAACCTCGACCCCGTGGAAATAATGACAGCCTCACCCCATACGGCCCTCGGCGCCTTCGTCACGGAGAGAGGGAACGGCATCAAGATAAGCTGCTCCAGCACGCCGGTATCCGAAGAAGATGCCTGCTCGATCCTCTTACGATCGGAGGCGAAGATGGCAGACCTACAGGAGAGTTTGGCCGAGGTATGCGCTCACGGTCCGCCGTTCTACTGCACAACGGGAGTCATAGTCGACGCCGATGAGGGTGAAGTATCCTACGCGATAAGCACCGGTGGCAGACCGTTCGCCGGCCTGGAAGACGTTCTGGGTGAGCTGCTAAATATGGGTGCCGATATCTACGTGGCCTCCGGCGACAGCATGCGCAGCCTCTCCAGGCTCACCAGGTGCAGAGGCATCTGCCAGGATTGCATATATCCCGTCTCCACCCCCAAGAGAAAGAAAGAGATTGTCTTGAGCCTCAAAGAGGACCATGGCCTGGTGGTCATGGTGGGCGATGGCCTCAACGATCGCTACGCTCTTCAGGTTGCCGATATCGGCCTGCTCACCGTCCAGCAGGATACCCATCCACCTGCGGAGCTCATCCGGGCCGCAGACAGGATCATAAACAAGATCGACGAGATACCCAGGATTATCGAGGATGCGCTTTACGGATCTCGGTCCGGGACCTGGTGATGATCGGTCCGGGACCCGACCATCTATAAACGCCGACCATCTCTGCAAGAAAATGTTCGCTTACGCTCAGACTTGCCATGAAAATAACGACACAGGCTGCCTACGCCTGCCCGAGTGCTTCAAGCCGACCCTCCTGGGCGAGTCCGTTCCGGGTGCGCTGTTGCCAGTACAGGGGACCTTACGAGGCGCACGTTCACGAGTTCGATGACCGCTGGGTACTTCACAGAGACCTGGTCGACGCGGAGAAAGACCCCCTGGGCCATCTGATCAGCGACGCACCCGAGTACCTCTTATCCATAGGGGCAGGACTGGCGACCTACCTCTTGACAGGAAGGGTCAGAGACAGGAACAAGGCCCTGGCCGCAGGTTGGGCGCTCGGCGCCTTCGCCCTGCTCCTGGGAAAGATGGAAAAAGCTATCGGAGAAGACGAAAGAGAAGAAGTGGTCGGATCTCCACGCTAAATTGTGACCACCTTGGCGTCCGATCTGGTCATATTACATGACTTTCGGATTGGTCGAATTTTCCACCATCCCAAATGTAACAAACTTTATATAGAATGAACACATGTTCTTTACTGAATGTCAGATGAGGAAAGAATAGACGAAATTCTAAACGCGATCCAAAAGATCAAAGACTCAGAACTACCTATCATAGCATATTTTGAACAGAATTCTGTTCCGTTTTCTCGAGTACAATACTATCGCTATTGCAAGATTCTTCAGAAATCTGGTGAAGACGGACTCCACGACAAGAGAAAAGATGGAAATTACACGAAACTGACAGAAAAGATTAAAGATTTCATTGTGTCCACAGTTAAAGAAGACAGAAGCATATCCTCATCTCAATTACAGGATAAAATTTTAAAGCAGCTCGACGTGAAGATTTCTGAATCCAGTTTGAATGCCTTCAGAGCATCCGTATCTTTAACAAGATTATCCACACCCAAATAGGAGAAATACAAACGCCAGAAATGCAGTGGAGGCATGATTCTGACAAGTTTAGCCTTTTTCACCCGCATTATCGAGATATACACCAGAACAATACTCGATCGAGTGAACGAGATTCGCCAATCTCCATTATTCGGGCAGAATGAAAATATCGGCGAAGATCGTCCAGACATCCGCTCGCGGTCGAAGGTCTCATGGCTGCCGCTGATGTAGCTGCTTTTGGTTAGCAGGTGGTCTTCAATCGTGGATTCGAATGCTTTTTCGGTTGTGTTGGGTCATGTTTTATTCCTCCGTTCATTCCTTCGATTTAACCGCAGAGGGCGCAGAGGTTCGCAGAGTGTCTAACTACCCCCTCCGCGTTCCTCTGCGCACTCTGCGGTTTGAATTTTTCAGGAAATCAATATGAGTATATCGCTTTTTTGTCACCGTTTTCCCTCGGTCGCAAGTCTGTCGCAAGTTATGCCATGAATTTGTCGCAAGTTCATAGTATGCCCTCCTTGAGTCGGTAAATCAGCTGGTTGGTAGACCCTTCCGAGACCATCAATTCTTTGTCTATCATAGCTTTTAAATCTCTTTGCAGTGTCCGGCAGTTGGTCTCCGGGCAAAGCTGTTCGTAGTTTTGGATGGTCATGCCGCCATGTTCGAGTACCTAGCCCAATGCCATCGCCTGCCGCTTGGAAAGGTCGTAATTCCGGTAGTGTACTACTTTATGTCTGATAATGCGAACTCAAAAAAACATCCCAACTCAAGGGCGCATCTCGAAGATCCTCTTTCATGGCAGGGGTCATTTT
>Ga0209121_10004795_pt1 | contig 12489 bp, 16 predicted proteins | sample Cruoilmetagenom3_FD_187292 | JGI IMG/M metagenome (GOLD analysis project Ga0209121, IMG submission 187292) | Oil polluted marine microbial communities from Coal Oil Point, Santa Barbara, California, USA - Sample 3 (SPAdes) (version 2) | ecosystem: Environmental > Aquatic > Marine > Oil seeps ... | reverse complement strand
ATTCTTGGGGATTTATATAACCGTATGGTGTCAGCTGTTAAGAACGGTATGTATAAAGATAAACATGGCACTAATCTTTTATTGAAAGCGTTAGCATCCGCCTTTGTGGTTATGGATGACGATGACGTTTATTTCTTTATTGGTATGGAAATGCTTGATTCTATCCAGGGTGTAAAGTTACCCTCTAATTGGCCCTCTAATTGGGAGTCACATCGGGGCAAAAATTTTGTTAAACGTGATATGAAAAAGGATTTAGTGAGATAAATTATGACAAATATTGTTAGGGAGAGTATGGGTAAGATTATGGATAGGGTTGTAGGTACCTCGGTTAAACGTGAGATGGCCCAGCAGTATGTAAATAGCCAAGCCTGGCTTCGTGACATTATGGCCCGTGGGGGCCTTAGCCAACAGTTTATTAATGACATCTATAACGATGAAATACTTACACCCCATAATGAGATGCAAGAATGCGTTAATATGTATCATAGTAATGCTTTTGTGGTGACGGGTGTAGAGGCACTAAGTGACCTTCTTTTAGGTAGAGATATACGTTTTATTAGTGGGGATAATGATACACAAGATTTTTTTAACAAGTGGGGTAAAGATAGTGATTTCTTTCGTTATCTTCCAGAGGCCATAGAGAATTATGTTAAGGTAGGTAATGGTTATCTTGAGCCACTATCTGGCCAATTAAGTGGTTTACCCCGTAAATGGCTTCCTGTGCCACGTGCTAATTTTATTTGGGTTGTTCGTGAAATGGGTGAACATACCGATATTGTGGATGGTGAGCCACAAATCACCGAGGTTGAACGTCTTCATTACTGGGAACAGGTACCCGATTATTTCCGTAATGACGATGCCCAACGGGTTAATGTTAGTTACGATCGCTGGGGTACCCAGACATATAGTATCCGTGCGGTTAACCTGGGCTATAATCTTCTGCATTTAAAGTGGGGTGTTAGCCATGTTCCTCTTTATGGACGTTCTCCTCTTGCGAGTAGTGTTAGTGACGGGAAGGTGCTTAGGGAAATGGAGAGAGCTATGGCGGTTATTGCCCGTTATAAAGCTATTCCCCGTAAGGTTGTTACTGTTAATCCGGCATCTGGCTCAATTATGGGTTCAACTAATCTTGACAAAATGATTCAGTACTGGAATGGATTATCTGACATGGAGAACCCTATGTTTAAGGGTGTAGATATCGATATTAAGGATTTAAGTTATGCTGGTCAAGAGCCACAGTTCCAGGTCGCTGTTGATTATTTGAAACAGAAGGTTACAAGCGCACTTATCCCTAGTTTCTATATTCATGGAAATATTACCCGTTATGCTGTTGCCCTTGAACAAAAGAACGAGTTTAACCTTATCTGTGAGAGTAGACGTAAGGATGTTGCTAACCCCATTAATGATTTTATCCAGGATTTCGTTAAACAATTTAATAATACACCTGATGAAAGACGTAAGGATAGTGAACGGGGCCTTAAACTTAGCAAGGATATATATATCGAGTTCGGCGACTTTGATTATCCTACACGTAGCGAATTGGTGACTGAGGCCACTATGCAGTGGAATAGTGGCGGTATTACCCTAAATGAGTACCGTGAGGCCCTTGGTAAAGAGCCACTTGAGGATGACATGGGTGACGCTTTTAAACATGAGTTAACTGCTCTTGAACCCGTTAGTGTTTCTCCCTCCCCTCGTGACCGTTCTCCCTTTGATGACGATGAAAAGAAATAGAGTTGTTTTAGAGTCACGTAATCGTTGGTGGCGAATACGTGTCGGGTTATATCACCGTAAAATCAATAGACGTAAATATTATGGTGTACAATCAATCATTACCCAGTATCGACAAATCATTCTCGATGTTTTTAAGCCCCTGTTTAATGATTTAAATAATTTTTTTAAGGCATATAGGAAGGAATCTATCGGTATCACATATGAGATGGGTGTTTCCGATATGCTTAACATGTTCCTAGGGGAGGTTAAGATTAGTACAGATGCTCTTGAACGTATCAATAAGCTTTTAATTAAATCTTTTAAGCGTGGTGGTAAACGGGTAATGAATCGCCAGGGTAATAAGATTGAGGTGAAATATGTTGATGAGAAAGCTATTAGTGCCTTGTTACAGAAACAACCAGATTACCTTAAAAAATGGGATAAGGAGATACGTCTTAAAGTTAGAGATAGCGTTATAGATGGATTAAAACAGGGTAAAACATTCAGGGATATGCAACGGGATATTATGAAACAGGCCCAGGATATCACTGAGAACCGTGCTATGACAATAGCACGTAGCGAGGTTGTAAAGGCAAGTGCTGAAGGGGTTGAACAGGGATTACTTGAAGCCGGGGTTGAATGGATGATTTGGATGACCGCCAGGGATAACCGTGTTTGCCCGGTTTGTAAAGAACTGGATGGTAAACGATATCGGGTTAAGGATACAGGTAAACCTAGGCCCGCAGAAAGCACTCATCCGAATTGTCGTTGTGTCGTGGTCGCTGATTTATGACGAATTGGCATGATATTAAGGAGGTACTTGTTCTATATTCAAGTGTAGATAATCCTCTTGAAAGTTCGGTTATACATGATATACTTTGTAGAACCAGACCTGGTTTTAATGTTGAAACTGTGAGGCGTGTCCTTCGTAATCTTGCTTTGGCTAAGAACAGCGGTGTTTATCGTGAGAAACATATAGGTCGTTGTGGCCTATATTATCTTTATTGGTACCAATAGGTAAAGTATAAAAATCAGTAATTCTTTTTTTGTTATATGGTGATTCTATGAATAAAGGTACTAAGGTTTTCTTTAATGCAGAGAATTTCGATATTATTGAGAATGAATCAACGGGTGGTTTTATGGTCAGTGGCCTGGCTCTCCCATTTGGTAAAGAAAGCCGGAATGGTGCAGAATATAATAAAGAGAGTGTAATTGAACGACATAAAACACTTGAGAACCGACCTATTCTATATAATCATGATAGCGGTATTTTACCGATGGGTCATACTGTAAAGATTTGGTGTGAAAGTAACGGTATGTATTACCGGGGTGATGTTGACCCAGCAGAGAAGGATTTGATTCGTAAATGTAAACGTGGCGATATCAGTAACGTGTCTATCCAGGCAGTGGTTAGGCCAACAAATGAGGGAGAGAATGGTAACGTATATATCCAGGAGTTTCTTGAATTAAGTATTGTATCTATCCCCGGGTTTGGTGACGCTAATATGATACCTGAGGGTTTTATTAGTATGGAAAAATTTATTGGTGAACCATTCGCTGGATATAAAGATTTCGATGATTGTGTGGCAAAGAACCAGGATAAACGTGACCCTGATGCGTATTGTGCCTCAATAAAACGTAAGGCAGAGCCGGAAAAAATGGGTGTAGGGAAAAGTATAAAAGAGGGTGACCGAATTAATGACGAGGCTAATAACATGGATAAAGATGTAAAAGAAGCTATAGCAGAAGTCCTTAAAAAACTGGAGGGCTTGGATGATAGGATTAAGGAACAGGATGAACCGGCCCCTATGGATGTTGAAGCTGAAATTAATGCAATTAAATCCCGTCTTGATGAAATTGAGGCACAAATAAAGCCATCTGAGGAGGATGACGATGACGATGACGATGAAGACAAAGATAAAGATAAAGATAAGGAAGAAAAAATTGTGGGCAGTAAACAATCAGGTATAGGTTCTCCTGGTAGCGTTAAAGAAAAATTGAAACGTCAAGATGTTCTTGATATGACAACGGAGGTGAATTAAAATGTTGGATTTAACAAAAACGTCAGGTACTTCATTAATGGAGTTCAGTCAACGACAAGTAGATACGGGCAGTAAAAATGGTATTGCACGTGCTGGTAAAGCCTTTGTTGAAAGGGTTTTCCAGGAGGAAGAAAATAGTTACTGGTGCGCAGAGAAATATGCTGTCGCTATCGATAATATGTTAGCTAAGCGTGGTTATGCCCGAGAAGACTTGAAAAAGGCGGATAATACTGCTTTGTTTACAACTGTTATTGCATCCTTTATTGAGAAGGCTCTGAGGCCTGAGCTTGTAGCGGAGGGTGTTATTAAAAAAGTTGGACTTAATCTTAATGGTGCAGATAGTATTAAAATCCCGAAAGGGGAGGCGTTAACTGCTGAGGCGGTCGGTACAGATGGAACGGTTTCCGCAAGTGAGGTTGATTATGGCAGTTTAACTATTTCTGTGGGATGGATTGGTGCTTTAACGACTCTTGTTCACCAGTTATTGCAAGTATCAGCATTTGACCTTGTTACAGATAAACTGGAGGAGATTGGTTTCGCTATCTCTAAAAAGATTGATAGCGATATTGTGGCGGAGATATTGAAGGCTACCACTAAGGACGATGCGACCTATGGTGATAACAGTAATTATAGTTATCTTGGGTCAACGACCTATATTGATTATGCGAAACTGGTTACGGGTATCACTAATTTTGAGGCGAATTATGGTAAACCTACTCACATAATTGTTCATCCTACTGATAAGGCCCGTATTCTGGGTGACACAGATATTAAGGCAAGTCTTACTTTCGGTACAACTCCAGCTGGTGATATTCTGCCACAGGTACGTACCTTGTTTGATATGAAATTATTGACAAGTACACAGGTTACTGCTGATAAACTTATGATGGTACAAGCTGATAAACTTGGTTATTATCTGGATGCGAGTCCTGTTGAAACTTGGGATGGCCGTATACCTAATAAGATTGCTTTTGAGGTTATTGGTGCAAAGTGTTATGGTGTCGGTATTCCCAGGCCAAAGTATGCTTATACTATTCACCAGAATGCAGTGGCACCGACATAAAGGGGGATAGGTAATGGGTGACATAGAACGGGTTGAGATACTGGCTAACGAGAAATTGAACTTTGGTAAATACCAGGGGAAGTTACTATATGTAGCGAAAGGGGAACGTAAAGTTGTTCCCCTTACCCCCACGGTTGACCATTATGCAAAGGTGGGGTTGTTAAAGATTATTGGCGAAATTGAGGATGAGGCGGAGGCCACGTTACCCGAGAATTATGCCATGATTGATAATGAGTTACCCAGTAAAAAAGAAGCTAAAAAGGTTAAGAAAGAGGTGAAATAGATTATGACAGCTACTGTTTTGGTTAAGGTTGCATTCGGGGGTACTGATGGTACTCCTGGTAGTACAAATGATATAACTGACCCAGATGCTGGTGTGCGTTTCCAGGCTAATGATAGCCCCGATACCGTTGATACTGCACATCCTATTCTTGTTCCAACATCGGGCAGTAATTACAGTTTTTGGATGCATGTGGGCCTTGATATCACTGTTGCCCCCACTACAAAGATTTATGATGTCGAATTTTTTAGTGATGGTACTCTGGGTACATGGACTAATCTTACCCTGAAGGCCGGGAATATTAGTGGTGGGCCTCCTCATGGCCTCACTATGGATACGGAGTATGAGGTTGCCACGGGTACTATTGATGAAACAGGGGATGAAATGGTTGCTAACCATTCGGGTATTGATAGTGCCGTGGATGTTACTACTTATGTTACTGGTTCAGCTTTAAGTGTGGATACTGCTGACCATACCACCACTGAGAAAACCAAGTTTGTGGTTCTTCAGTTAACTGTTCCCGATACCGCTAGTGAGGGTGTATATGCAGATGAACAGTTAACATTCAGGTATAAAGAGGTTTAGGGATACTTATGGCACGTGGTGTTCCTAGACGTGATGGGTCAGGGCGTGGTGTTCGGGGTAACCGGGGGCGTGGTGGTTGTCCTCAACCACGTAGACGGGGTTTAGGTCGTAACTGGTAAAACGGGGGGTGGGGGGCCTGGTTCACCATAAATACAATTATGGATGGTGGATTTCAATATAATGAAAAAAGAAAGTTTAACAACGAAACTGGTTAGGGTACATAGGTCAATTGGGGCTGTAGAGAAGGCTTTGCATCCTCTTGAATTATTTACTTATTTTGGTGTAGAGGTTAATCTTCAGATGTGGCGTAGTGTACGCCATAGTGTTTATGGTATGATTCGTGGTTCCCCAAGTTTACGGTATCTTTGGATTGCTTTACTTAATAATGGAGAATTTATTTATCAGTATGATGTTGATGGGGAAGAACATCCTTTTAGTAAGGTGATGGATGCTGAGAAAACAGGTAGCCTTGTTGCTTTTTTGCTTATTCCACGGGATGTTAGTAAACCGTTGCACTGGGTTATTCCGCCACGTAATGGCAGATTGATTTATTTCCGTTGGGTTGAACAGGATGTTGTTATTAATGCTAAGAATATCTGTAAGAAAAGGGGTGGTAACAGGGTTATGTATGTTATTGGTTTCCAGGCCACGGTTGAGGGTGATAATCGTCAGTGGCTTCATATTGTTAAGGAGGATGGTGATTATCGTGATGCAAACACGTTTGGCCTGGATTGGAAATAGGAATATGGATATATATGGGGGGTAAAATAGAATATGGCAAATGCGTGGTATCAGTGCGGTTCTGATACAGTTGACAGCTATTGTGGCGACCTTGCGGGTCACACTGTTGCCAAGGCATTAGATGCTAATGATTATTGGATGTGTAACACTGCACATAAGCACTGGTTTATTCTTGATTTGGGGGCGTCATATAGTATCGAGAAAGTAAAAAGTTTCTCGTTATCTGGCTGGGACCCTATAGATGTCGATATATATATTAGTACTAATAAAACAGACTGGGGTACCGCAGTAAAGGAGGGAATATCCACATGGCAAGATACAAATAGTTATGTTGAAATTACTGTTACAGAGAAAACTGGTAGATATATAAAAGTTGAAGTTAATTCCACAGAAGACAGTAGTGGAGGCATTATTTGGGGAAAAAGTAGCGACCCAGTGGGGGGCATATTTTATTTCTATGGAGAAGTAGTCGCTAGTAATGTAGAAAAAAAATCAAATATTAGTGCTGTTTTATCCGCCTTGAAAACCAAGGCTCTTAGTATCAGTACAATTTTATCAGTTACTGGTGCTAAATTGTTTAATATCAGTAATGTCTTAATGGCACTAAAAACCAGTGTTTTTAGTATTAGCACGGTTCTTATTAAGTCAAAGAATAAACTTTTGAATATCAGCTCTATTCTTGCTGGTAGTTATCTTAAATTAATTAATATTAGTGTGTTTCTTATTAAGGCTAAAACCAGGGCGTTTAATATCAGTAGTATCCTTTTAAAACGTAAAACTAAATTATTTAATATCAGTAGTGTCCTGGTTAAACTAAAAACTTGTGTTTTTAGTATCAGTACAATTTTATCAGTTACTGGTGCTAAATTGTTTAATATCAGTACAATTTTATCAGGTAGTAATCTTTTAGATTTTAATATTACTTCCATTATTGTTAAAGCAAAACTTAAATTATTTAATGCAAGTGCTGTATTACTAGGTATAAAAAACCGTGTTTTTAATATTAGTACGATTCTTACCAGGGTCAATAGTGTCATATTTAATATTAGTGCTTTTTTGTCGATTACTGGTACTAAAATTTTTAAGCTATCTAGTGTCCTTGTTAAAACCAAAACAACGATTTTTAGTATTAGTGCATATATTGCAACTGGGGTTTCCAGTGTTTTTAATATATCTTGTGTTCTTACTAAGATTGGTTTACTTGATTTTAGTATCAGTGCATTATTGTCAAAGATTTATGGCTCTGTTTTTAATATCAGCACAATAATTTCAAAGACTAAAATCCTTGTTTTTAACATTTCGGTTTATATTAAAGAGGCCATAATCCATAATTTTTCTATTGGTGCAATAATATCTAAAATAAAAATCCTTGATTTTACTATTAGTGGTATTGTGGCTAAGGCCTATAGTGCTATTTTTAATATCAGCACGGCCCTGTCCATTATTGCATTTAAACCATTTAACATTAGTGCATCCATTTTAAGGGCTAAAACAGCTATTTTTAGCGTGTCAAATATTTTATCATCATTATATACCCGTAATGTGGATATTAGCTCTATTTGTGGCTCTATTAAATCCCTAAGCGTTAATATCGGTACAGTGTTATCATCCTGTTATCTGAGAATATTTAATATCAGTAGTATTATTGTTAAGGCTAAAATATCGATATTTAATATTGGTGTTATTATTAGTCATGCTGTTAACTTGGTTTTTAATGCTAGTGCCATAATTTGTAACCAAGATATTGTTAATTTATCGATTAGTGCAGTTATTGGTGGGCGTCATGCAGAGATATATAATCCCTCTAAGACTGTGGATATCTGGCCAAGTGAAACACGTAAGACTGTGGATATCTGGCCAAGTGACAACCGTAATGTTTATAGGTAAGTACCGTAATAATAATTAATTAAGGTGGTTTATATGGGGCTTGATTTAGAGATATATAAGGGCGAAAAACGTGTTTTCCAATTCACTATTTATGATAAAGCCGGGGTTGCTGTTACATTAACAGGCCAAACGGTGCGTTTCCGTGTACATGATGACCTTCCCTCAAGTGAATCCATAGAAAAATTTAGTGTCGATGCCACAAAATTAGATACTGGCGGTACTGGTAAATGTAATGTAACATTAACCAATACCCAGACTGAGCTTGAGCCTGGCCTTTATTACTATGAATTATTTGTGATTTATACCTCGGATAGCGAGGAATATGTTGCTGAACGTGGTAAATTTGTTATATTGCCACGTCTTGAGGGTACAAGTATGGCTATGTATATCACGGTTGATACCGTGATGGAATGGCTTCGTATCACAGAGGATTATGCCTGGGATAAAGCAGAGGTACAGGAAACTATTGAGATGGCTCATCGTGAATTATTAAATAATGTTGGTGTGTACCAGATTGACCGGATGTTCGGGCATTATGAGGATGACGTAGCTATATATTATCTTAGTCATGGGGCTATCCTAGAGTTATTAAAGATTAGGCATAATAGTGATACCGTGGATTCATCTGATTACACGGTTGAGCCACGTGCTGGTACGGTAACATTTGATAGCGATTATGATATTACTGCTGGGGATAGCCTCGAGTTTTGGTATGTTCCCCGTATCTATCGTGACCTTGAGTTATTATATACACTTAGGTTAATGGGGATGCGTGGTTTTCTTCAGGGCTTTGGTGACCTGAATTATCTTAATCCTGAGAAGCTAGATGAACAGATTAGTCGTATTGAGTCATCGATTAATAGTAAAAACCCGATGGGTAGTTTCCTGGATTTTGGGATGCATGGCCGTATCCCTGGTATGAGTAGCTGGAGGTAAACCTTGATATGGATGAATTGAAGGATAATCCCGAAATTCATAAGGCTTTATTACGGGTTGCACACGCTATTCGTTCTAGAGCTATTGATAATCTTGCTAATCATCACACTAATTTCAGTAATCAGCTTTCTCTTTCAATTACGGTTGTTGAAAAGGATGGCCATGTTTTTGTAGGCAGTGACTTACCATATGCCCCTTGTGTAGAATTTGGTGCTTTACCCCATATGCCCCCTGTTAAGCCTCTTAAATATTGGGTGCGTTTAAAACTGGGTGTACCCAGGGGGGAGGCTAATAGTGTCGCTTGGGCAGTGGCTATGAAAATTAAGAAAGAGGGTACTCCACCACAACCATTTCTTCGACCAGCGATTGATAGTGTCGAGAGTACGGGTATTGATACCATTTTTTTGCAAACAAAATAAGGATTATTTCCCCCAAAAAATTATTTATTATACATAAATGGTATTAGTGTATAATTAGGGGTAAAGTATAAAAACAGGTGTTTTGTTATTTTTTTTGTAGATATAGACTGTTCCCCAAGTGGGCGATATTGTTATGACTGATGTAACACCTGACCAAGTGGTTGATGTATTGGTTACCCTATTCAGGGATAATTTAACTGACCCACTTGTAGAGAGGCGTAATCGTGGCGGTACTTGGATTTATGACGACCAGCCCCGTGCTGATGCAAGTTTCCCCCGTATCTGGATATTTTATTTACCAGCGAGTTTTAGGCCAGGTGGTCAGTCAAATAATCCTCCAGAGTTTTTATGTACGTGTCGTTTCCAGGTACAAATAATTTCACGTGTAGCGAGTAAGATTGATGTTGATGGGGATGGCGTGGGAGAAAAATGTGATGAACAGGTTAATTATTTGGGTAACAAGTGTGTACTTGCTGTAAAGAATAATCAATCTGTTTTCGATAATCTTGGTTTACTGCACTGTATCCCTGTCGAGTGGTATAAACCACGTGTGGTCGGACAGTTTATGTATCAGGATATTGATTTAGAGGCAGAATGGGAAAAATAGATAAAAAGAAAAAGATATATGTGAGGTGAAATAAATATGGCAAATAGGATAACGGGTATTAGTGATGTGTGTAAAGTTTTTGATGAAGGAGATGCTGATATTACTGAAACACTTGGTCATATTGTGGGGGCCAGGTATGATTGTAGTAACCAGGTATCCCAGCATGGCTCTTGTGGCGGTGGTGCTGACTGGATTGAAAATATACATAATGTTGTTCTGGCAACATTTGGGTTTACTATCCATCCCACAAATCTAGGTACTTGTCTAGGAGAATTTGATCCATTTGGGGCAGTGAGTGATATATGTCCAGAGATTAATGCGAAATTAAATATTCATGGTACCGGGGTAGATATGAAACATATTTATCTTATTGATGGTAAATGTGGCACGTTAACTGTTCGCTTGGCTAAGGATAATCCTGTAGAGGTTGAGTGTAGCTGTGTCGCTAAGAATTATAGTGTGGTGACGGGTGCGTTAACAAATACGCCCCCTAGTTCGGCACGGGAATATTATCTGGATGGCTATGTAACTATGGGTGGAACGGTTGTTGGCTCTGTTAGTAATTTCAATATTACATGGGAACGGGGGGTTGAGGGTGTGCGTGGTTGTGAACAAGTGGCTAGTGGCTCTAGACGTATAGCGAGTGAGGTTATCGAAAAAATGCGTTCTATTTCTTGGGATGGCACGGTTGAGATTACTGATGAAGATATGTTTAAACATTTAACTGGTGATTCATCGGCCCCTCTTGACCCAGCGGATAGCCCAAGCGATATTAGTATTACTCTTGTAATGGATAGTACCACAATTACACTTACGGGGTGTGCTATGGACACCGTGTCTATGGATAGAACCACCGATGGGGAAGTCCGGAATTTAACGGTGCGTGGTGTATCCCTTGGGGGCAGTATCACATGAAACGTATGGTTAAACTTATGGATGGTGAAAGTAAAGAGATTGAGGTAAGGGAGAAACTAAATATTCTTGAACGTAATAAGATATTGAGCAAGTGTACCAAGACAACGATTGAGGGTAACCGTACTATTGCTGAAACTGATATGTTTTTATTGCAGACATTAACGCTTCAGAAAATTGTTAAGGGTATATCTATAGAGTTGATTGACCCTGATGATTGTGATTCTATCTTTGAGGGATATAAGGGCATATTTGGTTTAACAGTTGATGATAAAAAAAAAGAAAAATAACTGATGCTGATATCCGTGCATTTGTGAAATATGGGCGTACCACTAATTTGATACTGGGGATGGCTGGTGAATTATATGGTTTATGCCAGGTGGGGGTGAATGTGCCTTTGGAGGCCCTTGATGTGGACATGTGTTATCTCTTGCTTCGTATACATGGCATGGTGAATGAGGAAATGTCGGATAGGTGAAATAGAATATGGCCACTGGTTTAAAATTATTTGCAGAGATTGTTCCTGATACAAAGGAATTGAAGGCTAAGCTTAAAGGCGAAAAATTTAAGATTGAGGGTACGGTTGAGAAGGGTAAGGGCCTGGGTATCGGTGGTACCGCTGTTGGTACGGGTATGGGAATGATGGGGGCTATGGGTATGTTTAGTATCCTTCAGAAAATTGCTGGTTTTCTTATGGGTCTTGAGCCTATTCAGGCTATTATGACTATGATAGGTGCTATTGCGAAATTGTTTTTTTTGCCCCTGGCTCTTTTATTGTTTACATTACTTAGACCTATTTTGATTACTATGCTGAAAATTATGCCATTATGGTGGGAGTTTTGGCAAGACCCCGTGAATAATCTTGTGCCTTTGATTAAGAAACTGGGGGCTTTTCTTTTTGGTAGTAGTGGTATTATTACTAAATGGGGTGAGAAATATGAGGAGAAGTTTAAAGAGTTACCTGGCGGTAAGAAGTTTTGGGGGATTCAAGAATGGGGGGCAAAACAGTGGGAGAATGCTATTAAGTGGTTTGATAAGTGGTTTGTTAAACCTTTTGTGAAATTAACTAAGTGGGGTATTAGTTTATGGGAGGGGGCTATTACTTGGTTATCCGGGTTTCCTGGTAATATTAAAAAGTTTTTTACCGAAACTATCCCTAAATGGTTCGCTGACCGTTGGGATGATATCAAGAATATTGGGGGTGGTGTTAAAGACTTTTTTACTAAGAGTGTACCTAAATGGTTCAGTAACCGCTGGAATGACATTAAAGATGTTGGTGGTGGTGTTAAAGATTTTTTCACTAA
>Ga0209121_10004792_pt1 | contig 12495 bp, 8 predicted proteins | sample Cruoilmetagenom3_FD_187292 | JGI IMG/M metagenome (GOLD analysis project Ga0209121, IMG submission 187292) | Oil polluted marine microbial communities from Coal Oil Point, Santa Barbara, California, USA - Sample 3 (SPAdes) (version 2) | ecosystem: Environmental > Aquatic > Marine > Oil seeps ... | reverse complement strand
GGACAGGCTATAGATGTTGATGTAAGCGGCAATTATGCATATCTTACAAATGACCTCGGAGTTCTTTATATAATAAATATTAAGGATAAAAAAGATCCGAAAATTATCGGTAAGTGCCCGGATATAGATTCAGCAAATATTGTAATCGTAAAAGATAGCTATGCCTATATTTCATATACAGAGTGGGAAAATGAGGACAATATAGTATTTACAAAATGCGGGTTTAAAATTATTGATATTTCTGACATGGAGCACCCGGAAGTTATTGGCAATTACGATACTTCAGAGGATAATAAAAAGTCAGTATATGGGATGTATGTAGAAGGAGATTATGCATATATTAGCAGTTCAGTTTTTGGTGACAGCAAAGAAGTAAGCAGTCTTGAAATAATAGATATTGGAGATAAAAAAAATCCTGAAATTGTTGGGTCCTGTACAGTTAACGGTTCACCATCAAGTCTCTGGGCAGAAGGCAATTTTATCTATATGGATATAAATATTTATGATTGGGAAAAAAAAGAATATACTGAAAACAGCTCACTTAAAATAGTTGATGTAGAAGATAAAAGTAATCCTGTAGTTATAAGCTCAGTGAGCGTACTTCCTAACTGCTGGGGTATTTATGTTAAGGAAGATTTTGCTTATATTTCAAGCAATACATATGATGAGAAAAATGAAAAATATACAAAGAGCATGCTCCAGGTAGTGGATATAAAAGACCCTGCAGATCCAAAGACACTTGGAATATGCGAAATTGTTGGAGGAGCATGGGAAATTGATTCAACTGGAAATTTCATTTATGTATCAAGTTTGTCCGGTGGACTATATACAGTTGATATATCAGACTGTGAAAATCCTACTATAGCTGATAGTTTAAATACAAGCGGAGCTTCATACGACATTACAATAAGTGGAAATTATGGCTATATTGCAGACGGATTTAACGGTCTTGTTATTATAGGATTGTCAGGCGAATCACCAAAAAAAGATAAACATTACAGAGAAAATGAACAATCAATTAACTTAGCACCTGAGGCCTATATTGATATTTTTGGTGATAACATAGAAGATGATATTTTTGGAGTTAAAAACCCTGTATATTTTTCTGCAGAAAATTCATTTGATCCAGATTATGATGAATTAACTTATATATGGAAAGTAGATGACAGCGAGTGTTCACGGGAAGAGTCTATGTCGTATTATTTTGATGAGACTGGAGTTTATGAGGTTACCTTAATTGTTTCAGATGGTAAATTAATCAGTGATGCTGCTGAAACTATAAAGATAAGGGAAGAAGATTTACCGATAGTGCTGGCAAGAGAATATAATTTTATAGTTGGAATTGAATATACACTTATAAACAATGGACCGGGGAGTTTAAAAGATATAGAATGCTTTATGAGAACTCCACAAACATACTTTCCTTTTCAAATTGTAAATAGCATAACTCCAGGTTTATCAAATACAGATGAATTGTTTGATAGAGATTGGAACCTTCTTACGCATTTTGAGTTTGACAATGAACTTTTAGAAGGGGAGAAGCTTACTGCAGAGCTGGACGCAGATATTACAATGTATGAGTTCAGTTATGCAAGAATCAATAGTGACAAATTAAGTTATGAGAAAGGTGATAAGGATTTAGAGACTTACACAAAAGATGATTTATTTGTTGATTCTGATAATCCTGTGATAAAAGAAACTGCAAGATCTGTTATAAAAAATGAGACAAGACCGATAAAAATAGCTAAAAAATTATATAATTTTGTTGCAGATAAGCTTCATTATGATTACCAGAGAGCTGAAGACAGAAACTACGAACTCATGTATGCATCAGAGATCCTGCAGGAAGGGAAAGGTGTATGTGCAGACTATGCTATCTTATATACAGCTTTACTTAGATCTGTCGGAATTCCAGCAAGACTGGCAGATGGAATTCCAGTAAATACTATTCTGCATGAAGAAGGTAGGGAGATAGATATGGGTCATGCATGGATAGAAGTAAAACTTCCAGGATATGGCTGGATACCTGTAGATATAACACTGGAAGATGGATTTATGGCTACTAATTATTATTTAGATGTTGCTACAGAAAAGGGTCCGGGCTACTTATATGAGAATGTAACAATGGATTGGAGCAGCTACTTATATGATGGTTTTATCTTTTCCTGGGACGGTTCAGAAGAGACTGATACTGAGCAGTCCTTTGTATACAAGGTAACAGACTTAAATGTACATGATATTAAATAAGCTTTCCTAATTTACTTTTTGCATTATAAGATTTATAATCTAATTCCTAAATTGAATAAATAAAGCAATGGCGCTTTATAAAGATGCATTGAAGCATCCATTTTAGACTGTGATTAGTCTGAAGGGATGCTTTTTGTTTTTTAGGGTATATTTTGAGATAAAAAAATAATTAGTTAGAAGGGGAGAAACACAATGACTTATATAGAAAAAGTATTTGACAAAGTAATCAAAAGAAATAGTGGTGAAGCAGAATTTCACCAGGCAGTAAAAGCAGTTTTAACTTCCATCGAACCTGTATTTGAAAAGCATCCTGAATACGAGAAGGCTGCTATACTAGAAAGACTTGTAGAGCCTGAAAGGCAGATAATGTTTAGAGTTCCATGGGTTGATGATGATGGACATGTTCAGGTAAACCGTGGCTTTCGTGTAGAGTTTAATAGTGCAATTGGTCCTTACAAAGGGGGATTGAGACTTCATCCTTCAGTTAATCTTGGAATAATTAAATTCCTTGGATTTGAGCAGATTTTTAAAAACTCTCTTACATGTCAAAGCATTGGCGGCGGAAAAGGAGGAAGTGATTTTGACCCAAAGGGTAAATCAGATGGAGAGGTTATGAGGTTCTGCCAGAGCTTCATGTCTGAGTTATTTAGATATCTTGGTCCAAATACAGATGTTCCTGCAGGGGATATTGGAACTGGTGTCAGAGAGATAGGTTATATGTTCGGCCAATATAAAAGATTGAAAAATACTTTTGAAGGAGTACTGACAGGTAAGAGTATAGAATATGGCGGTAGTCCTTTAAGGACTGAAGCAACTGGCTACGGACTAGTATATTTTGTAGATGAAATGTTAAAGAATAATAACAAATCTTTTAAAGGTGCAAGAGTAGCAATCTCCGGGTCAGGGAATGTAGCCATATATGCTAATGAAAAAGCCAGGGAACTGGGAGCTAAAGTTGTAGCTATGAGTGATTCAGGCGGCTATATTTACGATCCTGAAGGAATTGATCTGGGTACTATTAAGATATTAAAAGAGGTTGAGAGAAAAAGGATATATGAATACAAGAAGAAATATCCTCGCGCAGATTATGTAGACAACACTTCTGATATCTGGAAGATAAAATGTGATATTGCGCTTCCATGTGCAACTCAAAATGAAATTGATAAGGAGTCTGCAGAAACATTGGCAGGCAATGGATGCTATGCAGTTGGTGAAGGGGCAAATATGCCCAGCACTCCTGAAGCAGCTAAAATATTTCTGGAAAGCAAAGTAATGTATGCTCCAGGTAAAGCCGCAAATGCTGGGGGAGTGGCAGTTTCTGCTCTGGAGATGGCTCAGAATAGTGCAAGGATTTGCTGGCATAAAGAAAAAGTGGATAAAAAATTAAGAGGGATAATGTCAGATATTTACAATAATATAAGCTATGCTGCAAAAGAATATGGAGCTGAAGGAAATATGGTAATTGGGGCTAATATAGCTGGATTTGTTAAAGTTGCCAATGCTATGATGGCACAGGGAGTAGTATAAGCCAGATATCTTCCAACAATAATGATATATAAAAAGAAGAGCTAGTTTTATATAGCTCTTTTTTTATGGTTTTTATCTATAGAGATATTATTAATGAAATAACTCCTTTCAGATTATTCTGGAACTGTTGATTTTAGAGAAAAAAATAATTCCAATAAATATAGTAAACATGATAATGTATATAAATAGTTTTAATCTTCTGTTGGGTAATAAACGAAAGTAAATTTATGAAGAAAAATAAATTTTATGTATTTTTCATTTTATTAATCACAATCTTTATATTAAGCACTGCTTTTATTTTTAATGGGTGCAGTACTGGAGCAATAAAGAAAATATTTAATTCTGCAGAGCAGGAAGAAAGTGGTAAAGATGATATAGAGTACGAATATGATGCAGAGAAACCAGAATTTGATGATGAGAAAGCAGTAGACAGCAAGGATAATGGAGAAAAAGAAAATAAAGGTAAAAGTAAATATTTTTACAGGAAACCATTAAAAATTAATTTTACGATTTCCTATGATATAAAATTATTGGGAAAAACAGAAAAAATAGAATTTACTACTCTGGTTCCTGATGATTGTGAGTACAGACAAAATGTATATGAGACTGTATATTCAATAACTCCAGATGAGACATTTGCAGTTGATAGTAATAAGTATGTAAAATTTATTATTGAACCTGAGGATGATTTCAGTATAAATATATTTAATGAAATGCAGATTTTTGATTATGATTTAATCGAAGCCTCCAGAAATCAAGATTATTTAAATAAAGAAGAAAATAGCCTTAGTGCAGATAATCTTGGTGATTACACAAAAGAGGAGAATTTTATTGAAAAGGACAATCATCAGATTCAGGAGATTAGTAAGAATTTTATACAGGAAAACCAGATAGATCTGGTTAGAGAAATATATGATTTTGTATTGGACTATTTGAAATATACAGGCTATATACCGGAAGATATTGGTGCTGTTGGTACGCTTAAACTAAAGGGCGGAGATTGTTCCTGTTATTCAGATCTTTTTGTTGCACTCTGCAGAGCGTGTGATATTCCTGCAAGGGCTGTAGAAGGATATACAATAGATTCACGCAGTATAAGTATTGGCCATGATTGGGTGGAAGTTTATTTAAATGATCTTGGATGGATTCCTTTTGATCCAACATTTGATGACAGCAATGGTAATTCAAGTGATTCTACTTTTGAAAATTTAAAAAATGTTTATGTTTACCTATCTTTTATAAGGAATGACGAGTCTCTGAATAATTATCATTTTTATGCTTATAATTATTGGGGAGATAATGTAGAAGTTACAAAAGTGATTGAAGTTAATTAAAATGTAGTTAAAAATTTTAATAATTACTATTATAGAGATTATTTTACTTTCAAGATTGTCATTATAAATTCTAATAGCTTTTTTTATGTTTAATTCTGTTTAAAAAATCTGTTACTGTCTTTCTAACAGGACCTGCTTTATCATTTTTGGAAGCCTCAAGGAGAGCATTAATTCCTGGTTTTCCTATATCATAAAGTGTAAGCTGCCTGTCCTTGTCTTTAAAACAAGCTTTACAACTGGTTGGAAATAATTTGTATAGTGGTCCAAATAAATTTAGAGCTTATTTAAAAGCTTAAGCTCATCTTCCGTATCATATCTTAGATATCCCACATTCCTTCTTATTTTACTTTTCTTCTACAAAAGAATCTTTATCTGCTCCGCAATCAGGGCAAACCCAATCTTGCGGTAAATCTTCGAAAGAAGTTCCTGGTTCTATTCCAGAATCAGGATCACCTTTCTGGGGATCATATATATAATCACAAATAGTACACCTGTACTTTTTCATATTTTCCACCTTTTTACCTTCTGGTTTATTTTTATTTATAAAAGTAGGAGCATTTTTTTGTGTTTTTCCATTTTTTACTTGATGATAATAAGAATAAGTTAAAGGCTCATCATTATTAAGACTTACAGCATCAACAATTTTTCCAATAAATATTGTGTGAGTACCTACATCTTTGCTGCTGCTCACTTCACACTCAATATATCCAGTGCAGTTTGATAAAACTATTGGGGCTTTTGTTATCCCCAGTTTATATTCTGTATGGTCTAATTGTCCAAACTTATCAAAATCTCTGCCAGATCTAAAGCCAAAATTTCGTATAATATCCATATTAGCATCTTTGCTAAGGATAGAAACAGTAAAAACATTACTTTTCTGGATGTAATCATGAGTTAAATTAATTTTATTAATACAAACAGAAAGCTTTGGAGGATCTGCGGTTACCTGCATTGCAGTATTAGCAATCTGACCATTGATTTTATCGACAGCTTTGGAGCATATCATATACAAACCGTAACTTAACTTATAAAAAGTTTTAACATCCATGATTTATCCTTTCATTTTTTCTATGTTTGGTTTAAATAGTGCCATATTTATCAAACTCTTTCTAATTAGTGCTTTGTGAATAATTAATAAAAAATAAGTTTGCGCTGCAAAAAAAGCACAAAAAATACTGTAGTTTTATTGGGTCATACAGTTATACAACAATCCTTTTTGAGGATTTATATTTTATTGGTAAGATCTTTTCTAAGTTCATATGTTTTGAGGCATTAAGTATTTCAATACCAATGATCGTTTCACCTTTGCCCATATCCAATACAATATCTTCTGAAATTTGTTTGTTTATAACTTCCTGCCGCTTGTCAGCTAAGCGTATGTATAGAAGATCTGTTTTATCATTATAAAGAATATTCATTTAATTACTCCCATTTTCCATAAAATACATAAGCAGTTATAGTTACTATTATTTCTTTTTTATTTGTACCTCGTTCATTTGCACGTTCTAATGAATGTGGATCAATTTGTATTTTCATACTGGTTCTATGTTCTTCTATAGCAACAAATCTACACTTTTAATACATTTTAACACAATAACTTTATTGTAATTCTATCATATTCTTTATGTATTATGAAAATTTTCGTTTATAAAAATTAATAAAAAATAAGTTCGCACTGAAAAACAGTGCAATGAATTCTTATATATAAAATTTGTCTACTGCTACAACACGTTGCCTATCTAAAAAAGTATCTGAAAAGACAGGTTTTAGACAATATATATACTGTTAATCTTGACATATAAGATATTAAATCGTATATTGTATCGTATGAAAGTAACAGCCATAATAAAAGACGATTTAATTTTAGAAGTGCGAAAATATGCTAAGGGCAAAAATTTAACTGATTGCCTGACAGTTGCACTAAAAGAGTGGATTGCCTTAAAACGTATAAATGAATTAAACAAGATTGTTAGTGACAATCCTATAGAATTTCAAAAAGACTTTAGAGCTTTAGACATCAGAAACTTAAATCGTAAACGATGATTTTAGCAGATACATCAATATGGATTGAGTTCCTAAAAGGAAATGAAGAAGTATTTACAATAATGCAGCAAAAGCTTGAAAGCCGGGAGATTGTCGTAGCTGAATGTATTATTGGTGAATTGCTGCAGGGCGCTAAAGATGAACATGAACAAAGAATTATTACTTCGTACTGGGAGTGTTTGCCTAAAATAGACGAATCTGGAATCTGGATTGAAGCAGGAACTTATTCTGGAAGTAATAAATTAATTTCTAAAGGTATTGGACTTATAGATGTGGTAATTCTGATGATAGCAAGAAGGACAAATTCAAAGATATGGACCCTGGACAAAAAACTCCTTGGTTTGTTAAAGAAAAATGAGATGTTTTGTATTAAATAAATGAGCTAAAAATAAATTTTTAGCCTATAAGTAAACAATTAATATAACATCTGAAGGTAATGTCGTATAATTAAAGCCAACCATAAAGTGTATGAGATTTTATAATAAATAATTTTCATTTATTGAATTTGTTAAAATGGAAAATACCTTAATATCTAAATTAAAGTTAATATCAAATAAATATAAATTTATAGAGAAAATACTGGTAGTTCCCAGTTTTGACATTGGACATCAGATATTAGGAAATGTTGCAAGCTCTGGTTCAGGATGGATTAATTTTAAAGTTGCAACTGTAGCATCACTGTCAGAAGAAATTATAGAAGAAAAGTTATATAAAGAAAAATTAGACAGAATTTCAATCCTTGAATCAAATTTTTTAGTAGATGAAATATTTACTAAATTGTCAGATTTAGGCCGTCTTAAGTATTTTAAAAAGCATACCATAAACACAGGAATAATTAGCTCTATTGCTAACATTATAGCAGAACTTAAATCTTCAGAAATATTTTACGCAGATCTTAAAAGTAAGTATTTTGTAAGCAGCAGTAAGGCAGAAGATTTAAAGCTTATTTTTTTAGAATATGAAAAGATGCTAAAGGGAAATAAATTAGTAGATTCAGCAGATATAATAAACGGAGCTTGCGGCCTAATAAAAAATAATATTAATTTGGAAGATAAAAAATATATTGTTCTGTCAAGATATACTGTCAGTAATGTTGAAAAGAAATTTTTAGTAAAGCTTTGCGGCAGAAACCTTATAATTGTTGATGAAGAAGAAATTTATGGTATAAAAGATCCAAAAAATAAATGGAAAGAACAGGAAAGTAGCGAATATAAATTTACAGATTATGCTAACGTTAAATCAAATATTGAAAGATTTGAGTGGCTGTTTGATATAGCAAATTTACCTGCTGAGGCAGATAATGTGGTTATAGATATGTTTAGCAGCATAACCTGCCAAAATGAAGTACAAGAGATATTTAGAAGGCTTGCTGAAAGCAAAACTCCGCTTGATAATGCCGAGATAATATATACTAGCCCCAACCCTTATTTAAATACTATTTACAAAGAATGTGAAAAACTTGGGATTTATACAACATTTTCAGAAGGAGTCCCGGGAGATTTCAGCACTCTTGGAAAGGCGCTAAAAGGATTTATCTTATGGATAAAGGAAGACTTTGAGGAAGTTTACTTAAGAAAACTTCTAAAAAATAATCTTATAAAACTCTACAGTCAAAAACATAATGGCGGGGGTTTTATAAACTTGCAGCTTGCTTATATGCTAAGGATATCAAAAATTGGATGGGGCAGGGAGCGGTACAGCCTGGTTTTAAATAAAGAAATTTTAAGGTTAGAAAATAACCCGGAGAGGTATCAAAAGAAACTTAAATTATTGGAGGAGCTGAGAGAATTAACCCGGAAACTTTTAAATTTAGTTCCAGAAATAGACTCAGGCGGAAATATAGATTTAAAACTACTATCTGCAGGCTGTATAAAGTTTTTAGATGAATACGCAACCACAAGAAATGAAAATGAAGAAAGTTTTAAATCAGCACTTAAAGAAAGATTAAAACTATTGTCGCGGATTTCCACAGGCAGAATTCCAGTTGAAAAAGCTGCACAAAAATTGGTAGAGATCATATCTAAAATAAGATTTAAAAAATCTGGCCCAAAGCCTGGCCACATTCATATTTCGGATTTTACTTATGGAGGAAGATCTGGCAGAAAAAATATCTTTATTATGGGGTTGGATTCCAATAAGTTCCCGGGAGTTAACGTTCAGGATTCTATACTTTTAGATGAAGAAAGAAAAAATATAAGTTATAACCTTGAACTTTCTCAAGATAAGTTAAAAAAGAAGTTGCAGCAGGCAGCTTCTATACTTGCAAGCCTTAAGGCAAAAGTTACTGCAAGTTTTTCAAATTATGATATTAGCGGTGACATGGCACTTTCTCCTTCATCAGTTTTTCTTCAAATTTATAGACTAAAAATAAATGACCATGCAGCAGATTATCAAAAGATGTTTGCAAGCCTTGGGGCACCAGTTGGATTTGTAAACAAACTAAAAAAAGAGATTGGGACTGGTGAAATCGCAATTAGCGACACAAATTGGTGGCTAAATAAATTAGCTGGTACAGGGAGTATAAAAAATGCAAAAGAATCTATATTAAAAATATACCCGGGACTAGCGCAGGGAGTTTTTGCAAGTGAATGCAGAAACAGTGACAGGCTAACTGAGTATGATGGAAAAATTAATCCCAGAGGAGATGAGCTTGACCCCAGAAAAAATGACAATATAGTTCTTTCATGTTCAAGAATTGAACTGTTTGCGGAGTGTCCTTTTGCATATTTTATAGAATATATTCTTTCTGCAAATAGGCCGGAGGAAACTAAAAAAGACTTATCAGGATGGCTTGATGTAATGCAGAGAGGAAGCCTATTGCATGAGGTATTCCAGAAATTTGTATATAAATTAAAAAATACTAAAAAAGTTCCCAATACATGTATTCAGCAAAAAATGATAAATAAAATCCTTGACGGGACAGTAGAGAAGTATAGGCAAGAAGTGCCAATCTCAAACATAGCTGTCTTTAGGCATGAATACAAACAGTTAAAAAGAGACCTTATTGTATTTCTTAAAGTTAACGAAGAGCTTGGCAGTCCATGTTTTCTTGAAATGGAGTTTGGCTACAGGGGCAGAAGCCCTGTTAAGGTTTATATTGGAGGCGGAAGCTATATAAATCTTGCAGGAAAGGTTGACAGAGTAGATAGGGTAGATGAAAACAACTATCATGTGTGGGATTACAAAACAGGCAGTGCTTACTCATACAATAAGGAAGCTTATGTTGCGGGTGGAACACAGATGCAGCATATACTTTATGCTAAGGCAGTAGAAGAAATATTAAAAAAGACTAATCCATCTGCAAAAGTTACAAAATCAGGATATGTGCTCCCTACAGAAAAAGGCAGGAAATCCGGAAAAGGCCATTTGTTTATAAGGGATACTTCAGAGACTAAAAAGTGGCAGGGGGCTTTAAACATTATGCTTGACCTTATAAGCAGTGGAGTATTTATAGTGTCTGATGAGGAAAACCCCCCATATTTAGATGACACTGATATATATGGAGATATTAATACAAAGTTAAATATTAAGGTAAAAATAAAAAATCCTGATAACAAGGTAATTGGCAGATGGAAAGAATTAAAAAACTATAAGTAAATTAAAAGTAAAAAAAGCTGTAAGTTTTATGGAAAACAAAAAACATAAGGATACAACTATAGATCTTGCTGACAGGAAAGCAAGAGAGAAGATATCTAACAGGCTGGAGGAAAGCTTCTTTGTTGAAGCGGGTGCAGGGTCAGGTAAAACATACTGCCTGGTAGATAGAATGGTAAACCTTATAAAGAAAGGTGCTGCAAATATTGGAAATATTGCTGCTGTAACATTTACCCGTAAGGCTGCAGCAGAGCTTTCCGAAAGATTTCAAATAAAGCTGGAGGAAAATATAAAGTCTTCTTCTACTTGCGAGGATGAGAGAAAAAATATATTGCTTGCTCTTTCAAACCTTGAGCAAACTTTTATAGGCACAATACATTCTTTTTGTTCAAAACTTTTAAGAGAAAGGCCTGTAGAGGCAGGTGTGGACCCTGGTTTTGAGGAAATAGATCAGGAGGAAGACAAAACTTATGCTGAAACTACCTGGAGCAGATTTATTGAAACAGAAAGGATTTCTGAAAATGATATATTTGCCTTTATGGATGAGATTGGGATGAGTACGGGTGATATAAAAGAGTCTTTTATGCGTCTTGTGCAGTATCCGGATGTAGAGATTGCAGCTGAAGATGTAAAAAAACCTGATTTTTTAAGTGTAAAGAAATCAATTGTTAAATTTATCGGATATTTTGATGATAAAATTCCTGCCCATGAACCAGAAAAAGGATGGGATGATTTACAGAAAATTATAACAAAGACCATAAATTATATTAACTCAGGATTTTTAAAAGAAGACAGGCTATTTTTAATACTGCTTAAGCAGATAAGTAAAAAACCTACAATTGTACAGAACAGATGGCCAGATGGTAACGCAAAAGAGCATCAGCAAATGATGATGGAATTTCAGGACTGTGTTATCATGCCGGCTCTTACAAAGTGGTATGAATATGTGCACAAGCATTTAATTGATTTTGCTAAAAAAGGGGAGAGATTTTATGAGGATTGGAGAAAAGAGCATTCAATACTGAACTTTGAAGATTTACTTATGAAGACAGCAAAACTCCTAAAAGGTAGCCGGGAAGTCAGGAAGTATTTTAAAGAAAAGTTCACTCATGTTTTAGTAGATGAATTTCAGGATACAGATCCAATTCAGGCTGAAATAATTTTACTTCTTACAGGGGACAGCGATAATGAAAATGATTGGAGGAAGCTTTCTCCAGAGACGGGGGCGCTTTTTGTAGTAGGAGATCCAAAACAAAGCATTTACCGTTTCAGAAGGGCAGATATTGATATTTATAATATAGTTAAGGATAAATTTTTACGTGATGGCTGCGGTGTTTTAGAGCTTAATTCAAATTTCAGGTCACTGCCATTTATGGAAGAAGTAGTTGATAAGACTTTTAAAGATATTTTTGGCAAAAAAGAAACAAAATACCAGGCGAAATATTTTCCTTTAAAAACAATCAAGAATCAAGCAGACGAATTTAGCTCTGGGATAATAGAAAATCCTATTGAAAAAGTAGGAGGAAACAATACAGGCAGGGTTGCAGAAGAGGACGCAAAAAGAATTTCTATGTGGATAAAAGAAGCAGCCAGCGGGGCTGTAAAACTGCAGCGGACTGACGAAGAAATAAAGCAGGGACTGACAGAAAAGGCAGAATATTCTGATTTTTTAATACTGACTAAAGGGAAAAAGCATCTAAACAGCTACGCTGAGGCTTTAGAGCTTCGGGGTATTCCGTATGATATTTCA
>Ga0209121_10004791_pt1 | contig 12497 bp, 13 predicted proteins | sample Cruoilmetagenom3_FD_187292 | JGI IMG/M metagenome (GOLD analysis project Ga0209121, IMG submission 187292) | Oil polluted marine microbial communities from Coal Oil Point, Santa Barbara, California, USA - Sample 3 (SPAdes) (version 2) | ecosystem: Environmental > Aquatic > Marine > Oil seeps ... | reverse complement strand
TAGGCCCGCAACCCGATAACCAGCATCCCGGCGCCCGCCGTTTCGTTCTATAGATAGGACATCACTCCGCCGGGCAGCATGTCTGCTATGCGGACAATCCTGCCTTATGAAACGATTCAGGAATGTCTGCTTAACTACTCCAGCCGGAGTTTGAATAGTGCATAGGCAAGCAACGACCCGCATGCTGCTCCGGCGCACATAAAAGTTGTTCGCAACGCTATTTCACGACCAAGCTCATGCTCCAACACCGACACAAGAATCCCACCGGTCATGGCACCTAACGGCATCGAACCCCATCCGAAGAAGCGGTAAATACTGTTGACCCGTCCAAGCAATGCAGGAGGGATGCGTCTCTGTCGCCAAGACACCGTGATTACATTCCACAACATTGCTGCTGCCATAACAAAGAACAGGGCAATTGCCATGGCAAGTCCAGTATGGCTCAGACCGATGGCACCATAACCAATGCCCCAGGTCGCTATTGAAAAGTATAAGCACGTTTGTGTTCCGAGCATTGCGATGAACCGAGGGGCGAGCAGACTTCCAGTGATGGCCCCAACAGCCGCAACAGACAGGACCAGCCCATAAGAATAGGCGGAGATGGCCAATACATCTTGCGCAAAAAGAACTTGAATTGTGATCGTTGCCGTAGCGATGAAATTCGCGACTCCCAACACAACTGCAAGCCGCAGCAACAACGGATCACTACGCATAAAAGCGATCCCCTCCATTAGAGCTTTGCGAAAACTGGTCTGGCTCCGCGCCCTTGGCGCAATTGATATCATCCAAACGAATCCAGCGGATAAGACCAACAAAGCCGCATCTAGGCCAAAGGGGATACCTATACCAGCCGCGATCAATACTCCCGCCAATGGCGGCCCGATGAACTGATTTGTCAGTTGTTCGCTGCTCCAGAGTTGACCATTAGCAGCTTCCAAGTCCTTCGATTCAACAATGGACGGAAGCATTGTTTGGGCGGCATTGTCCCTCAATACTTCCGCAGAGCCCAAAACAAACGCAAGCCCCGCCAATATCCAGATTGCGCCCTGAACGTGTTCACTCATTGCCAGCATTAGAATGGCCAATACAATAACCGCACGCAAAAGGTCGGCTCGGGCAATCAGCTTATTGTGTTCCGCCTTGTCGATAATAACGCCTGCGGGTATCGCAAAAAGTAGCCATGGTAGCCGTCCTGCTGCCGCTACCGCACCGATGGCCACAGGGTTTTGGGACATCAAAGTCGCGAGCCAAGGCAAAGCAAGTACAACCATCCCATCGCCAAGATTGGTCAACGTACCAGCACCCAAGAGAAGGCGATAATTTCTGTTTCTAATCAGTAGTGGTGCCGTCATTTCGAACCCCATTTTGCTGGCAAACCGTCGCACAACTGCACAACCGGGTCAATCATAGCAGGGGCGCGTTTCGGCTGATCGCCAAAATTGTAAACCGGACGTTCAAAAGCAATGCGGCATTTGTCAAAATGGGCTCTAAGCCGCCATTGCCGCTAAACGACGCGCAAGTGAATTTGGGACTTACATTCAGTCTTTAACGCATCGCTCAGACGGTTGGCATTTTCTTCGGCTGCACGATTTACGGGATCATCTGCCAAATGCGCGTAACGCATCGTTGTCTGAATTTGACTGTGACCGAGCAACTTCCCAACCATCTGAATTGGCATCCCGCCCGAAACCGCATTCGAGGCGTAGGTATGGCGCAGGTCGTGAATGCGAACACCTGACAACCCGGCACGCGCGCGGATACGCCTCCAAGGATGCTGGAGGTCCGTTACATGCGATCCCTCAAGCTTCCCTGCGATAATGTACGGATTGCCCTCACGGGACTCCAGAGAGTCCAGAATGGCCCTTGCCGCCTGAGGAAGTGGGATGCGGCGCGCCCCGGTCTTCGTGTCGGGCAGTTCCATGCCCTTGGGCGTGATGTATTCCCAACGCAAGGTTTGGATTTCCCCAAGGCGGCAACCTGTCAGGATCAACAAGTGGAACGCGGCAACGACAAACGGGGATTCCGACCCGTCCGCCTCAACCTCGGCCAAGGTTGCGCCAAGGCGTTGCAATTCTGCGCTCGACAAAAACCGCTCACGTTTAACTTCGCGGTATTTGGGAACGTGGCGGCAAGGGTTGGACCCGTCCGGGCGTAATCCCCAAATCTCGGCAAGATTGAACATCTTGGACAACACACCAAGCGTGCGATTTGCTTGATACGGTTTGTCTCTGTGCTTTTGGTGCAAGTCGGCGATGTCCTTGCGCTCCACATCGACGGTTTTGAACGCGCCGATAGTTGGCTTGATAAACAATTCAATCGCGCGGCGGTACTCTCCTTGCGTCGAGGGCTTGCAGTTCTCCAAAACATGCTGCTCGAAAAACCGATCACAAAGCGCGGCAACGGTTGGGGCGCGACGGTGCAGGCTGAGTTCTTCGGCGGGGTTGTCGCCTTTGGCAACCTGACCCATGACTTCTTGTGCCAGTTTCCGAGCTTGCTCGGCGGTGATTTTGCCATGACGGCCCAAGGACACGCGGCGGGTGCGACCACCCTTGCGGTATTGCGCCTGATAGGTCTTTGCCCCAGAGGGCATGACGCGCAGCCCAAACCCGGCAATTTGCGTATCCCAAACAAAATAATCTTTCGCCTCGATTTTGAGGGCTTCGACGGTCCGTTTCGTTAGCTTTGTCATGGTCTCTCCAATCTCGGTCAAACTTCTCGTGGAAGCACTGTGGAAGCAGCTGGAAGCAAGTCACGGCGTAAGAGATAGGAAGCGAACGCGTGTTGCGTCAAGAATAAATAAGCGATTCCAATAAGATAGAGTAGATAGGCGAAGTCGGGGGTATGGGGTGCGACTCCCCTTAAGCTATCTCATAACCTGAAGGTCGTAGGTTCAAATCCTACCCCCGCAACCAAAAAAACCAATATATATCAGTATGTTACGCATCACCTGAGGGTGGTGCTTTATTGTGAGTTATCGCTTGGTGCTACGTTGGTGCTACAAATTTAGGGGCATATAAATTTTTCGAATGTCGAAATGGAGTGCTTGAAGAAAGTACCGATGATCAGATGAACGCAATTGTAATTTCGCTAATGATAATTATCGAGGTTTTTCAAGGTTGCTTGAGCAAAGTATGAGCATTAGTGTTCTGAAAACTGAGGTGTAAATAATTTTGAATATAGCAACGGGCAGAATTAAAAGAAAATTCGAGGCAGAGGCTTTTGAGCGAGCTGCCCGAAAATCTAATACTGAGTTGACTGTGTTTTTAGCTGGCCCATTTATCGAAACTAATAAGCGGCGACCAAGAAAAAATAAACGCAATGCTGCAACTTTGTTGCGATATGACCTTTATAATTCAATTGATGAGCTTGGTTACGATGTAACTCTTGGAGAATACAAAGAGTTAATCGCTGCACATGGCGAAGCTCTGGGGGCTCTAAACAATGCGGCTAATGCAGAAATAGGTCATGCGGAAGACCATGCAGATGCAGTTGTTATGTTGCCAAGCAGTCCGGGCTCATTCACGGAATTTGGCGCATTTTCCCTTTACGAAACCATTTGTAAAAAAATGTTAATCATTGTTGATAAGCAATACGAACACGCCTCTAACTATTTTAATACCGGACCGAAAATAATGGCGTCCAATAGGGGGGCTGTCATCGAATATGTTAATTACGAAGATACTGGCTCATGCAGTGAGGTGGTCGAAGGATTTTTGATGAATCAACTGCACAAAAAGATTGAGAAGGGGTATCTGCCCAAATGAGCAACGTTGATCCTCTTTTTGTATATATGTCTGTTTTAGCGGTAATTCAGCCAGCTCGAATTCAGGACATAGAAAAGAGTGCAAAAAAATTAATTGCCAAAAAGACTTACGATTGGATGATGAAAAAGGAACTATTTAGATCAACTCACAAGCATGCAAAGGAAGTGGGGCTTGTCATTCAGGTTCGCCGAGGGGTTTATTTTACCTCCAGTGGCGCAAAATCTATTGTTAGGCACGCTGGGTTTCAGAGGAATATTGACAACCGCAGATTGTTCTTGATGAAAGAGCAAAGGAGGCTGTATAAGTGATTGGCGAGTTGACATTATTTTCAGTTTGGGTGTTGTTTCGACACCCAGGAAAACAGGTTACGCATATAGTGGATCGCGGCTTGGCAAGAAGTGGTATTTTGCCGGGCCTTGCCGCCAAAATACCACTTCTTGCCAAGCCGCGCTCTCGAGGCAGTCTAAAAAATTCGACTGGATTAAACTGAGATGCCAACTCGCACCTATTATTACCCCAAAGATTTCAATCATATAAGAGAGATTTTGAATGATAGCCACGACGAGTTGAATCTTGCTGAATTCGAAAAATTTTCGGATTCAGATATCGCTCCGCTTTTAGATATAAATTCCTTGCCGTCCGTATTAGCGATTAGTCCCAGATTGATAAAAATGATGGGCAAGAATTCTTCAAAGCACTATAGATTTTTTCAAATTCGCAAAAAAAGTGGAAAACCGAGAGATATATATGCGCCAAGAACCTATTTGAAGGTAGTTCAATGGTGGATATACGATAATATTTTGGGGCGCGTACAACAGCCGGATCACGTATTTGGGTTTGTAAAAGGTCGAAATATCCAACAAAACGCCGAATATCACTTCGGGGCTAAACATCTGTTAAACGTCGATATTGAAGATTTTTTCCCTACAATAACTCGAGAAATGGTAATCGATATATTTATCGATTTGGGATACTGTAGAGAAGTATCTGAGCAACTTTCTGACATTTGTTGTTTGGACGGCACCTTGCCTCAAGGTGCACCTACTAGCCCAGCCATCGCAAATATTGTGTTTTCCCAAGCAGATAAAGAAATCGCCTCATTGTCAGTGGATTACGGAATTAAGTATTCTAGATATGCCGACGATTTATCCTTTAGCTCAACCGAATTTATTCCTGAAAAGATTCTGGCCAGCTTGAAATCAATTGTCGAAACTTATGGTTTTCAATTAAAGACCCAAAAAACACGGTTTGTAGGGACCGGCGGACAAATGGAAGTAACAGGCCTCTTAATCAACGAAGTTATACAGCCAAAGAGAACATGGCGTAAAAAGGTGCGTGCATCTATTCATCAATTGTCTAAGAAGAAACGCCTATCAAGGCGAGACATTTCCTACCTGTATGGAATTAAAGGTATGTGTCTCAGTGATCGAGCAAGTTATTCGATGAAAAAAATAGGCAAATCTTCCGAAGACCTTCTAACTAACTATCTGTTGAAAAAGAAAAACGAACCTCAAAATATCGAGTATCCGAACGGATTAACGCGTACAGAAGCAAATATATTGCTCGAGTTAAACGCCCAAACGACCAATCGTAATCTGGCAAATATGTTTTTTGTATCTGAATCTACGATTAAAGTTCACTTGCGTTCAGTGTATAAAAAAATTGGTGTGAAAAAAAGAAAAGACGCTGAACAGTGGGCGAATGCGAACCTTTAGTCAAAGTTTGCCTAATTATTCAAACATAGTGTTTATAGTTCGAGGCAATGCTGTCGCAGTTTTGGTATTTTGGAAACAGTTCAATCAACTCTGTAGAGGTTAACATGACTGAACCCTGCGCCTTCTGCGGCGAGTACAAGGAATTGAAAGTGAGCCACGTTCTGCCGGCATTCGTCTTTCGGTGGCTTCGGGATCGCTCAGGCGCTGGCCATATTCGAAATACAGATTATCCCAATCGGCGTGTACAAGATGGATTGAAGTTTCCTTGGCTATGCGGCGATTGCGAAGGCCAATTCAACCATTACGAAACTGCGTTTGCCACTAAGGTTTTTCATCCTTGGCAATCGGGTGAAAATCGGATCGTTTACGAGGATTGGTTACTCAAGTTTTGTGTTTCAATTTCTTGGCGCGTCTTAAAGTTCGCAAGGGGACGCAAAGAAGGAACTAACTATACTGATGAACAAAACATGCTTATGGACCAAGCCGAGGCGAATTGGCATGCTTTCTTAAACGACGACGTACCTCACCCGTCAAAATTCGAACAGCACCTTTTGATCTTCGATGTCGTTGAGTCAACGAATATTTCCGACTTACCTACTAACTTTAACCGATTCATGACTGGCGCGGTTACGCTCGATATTGTGGGTTCTGAGCGATCTCTTATGACCTTCGCCAAACTTGGTCGATTTACGATATTTGGGATTATTCAAAAGGGGTCTGGAAAATGGAGCGGCACGAGGGTTTGTGTTAAACACGGTATGTTGAAACCTGATAAATTTCTAATTCCCGCCGGATTGCTAGATTCATTCCATGAGAAAGCCAGTCATGCTGCCGCGGCAATTTCGAATATCTCGACTGCCCAGAGAGCGAAAATTGACAAAAATATTGTAGATAACATCGACGCGTTTACTGCGTCAGACCAATTCGCGTCAATCCACGCCGATGCATTAATGTTTGGCGAAAATTCTGTTCTTTGGAAGAATGATTCTTGATCTTCCATAGAGGTTCGGTTGGAGAACTTCAATTTTGATCGTCAGCACCGTCAGCACCGTCAGCCGTTGGGGTATTGGCTGACGATGCTGACGGTGCTGACGATAGATTTGCTCTACTTTATGTAGATCATGCGACTTCCCGCTTTCCCCTTTCGGTCAAACGCGAACGTTACTCCACGACTTCGAAGTATAGTTTGCACGCGTCGTAACTCGCTTCTGAGTTTGTTCGGTTGGCGAGGTAAACCATATGGATCATCGGCCAATAACTGATTTTGCGCTCGTAACGTATGTAAAAGCTCGGTTGCCGTTCCGCTCCACGCTCCATGATCTGTAATCAGGTTCAAAATAGCCTCGGCAATTGGGTTGCCCTCGATAGCTGCATCAACAACAGATTGCCGATTAGCCGCGTAGGACTCCATAAACGCCCCGTGGGTCCACCCTAAGGTAGGCTCGGCGGCTGTGGCCCATTTTGCGAAGTCCGCCATTCTGGGGGACTCTGAGAGTCTCACAGAGCCTATATTGGCTAGAGCGCCCGATACCGCATCTAACAAACCCGCCAGAATCTGAGGGGTTGCCTTCTCAAAAGCTTTCCAGAACTCCGCCTCGGTTTGACGCTCGGCGCTGGTAATGACCGGAAGGGTGACAATTATCGAACGATCGGCCAGATCGGGACGGTTTGCCAAATCCGGAATTCCGTTCAGCAAGCAAGGACGCTTGGCATCGAATATTACTTCTTCGGAATCCGAATGGAGTTTGCGCGTGCCATACCCACCACCTGTCGAGATACGACAAAGCGCATCCGCAATCATCGGTTTAATGTAGGACAGATTATCAAAGGCCAAAACATGGTTGTGCTTGGCCGCGATTACCAAATCCTGCTCGCTCGACGGACTGCTACGCCCCATAGGGTTTGCAGGATCAATCAGACTACGCAGCACCCTTGCGGTCGTACTTTTCGAGCTGCCCTGCTCTCCCGTTAAGATCAAAATTGGATAGGGGCCGCGCGGATGCAAACACCCGATCAACCACGCGACCAGCATTCTAAAATCCGCCTCGCTTGCTACGTTCAAAAACGGCCTTAGCAGCTCTATGCCACCCGAACCCGATGTTGGAAGGGGTAGGGGTCTCATAGATTTAGAGCGCTGGAACCGGATAGGCGGGCGATCAAGTATTTGCCATCCCGCCGCATCGATGGCGACGGCTTTCCAATCCTTCGTTCCAAGGTCCAGATAAACACTTTTGCCCTGCTCTCCGAGGCGATTAAAAACCTTGTGTTCATCACCTGCGAATTGCGCCTCGCCAAGCAAGGTGCGCCGCTTGTCTTCAAGCGCAGTTTGCGAGAGCATTTTTCCCTCGGCTTGGTAGTGATGGTGCGAGAGAAAATTGCGAAACGTATTTGAGGTAATCGGCCAGTTTTCAAAATGCCCGTCGATGTTCAGGGTCGCAAAGCTTTCATCGTCCGAAGTATGCCACAGCTCCATTGCATCGAGATTTATCGGCTCCGGCCTTTTTTGTTTTTCCGGTTCGGGTGCATAGGGTAGGGCGAGTGCTATCAGCTTGTCTATTTGCTCATTGCCCCAACCCTCGGCAATCGCATCGGCTGCGTCCCACCCCTTAGGGTACGTAGGGGAGTTTGCCCCTACGTATACGTTAGATAGGGTATACGCGTTAATCGGTATGATGCGCGCGTTTACCGTATGTACCGTATATAGAGTATTGCTTACGCTTTGTACGTAAGCTTGCCCCGGATTATCAAAGTCTGGCCATAGGATAACGTTACGCCCGGCAAGCGGCGAGAGGTCTGACTTTTTGTTGGCCTTGCTGCCTCCGAATGTCGTAGTCGTTAGGTATCCCAAGTCGCTCAAAGCATCGGCGCACTTTTCTCCTTCGACAAATATAATCGGCCTGTTTGTGTTGGCTGCACTGATCTTGTCGAGATTGTAGATCGGGCGCACCGCTGGTGCTTTCCACTCCCCGCGCTCCACATCAAATGGGAGGAAGAATTTATCGCCGCTCGGCTTCTCGTAACGATTGGCAATCACAACCGGATTTCCAGCCTCGTTTCGATAGACGTGTTGGATTGCTGGAACACCCGCTTTTGGGTGGCGCAAGCTGTCAAAATCGTGTTCCATTAATTTCCTCCTAAATCTTTGTATAATTCCAATGATGCCAATTTCTGAGAAAGATCATTGAGATATGCGTAAAGGCTGACCGGATCGCCGCCACGATCACCTGTTGCAAAATCCGCCCATTGCCCTGTTGCAACGTTCACTTTGAATGAACCTGCACGTCGATCGTTTCGTTTTGGATTAAGCGCCACCCATTCTCGTCCAACAAGCCTTCCATCTGGTAGCCATATCGCTAACAAACATTGCAGTCTCGGCAAGCAGATAGCATTTGTTGCGGCAAAGCTAATATGTGTCCAATGTTTCGCCATTACGCTGCCCCCTCAATCCGAGAAGTAACGAAAGCTTCCACGTCTTCAGCGCGGTAGCGCACAAGGCGGCCTATCTTTGAGTAGGGCAGATTATAGCGCTTCGTGCAGCGCCACACATTCAGGGTTTCAACTTCCAGCCCAAGGTATTCTGCAACCTCTTCTGGGGTCATAAGATTGGTTTTGAATAGTTTCGTGGACATTTATAGCCCTCCGTTTTTAGGCACTAATCTTGATTGATTAGCAATACGGAGAATCTACGAAAGATTGTTGGGGCGCTCTATAACACGTCAGAATATGCATTTTCTGTATATAGGAAAAAGTAGGGTCTGAAATGCAACAAAAATATACCTAGGGTTGAGTGCGAATTTTCTCTATAGCGGTTCCAACTAGCGTCAGCTTCACTTCCGGATCGATTTCTCGAATCACAAAATGAAGAGCACTCGCTGGTCTGGAGTAGAAACCGCCTTTAGTTTCGTCATATCGACCTTTGTAATAGAGACCTTTTGAATGTTGCTCCCAGATCGGTCTGAACGCGAGTGCAGCGCATTCAAGGGCGTAATACGCAGGCAGTTTAGGCACTCGGCTGGATTTGTCAGATATCATCTGCTTTGAGAGTAAATCCCCTCGCGCTCTAGACTCGCCTTCTGTCTCTTTTTCGTCAGGAAGTGGAATTATACCATTCACTGCCCGCGCCAAAGAATCTGCTATCAGTCTGTAGGGCTCCATTGGACGCGCTGGCCCACAATTGTTTTGAGAATTATCTAGAAACGAGTCCATTTTATCCGATTTATTCAAAAGCTCATTTTCCAAATCCTGATTTAGTATGAAGGCGGCCAAATCGCTCTTTGACAGTTGGCGTAGATGATACTCTAGTCGCTTTGCAGCGATCCCTGCTTGCAGAATATGCCGTCCAGTGTGAACGCCAAATTCTGATTGGGTGGATAGTTTCTTGTGCCATCCATGAATATAGGCGCGCGCTGTTACTAGCGTCCCATCTAACAAAACCAAAGGGTTTGGAGCTTCATCAAAAAGATTGTTAAGTCTTTCAAAGAATCTCTGGTCGTAGATTTTCAGAAGATCACCAGTTAGGTCAGTACTTTCGTTAAGATGTTTCCAAATTATCTTTTTACTTGTTCGATTTTTCATTGTTGCCAGACTTCCAGTATCCAAACATTGCGTCTGTAGCCTTGTTGACGGAATCTAAAACGGGATCAAGGTTTAAGCGCGGTTGAGGCAAAAGTTGCTCAAGTGTCAGTGGATTTAGCCGCAATACAAGCTCACGAGATCGTTGCTGACGAAAGTTCAATATGGCTGAGTTGAATAATTTTAAGCCAAGATGTGCTGCACAATGTTCGCGAAGTAAGTGTGATCATCAAAGTATTGCCTGCGCCTGAGAAATCCGGCCGGAAAGCGTACTACAACGGCATTTGCCCATAGGTAGGGCGCGTCGCCTTCTAGCCGAAAATCGACTTCAGAATGGCCAAACTGTTGTCTCAGTTCTAGCTCTATTTCTGACAGACGCTTATCGATCTCTGATCTTCTTTTCCGGTGAATTTTCCCACGCTCTTTGTCAATCTTACTACAGGTCTTCCTGCGTCCTTCGGCCCATTCAGCACCGTGTTTGGATTCCAAAAATTTCCAGTAGGTGCCTTTAGATCGTGCGTGTTTCTCTTGGTTTACGGTTTTTAGGACCAAAGCAAGATTGCCCGGCCAAAAAGAGCCACCGGAACTCACGGGGCGAAGATGGTCTAAAGACCAGTTCTTTGCGCTGTCTGAGAAAGGTTCTCCAGTGAAATAACAACGCCCCCCCTGCAACTCGCGGATAGCTTCGATATCGCTTTTTTCGTATGTTCCGGGTGACGATAACTCGAGATGGAGCCGACTCTCGCGGCGCAGCCTGCTTCGTTCAAATTTGTTCACTCTTTCAACGCATACATCCGCTAAACTCTTGTCGAAAAAAATGAACTCCCTGCAAGAACCGGAATTTTCTTGCTCGCTACTCGCTGACGTTAAAATAAGCTGCTGTATTTCATTTGGAATCCTAGCAAAATCTCTGTGAGACATAGAGCAAATCGCGTTGTCCGAATTATGTCTACAATTCAACAAATCTTTGCTCCTACAAGCTATCTGAAACCAGCATTTCTTTGAGCGGGGTAGTGATTTCTTCAGGGCTGTTCATCTTTTGAATCTACTTCCATATACTCAAACATTACGTCAGTAGCTTTGTTGACGGATTCTCGGACGAGATCAATATTCAATCGCGCGTAAATAGCAGTAGATTGCTGACTTTTATGCCCAAGGGATTTGCCGATGATATAGCCGTTGGCCCCTGTCGCGGCCTGATAACTGCCTAGGGTGCGTCGCAAGTCGTGTATGCGAAGGTTATCAATCCCTGCTTCCTTCAATATCCGCATCCAAGCCTTCTTGGGGTCAGCCAGATGCCCCGAAGCGCCGTTACCCTCAAAAACCCAAGGGCTTTCGGATTTCCATTTACGCTCGGTTAGAATTTCCACCGCTTCTTTCGGTAGGTGTACCGTCAACGCCTCCGAGTTCTTCGTGTCTTCAATGCGCCACGTCTCGGTGGCAAAATTTATATCGCTCCAACGCATGGCAAGCGTGTTGGATTTGCGCGCTCCAGTTAGAAGCGAGATCATAAAGAAGTCCCTTGCTGCCTCGTTGGGTTCATTCGAGAGGGCTTTAAAGAAGCGGGGAAGTTCGTCTGGCTGTAAAAACCTGTCACGGCTCTTCTCTTTGAATTTTTTTATCCCCACCGCCGGATTAATACCTTCCCAACCCCAATCAATCGCCTTGTTAAAAATAGAGCGAATGCGTTCCAGCAATCGGTTCGCCTGATAAATGCCGTTCTCTTTGCCAAGTTTGGCATGGAGGCGTTCCACCTCGGTTTTCTTGATCGAGGATATCTTACGCTTGAACCAGTGCTTTAGAAATTTGTTCACTTCGCGTTCGTCATACACCCAAGATTTTTTATGCACCTTGGAGTACTTCTCCATGTACTCCGAGAATAGAGCTTGAAAGGTCATTTCGTCCCGTATTGCTCGTTTGGCCTTCTGGGGGTTCTTTCCAATAGCTATCTCACCCTTGGCCGACATAGCCAACTTGCGGGCATTCTCAATCGAGATATCGGGAAAGCGTCCCAGCAATAGGCGCTCCGGCTTTCCGTCAATCCGCTTGTAGAGATAAAATGACTTTGTGCCTGCTGGCGTTACCGCCATCATCAAGCCCTTTTCCTTGGTATCGTAGTAGTAATCCTTGCTGCCCTTCTTGGCGGCTGGGGCTTTAACCAAGGCGGTCTTTGTAAAGTTCAAATGATGGCTGGCCATAATGCTCGCTTTCAATTCGGTGCTACACTGGTGCTACGTTGGTGCTACACTTTGGAGCTATATTGAGCAATCCATATAATGCTTGAAGTGGGTTATAGGCCATATAACATGCTTATAAATAACAATAAAAATATGATTATCAATTTTCATCAATATATAGCCTGTTAGACTCATAACCTGAAGGTCGTAGGTTCAAATCCTACCCCCGCAACCAACTTGATTTGCTGAATGTCGTCTTTGGAAATTGA
>Ga0209121_10004788_pt1 | contig 12498 bp, 10 predicted proteins | sample Cruoilmetagenom3_FD_187292 | JGI IMG/M metagenome (GOLD analysis project Ga0209121, IMG submission 187292) | Oil polluted marine microbial communities from Coal Oil Point, Santa Barbara, California, USA - Sample 3 (SPAdes) (version 2) | ecosystem: Environmental > Aquatic > Marine > Oil seeps ... | reverse complement strand
TCTAAGAAAAATCAGCCGTGAATAGACTGAGTCAGATGGGAGATTGCAAGTAGGATAGTATAGTTAAAGAATAACGTTAGGCTTCTTTAGTTAGGTATATAAATACACTGCAATGCGGCAGCTGGTGAATTGTTGTTGAAAGCCTGCGGGTATCTCATTTTGGTTATACCATCCCAAACCTTCTACCCACCAAATCATATGGATCTCTTCATAACCTTGGGCCAAAGCAGTTTTCAAACCTTCCAAGGGAGTTTGGAAATTGTAGTTAATAACATTCTTATCTTCGTCAATGTACAGACTTGCCCAGCCACTTAAACTTTCATGAACAATCAAGACTGAGTGATTATCCAATTTTGAATTCACAAATTTAAGACAGATTTCAAGATCTTCACAGTCATCTATAGGAAATGTGTTGCTTAGAAAATCTGCCGGAAGATAAGCTGATACACGTTCAAAGGGCGCGAGAAAAGAGGGGCACACTGTGTGGGATGAAACGATGAGAGGTGAAAGTATATAACAGATACTTATGACCATGAGAATTGTTGGAAAGAATACTTTTTTTAACGAAAATTTTCGCGCATTGTGATAAGTTTTCTTGACTCTTGAATCATGAAGACCTTCAATTTCGTTAACCGTGTACAAAATTAACGGAGAGGCTAACATGTACATCCACCGATTCCACGGAACTATTTCAAACCACGGATAAACGATGGGCCATAAAGATCCCATAAGACATACCATTAACCATAAATTTAATATGCGATCACTCCAAAAACCGCGAATGATGAATAGCAGAAGTCCGCCGAAGCACAGAATACCTACCATGGATATGTCGGAGACTAGAGATTGATAGGAATCGTAGGTTACACTACGGACAGTGCTTGTCAGATAGTTAAGGCTGCCAGGGATTGTACCAAGTAGAGTTGCACTGGCAAAGAAAATGAAGAGAAATAAGAGCAACGGTGGAGCAAACCACGATGACCGCTTAAGAACCTTGGTTAAGGGTTTCTTGTTTTCAAATATTTCAGATATGAAACTGCCGATGATGATGAAGAACATTATAGCGCTGGTAATTTCATGAGATAAAACTATTAAAGTTGCTAAGATAGAGGATGTTAGCTTTAACTTATTAGATAACTTGTTGTGTTGCTTAAAGAACGATAAGAATATGAACAGTAAAGCGAGACCTAGCATATTCCTATACAGATCCCAGCTAATCCTTAAAGATACAAAGTACGCCGAAAACACGATGCATGCTAGAAGCCCTTTTTTATTGCTCCAATTTAGTCCTTTGGTGGTAAAGAAAAAGAGAGAAAAGGAAAGAAAGCCGTATAGTAGAGGCCCGAATATCTTTAAAGTTAGGAAAACGTTTCCAGATAAAGAATAAGCAAAATATAGAAGCAAAAAACATAGTGGAGCATAATAATTAAAATCTGCGGGGTTAAAATTGCCATTACTCCAGTTTTCCATTACTGGGGCGTAATAGGTAATTGTGTCGAAGCCCAACGGCCATTTTCCAGCTAAGATTTCTGGAAAAAGTCTGAACGAAAAAGCAGTTAAAAAAGCTAAAATGCTGGCACAACTAAACTTATACTCAAAAATTATTCCTATTTTGTTAATTAACGTTATTTGTATCTTTTGCATTTGACCCCGCCCCACCAGCTTTATTCAAACGCTCAATGCAAATCATATTTTAAATAATGTAATATGTGGTCAATTGATTACTATCGATGATTTAATTATGGTCACGTATTAGTTTACCGCAATCCTTCCTGAGCTAATCCTTTCCTCATCCTCCAATAACATAGTATGTTAACCAAGAGTCAAGTGTAAAGCTTAATCACTACTTAAAAACTTATATAAGTACAAATGATTCACCTTTTTTATCAGTTTAAAATAAGTGCTGTCTTGAACTAATCTTAGAAAAACACAGTTAGCAGGCACTTCCTCTGCGTATTTTTGTTCATTCACAATCTGTTCTTTCCAGATTATTACATAAGTGATTTCATACATTTTTAAATAGTGAAGCACATCTTCCTCTGATGTAAGATAAAACAATCGAAAATCCCATAGAGCTACCCTTCCCATATACAAAGGAAAATCCTCCACATCCGCGGTGAAAAATCGATCGTTTGGATCAGTGTTATTCTTAATCCAGTTTGAAAGCAGTATCACACTATTAATACCTCCAGGTGAATATCTCGACATTATGTGGTTTTTCGGAAATTCTTTTATGTAAGTAAATGATCGTTCAGTTTGTAATATAACACTGCCAGCTAGCAACAATAAGAGAATAGAAATAATCATGTTTCTTTTCAATAACTTTTTCTTTTCCAAAAATTCACAAAGCGCAAGAGCACCAATTGCAAAAAAATGTGAGAAAATGTATGGAAAGGCAATCAAGTAAGCCGGGTTTGCAGTTATAAACTGCAATAAAATCAATAGTAGAATTTCATAAGTTAAGAATAGGAGAAGCAATTTGCTTTGCTTGGATGACCACTCCTTTAAAATGTTTATGTGAAACATAATGATTCCAGCAAAAAAAAGAAAATCGATGAAAATGTTGAAGTCAAAGTTAAATTTCATGCACCCTATTGTTTTTACTGGATCTATGAGCGGTGAAAAAGGATGAAATGCGGAGCAATAACCTTCAGTCGCCTCAGAGTAAATTTGCTCAAAATTAATTTTTTCGTTAAGAACTTTTTCAGCATCAGACCACTCGAGGAATTTTGGATGAAATATACGTTTATCCAAAATATTTTCTGCCCCTCCAATGCCAAAATATGTAACTGTGCCTGTTGTCTCAATTTGATAGTATAGTACTGGCAAATAAAGTAGCATCGTTAACAAGGCAATCCAAAATATTTTTTTCCGTTTATTCGTGAGAATTATGCCATGAATTAGAATTGGCAATAGAAAGAACACACCGTTTGTTTTACATCCTAAAGTCGCCGCTGCAAATAACGCTGTGAGTATCATGTTAACGTTTGATCCACGTTTGATGTATACCACATATGCATAAACAGTTAATAACGTAAAAAGTATTAACAGACTATCTTCATCTGGAAAAATGCAGAAAGTAACTCCACTTGCGAGGGTAGCTGTAACTGTGGCAATTGTTTCATCAAATAATTCACGAAACAACAAAAATAAGCCTAGTAATGTAGCAGTACACGCTGTTATGGCCAGAAAACGAGGACCAACCTCACCTAACATAATCCAAGAAATACCACCCGTAACATAATATAAGGCTGGATAATACAATGGCATTTTCCCGATTTTAGGAAAGCTGTACCATGAAAAGATCAAATTATGAGATTCAGGTACTTTTTGCTCAAACACTAATTGTCTGATTGTCGATTGTCTCAACGCAGAATCTGAGTATATAGGTACATCCAAGAGACACAGGCTAACTGCAATATTTACGATACAGAAGAACAAGACTAACATTTGCATTCGAGATGTCCTGATAAAAACGTCTCTAAGAATCTTAATATGCGTTCTCGTTCTAGTATTCAAATCATGTTCAGACATTTTTCCCACAATAATACAGAGAATAATCACGGCTGCCGAGATCACCGAAACCGTAACTAGTGTTATATCAACATCAAGAAGGGTGTTTAACACGAAAACTAACAACGATTGAATTATAAAAAAAGGAACCGTTGAAAATAATATAAATTCAATGGTATTTTCAATTTTTCTTAGGAAAACAAGATTTAACAATATACCAGGCACTATTATAAGAAAAACAAGTTTAACCAAATTACTAATTACGTCAATTACGGGCATTATACATCCCTCTAATTTTTAAGTTTTTATGTGCCCCTTCCCAGAGCGCGTTTTTCTACCAAGTAGGTCAAGTTGTTAACTTCAATTATTTTACATTTTAGTAGATTGCTTCCGTTACCAAATAACCGCGAAACAACGTAATAAGTCGGGTGCGATAATGAATCTTGTCTGAATTTTGACATCTACTTCGCCCATGAATATGCCTCAATAATAAAGAACAATGTAACAACAGAATTGGAGTATTGGTCCATCCGTTTTCTTCTCTAGAAATCAAAACTTATATTTTATTAATGGCTCGCTCGTAGACCTGAAGTGTTTTTATTGTTGCTTTGTCCCAAGTAAAGTTCTTCTCCACATGCTCTCTAGCATTCTTCCCAAGTTTCCTTCTAAGTTCAATATTCTCAATAAGTAGACAGACTTGGTCAACAAGAGCTTCAACATCTCCTGAAGGAAAGAAAAGACCATTCTCACCATCGGTGCATATTTCCGGGCACCCCCCCTCTCGAGGTAAAATAACCGGTTTGCCTGAGGCCATGGCCTCAAGAGGAGAGCCAGGCAGCGGCTCCTTCGATGCTGTGAACACAAAAATATCCGCTGCAGCATAGTATTTTGGGAGATCACCTCCGCTAACAAACCCTGTTAGAATAACCGATTTTTGAAGATTCAACGAGTTTATTAAAGTTTTTAGCATACTCTTTTCTGGGCCTTCTCCAACAATTAAGACTTTAGCTTTAGGAAATCTCTCTAGAATAAATGGTGCAGCCTTAATCAATAAATCTAGACGTTTTCTATGGTGAAGTTTATTCACAGTGATTATCAAAGGGTCATCATCAGCTAACAAATAGTGCCTCCTAATTTCACTTCCATCGACCTGCGGATTAAACTTTGCAATGTCAACCCCCTCCCGTGTGACGGTGGAGTTTCGATCGTATATCTCCTTCACTTGCTTCTGGATAAACGAACTCAAAACAATTATCTCATCAACATATCTCACAGCAGACTTATCCAATTGCCGATAAATCAACATGGGCAACTGAGATATGGCCCTTTTAATAGGTGTTGAAAGAATTTTTTCAAGGGTTTCCTTTTTCAAATCGTAAAGAAAACGGGGAGGCTCATTACACTCATAAACTATTGGAGTATTACGCAACTTTCCCATATATTTGGCAACTAAAATTGAAGCAAGAGAAGGATGATTATGAGCATCTATGATGTCAACCTGTCTTTCATCTAAGCGAAACGCTAGCTTGGTCATAAATAACGGTTGAACAACTTGAAACATATACCATGACCCAGATGAAACAAAACCGGTTTCAACAATTTCGATAGGATGGTCAATCATGTAATCGCATTTATGGTTATATCGAGGTGTATAAACGCTCACGCTATGGCCCATCTTAGAAAGAGAACATGCAAGCCTCAGAAGTTTCCTTTCGCCACCAAAGGGACCCGTAAACGGAGGAAATATCATGAGTATCTTCAACAACAGGACCTCAGTAGCCTTCAACCTGAATAAAAACAACGAACTTATTAAATACCATGCATGCTCTTTTCACTTCTTGGTAAACTCTACTTATATATGCCTCGTCGCAGTTAGGATGACGGCAAAAGGTCCAACAGTAAAGTAACTTTTTTTCAAAAATTTGTAACAGCATCTCCAAAGAAAATTATGGCTTTGAATGTTTCTTTCGGTTTTTAGGAGATCTATTCCTGATTTAACATTACCAAAAACCTCGTAAAATTCCCTTACATACTCAGAATAAGTGCGTGGTTTTTCTATCACACCTTTTTTCTTCTCAGCTCTACCGAAAAGTCTGCTGTAAACCATCTCGGACAGTACGAATGATGGCGAACACGGCTCATTAATCGCTATCATTCTTCCGCCGCTTTTCAATATTCTCTTGCATTCAGATAAAATAGGATTCATGTCTTCGAGGTGATGCAAAAATGCTGAGCAAAAAATAACATCAAATACTTCATCCTTAAAAGGCAGCTTTATGGCGTCTCCACATATTCTTGTTCCTCTATAACCAAAAATTAATTGCGAAGATTTCAGTGCATCCGAGCTTATATCCAATGAAATCACATTGAAACATTTTCTCTTTAGGGAAGAGTAATAACCAAAGACGCAAGGTCCTGCCCCCAAATCAAGTACTAAGGCAATATTCATCATCTTCATGATTTTGTCAAGTTGCTGCAACATAAAAACAGGGTCGTCCGCAAAAAGATCAACAAATTCCTTTTTACTTAGCAGTTCCCGTCTAAAAGCAATTTCCGCGTTCATTTATATCACAGTTTCAGAAACTTATTTAATGTTCTTCCTTAATGTTCTTCCACACTTCTTAATGAAAGAATAGATTGATTGAGTCGATAATGTGATTTAAATCATTTTTGGATAGTTTGGCGTGAACTGGTAAAGATAAAACTTTTTTCCCCATTTCTTCTGTACGGGGCAAAGAGCATTTTGAATAGCCCGTCGTTCTGTAAAAAGGTTCAAGATGTAGAGGGTTAAAGTAAACTTTACTTTCAATTCCTCTATCTCTGAGAAAGTTCTGGAGACTGCCTCTTTTTATCTCAGCGTCAATTTTTACCGTATACAACATGTAGGTGTGTCTAGAGTAATCAGGTTCATATGGTGTAAACAGATCCTTGATATCCTTGAGATTTTTGGTTAAATAAACTGCATTTCTTCTTCTTTTATCAATAACTTGTTCGATTTTGTTCACTTGCTCTATACCAATAGCGGCTTGAATTTCAGTCATTCGGTAGTTATAGCCAAGACGGACAAATTTCTTAGTTTTTATGTCTCTGCCATGGTTCCGTATTATACGGCATTTTTCAGCAAGTTCATCGTCATTAGTCGTTATCATACCTCCTTCTCCAGTTGTAATTACTTTTTGGGCGTGAAAACTAAAAATGCCTACCGTGCCTATCGCTCCGACTTTTTTCCCGCGATAAATAGAACCAACTGCTTCGGCAGCATCTTCCAAAACAAAAAGATTGTGTTTCCTCGCCAAACTAACAAAAGAGTCCATATCTGCAGGCAAACCACCATAATGGACGGGGATGATGCCTCTAGTTTTATAGGACATCTTCTTTTCCACGTCGGCAGGGTCAAGATTTAAAGTTACAGGATCAATGTCTGCAAACACAGGCTTGGCGCCTTGATACAGCAGGGAATTTGCTGTAGCTATGAACGAGAACGAAGGAACTATCACTTCATCGCCTGAATCAACGCCTAACGCAGCCAAAGCTGTATGCAAGGCGGCTGTTCCGTTAAAGACAGCAATTGCATGCTTCACCCCGATGTACTTAGCAAAGGATTCTTCGAATTCCGAAACTTTCTTTCCCTGTGTAAGCCATCCAGACTTGATAACTTGAATTACAGAATTAAACTCGTTCTCATCATAAAGTGGGTCCGCTAAAAGAATCTTCAAAATGTTTCCCTCCACGCCTTTTTGCCTTTAATAAACTTCTATAAACAGACGAATATGCGCCAGAAATACTTGCATACGAAAAATTCTTTAAAACAGATGTTTTACCACTCATGCCAAATTTCCGAGATAATGCACCATTTTTTAGAAGTTTGATGATGGCCGAGGAAAGTTGTTCAACTGATTTTTGCTCTATCAAAATGCCGTTTTCGCCATCCTTAACTATATCGGGAATCCCGCCGGTTCTGGTGCTGACCACAGGTTTTCCACAAGCCATTGCCTCACAAAGAACTATTCCAAAGCCTTCCTGATCGCCCTTCTCGTCAACTATAGAAGGCAATACAAAAACATCACAAATATTATAGAGCAGCAGAAGGTCAGATTGCGGAACATCGCTGATCAACTTCACTTTATCGTCAAGTCCTAATTTGTGTGCTTGATTTCTAAGGAATCTTTTCTCTGGTCCATTTCCAGCGATTACTAGGACGGAGTGTGGAGAACTTTTTAAAATAGATGGCATAGCTTCTATGAGAAAATGAAAACCCTTTCTTTCGACCAGCCGGCCAACAGCTAGAATAGTTTTTTCTCCACATATCTTGTATTTCTTCTTCAACGCATTAACCATCCAACGTTCCAAGCGCATAGAAGTGAACTTTTCAGTATCAACGCCATACGGTATTACTATACTCTTGCGCAGTCCAACATTTCGAGCTGCTTCTCTGACAGCATTACTGATGAATACACATTCATCAGCATTTGAAGCTATCCACCTCATTAAAGGTGAAAGCCATCGATACTTATGTTTGACCAAAAAGAATTCAACTCCATACCCTGTTAGAACTAGCGGCCTATGAACAAGTTTCTTGACGAGAACTCCGATCAGGCCGGAAGGAAAAAACCAGTGTGCGTGAATGATGTCTACCCTATTTTTGATAGAAACTTTCAAAGCCTTAAAAAAGGAACTCAGCATGTACGGGAGAAGTTGCATTCTTGCTGTTAGTGAATCTTGCAGTTTCTGGGGCATTCCAGCTCCACCAGCCAAAATCTCAAGCTTTGAGGGCATATATCTAAAGCGATGCACAAAGATGCCTTCTAACTTTTCGTCACACGTTGCAACTGCATGATGGGGAGATACAACGTGGACTTCCATTCCCAAGTCAACAATTTTCTTCGCTAGTTCGTGAACGAAAGCTGGAACAGTGTCTCCTTTATACCTAGGATACGTCGATGTAATCATACATACGCGCATTTTAGTATCTTCCGGTAAGTAATTTTGAAGACTTCGCTGACGGGTGTTTCTCAGCTCTGGACAAGTTCTTTATATAATATCGAATTATTGTCTTCATCACCCGCATCGTATACGTATACACGTTGGGTATAAGTCTCGACTTACCATGTTGTCTCCTAGCAAAGAAGACTGGTATTTCCACTATTTTAAATCCCTTGAACGCAGCGTCTATAATCATCTCTTGAGTATACGTATAATCTGACGTTATCCTTAGTTTTTTTGCAACCTCCTTTGTCATAGCTCTAAAACCTGTTTGAGCATCAGTTATCGGAACATTTACTAGCCTTCTTGTGATCCATGTGAAGAGAATGTTACCTAGTTTTTTGATTAGGGGCATACATTCTATTCTTCCGGCAAACCTTGAACCTAAAACAATGTCAGCGCTCTGAGTTAAAATTGGCGCAATTATTCGGGGGATATCCTCCGCTAGATACTGAGCATCAGCATCTATAGTAACTACAATGTCTGCATTCTGCTTGACCGCTGCTTTTAGCCCTGTCCGAAAAGCTTCTGCTAGGCCCTTCCTTGATTCCGTGTTTATAACTCTCGCGCCTGCATTAGTTGCAACTGAAACCGTATTGTCTGTTGTGTTATTATCAATCACTACAATACATGATACCGAAAAGAATGGAAGTTTTGGAATGCTCTTTATCACTTTTCCAATGGTTTTCTCCTCATTCCGAGCTGGAATCACAACGCATACTCTTTTCATTTGTTTTCACTGTTACAGAAACGAGCAATTTCCTTGTTTACGTAGCGTGTGGCAGTTAATATTTTGGGGTTCATTTTTTTACTTTCGATAAAATCTATGAAAGCTTCCAAATCTTTTGGCAAGCATTTGCCTCCAAACGGTCTACCGCCATAAATTCCATAGGTACCAATTCGATTATCCATCGCCACAATATCTGAAATAAAATGAGAATCCAACTTTAATTCCTTGCAAAGCTTGTAAATCTCATTAAAAAACGATATCTTAGCTGCAAGAAAAGCATTTGATACAACTTTAACCATTTCAGCCGTATCCAAGTCTGTTCTGATCACGGGAGCTTTGAATGAAGAGTAAAGTTGTTCTAACATGTCACCCGAGTTTTTGTCAAATTCGCCTATCACTATCCTACTAGGGTTAAGAAAATCATCTAAAGCGTTTACTTCTCTTAAGAACTCTGGATTTACACAAACGCCAAACGCTTTGCCAACTTTTAATCTTGAAGTTTTCTCAATCAAGGGAACAAGTTTAACTCGGGTGGTAGAAGGCAAAACTGTACTACGAATTACAATCAAATGATACTTTTTTTTCTTGCAAAGAGCACACGCAACATTCTTTAAAGCATTTTCTACACAACTAAAATCCATTTGTCCATTAACAGTAGGTGTGGGGACACAAATAAAGGAGACATCCGATTTAATAACAGCCTCTGTAGGGTTTCTTGTTATAGTATAACCCTCTCTCTTTAAGGAAGAAAGCTTCCCTTCATCAATATCATAAAAGATTACGCCTTTTCCATAAGTTTGAAAACCAATACCGGTTGCCTTGCCAACGACGCCTGAACCTATTATGGATATTTTCATTCCTCGTTCACTCCTTAGAAATCTTGTTTTTCCAAAACGAGACAGTTAGTTGCAATCCATCTTCTAAAGTAAATTTAGGTTCCCAGCTGAGTATGTGCTTAGCTTTTGAATAATCGCCGATGAGAACAGCGATATCTAGCGGTCGTTTGGGTATTGTGTTCCAAATGACTTCACCTTTGAATCCCGCTATGTTAGAAAGTATATCCACTAGCTCTGCTATGGATACCCCACGTCCTGTGCAAAAGTTAAACACTTCTCCAATAGCCTTTCCGTTCCCTAAACATGTTAGGTAGCTATTTACATGATCCTCAACGTACAGAAAATCTCTAACAGGCGTTGGATCACCAAGTCTAACTGTTTCTCCACTAAGCATTTGCTCAACGGCCCGTTCAACTATAAAATGCTTGTTGTCTTTACGCCCATAAGTGTTAAAGTTTCGAAGAATCGTCACCGGAAAACCATAAGAATCACGCATGTAAAGCAGGTATTTTTCACATGCAAGCTTGCTGACGGCGTAAGGGCTGTTGGGATTCTGGGGCGTCCCCTCTTTTTTCGGAGTTGGCCCGTTACCGTAGGTTTCTGATGATGAGGCGAAAAGGAACTGCTTGAAGTGGGGCACCTCACGTAGGCAAGCCTCAGCCAAGTTCACAGTTCCCAGAAAGTTCGTTTCGATACTCTCGTGTGGATGGTCATAGCTGTACGCTACTGGGCTTAGCGACGCTAGATGTATTACAACATGAGGCTGAACCTCATGAATGATTCGCTTAACCGCGAAATAATTTTTAAGGTCCCCAAAAACGGTTTTAATCTTCCTCCTCTGGCCAAGAACATATCGAGCCGTGACATACCTCTCAAGGCTATAGACATCATGCCCTCGCTCGACAAGTCTTGGAACAAGATTGCTACCAATGAAACCCGTGCAGCCAGTAACAAGAACTGATTGTCCTTTCAACAGACCTCATGCTCCAATCTTTTTTTGGGGATATGTTGAATACGTGTTATCAGACTTAGGAGATAAAAAACTTTCTGAACTCTATGGATTGAACGATCGTTAACAAGCGGAAAGAACGTATGGTACATCAAACACAACCATTAACAAAATAGACTAATTATGGCAAAAACCATGTGATAACAACTGGATGCTGACATTCGCCTTATTGTTTCCATTGAACCACATAGATTCGGTTGTAGAGGACTTAAAGCACAGTTCACTTAGAGGTTTTTCAACTGTTGGTTATGGCTGTTCCCCAGTCCCATATTCTTTGGTTAACTTCAATTTCCTTCGGCAATATGCCAAGGGATACGTACTTGTTTGCATATTTCGTCAGCGTTTACACATACTCAATGAGCCTGCAAGGTGTCACATTTCGGCGGTATGTACCGCGTCCTCGAACCCTTTTCCCCCGCGATGTGCTCAACTTGATAGCGTGTCATCCTTTCGCTATAATCAGCCCCTATCCACCCCGAACCCTGAATGTCGCAGTTGCCGCCAGTTGAATTGATCAGATGGTTCCCTGGATAGAAAAGCATCTTTTGGAACAGCCATCACATTCTCCTTTACAGCATATGTCACAAGGTTTCTCAGTTAGTCTGGACTTACAATGGTATCATTATTTAATATGCAAAAAATCACACTAACAGAATTAGGAATTAAACTATGACCTACGGTAAAGCCGTAATTGGTTGAACATTCTGTCAGCCTCACGCCTCGACGATTTCCTTTCACGAAATTACGGACTCATCCTAGGAAATGTTGTCAGTTACTGTAATTTCAAAGTTTGGAATACTCTGTTACGGTTACTGAGTTTAAGCATCTTTTTATGTAATAATTGTCATCGAAGTTCAGTATCAAAACTAGCCTTAGGAACCTATTTCACCTCTGTTTATCATAACGTTACTGCCTATGCTTGTGTAGGGGGCAACGTAGACTTTTCATTGAATAATAGTGTTACTGCCTACTATTACAGGACCTCTAACGGTGGCGTCTTTCCTAATTATTGAACTTCACCAAAAGAAACTCGCCCTTGCGTTGAGCCTATTTAATTGACGATGTCGTTTGGAGTTCCTATATTCTTCCACCAGCCCTTCCACAAATTCGACCCTTCCAGCAAGGATCTGTACTGCTGATAAGAGATGGAACCCGGCGGAGACCTTCGTACGCGTAAAAAGACAGCTTCAGAGCCTTCATTACAAGCAACCTCACCGTTGCTTACAGTTTCTCATATCGTCAGAACCGCCTTCTCGGTGACGCCAACTTTACTGTAAGATGTTCTCGGCCGCTTAAGTCTGCTTATTCGCCTTTGAATTCTATAATATACAAAGTAGTTTCTTAAGTTCCTCAACATTTCTGTGAAGCCTCTTTCGTGAGAGTGATAAACGCTGAAAAGCGGTTCAGTCACCACTTTGAAGCCTCGA
>Ga0209121_10004787_pt1 | contig 12502 bp, 10 predicted proteins | sample Cruoilmetagenom3_FD_187292 | JGI IMG/M metagenome (GOLD analysis project Ga0209121, IMG submission 187292) | Oil polluted marine microbial communities from Coal Oil Point, Santa Barbara, California, USA - Sample 3 (SPAdes) (version 2) | ecosystem: Environmental > Aquatic > Marine > Oil seeps ... | reverse complement strand
CCCCTTCAAGCCCGCAATCCTGTCGGGCGCCAGCCTGTTCTCGCCGCGCGGCGTGCGCTCGCGCACCGTCGTGATCGAGAGCCGGGACGGCACGCTGTCGCTGATCCCGTTCTCCGAACGCGGCTCGGCGGCCGAGCAACAGGTTCCCGAGCGTCGCGACATGCGCGCCTTTGTCTGCCGTCAGTTCAAGAAGCAGGACGTGCTCTGGGCGTCGGAAATCCAGGGCATTCGTGACTTCGGCTCCGAAAGCGCCACCCAGCAGGTGCAAAGCGAGGTCGCCCGAAAGCTTGGCCGTCTGCGCCAGGATGCAGAGGCGACGTTCGAATATCACCTCCTGAACGGCATCCAGGGGATCGTGAAGGATCCCAAGGACAGCGCCACGGTGATCAACTACTTCACCGAGTTCGCCATCACGCCCGCCACCGAGATCGACTTCGATCTCGACAACGCGACCCCGGGCTCTGGGGCGCTGCGCAAGCGCTGCCAGGCGCTGATCGAAAGCGTCGAAGACAGCATGGGCGGGCTCGCGGCCGGGGCCGTGCAGGTCCGTGCCGAATGTGGCTCAGCTTTCTTTGCTGATCTTATCGCCCACAAGGAGGTGCGCGAGACCTATCTCAACACGGCCGCCGCTGCTGATCTTCGCGGCCGGGTTGCTGACGAGGTCAGCTTTGGCGGTATTACATTCCGTCGCTACCGAGGTGGGGCGGGCTTTGGTGTGCCGACCGACAAGGCCTTCTTCTACCCCGAAGGGGTGGAGGGGTTGTTCGAGATCTACCACGCACCCGCCGATACGTTCGAGACGGTCAACACGCTCGGTTTGCCACTTTATGCGCGCACCATCCCTGACCGGGATCGCGACGAATGGGTGCGGCTTGAGATCGAGAGCAACCCGCTGCCGATCTGCACCCGCCCGCAGGTTCTGCGCAGCGCCCGGCGGACTTGATGTCTGTCTTCGACGCCGCCGTCGACTTGTTGTTCGCCGACCCGAACATCGGGCGAGAGGCGGTCTACACCTCCGATGGCGGCGCGCCCACGCTGGTGCGCATCGTCTCCCGTCAGGCTGATGCGATTACCGACTTCGGTGACGCACGGCTTTGGTCGGAAACGACCCGGATCGATCTGCGTGTGGCTGAGGTTCCGGCCCCGCGCCCGGGTGACCGCTTGGAAATCGATGGCGACGCCTTCCTCTTTCAGGGCGAGCCTGTGCGCGACCGGGAACGGTTGGTCTGGACCGTTGATCTGAGGCCCGCGTGAAGCTCAAGCTCGACATCGATCCGGACATTGTGGCCATGATGGCGGCAGAGGTCGCGGCGGGCGAACGCGCGGTGACGGCCGCAATGCGCGAGGCCGGGACCGGGCTGAAGACTGCTTGGCGCACGCAGATTACTGGCGCGGGACTAGGGCGACGGCTCGCCAACTCGATCCGTAACCAGAACTTCCCGAGGTCGGGCGAGAGCCTGGATGCCGCTGCGCTGGTCTGGTCCAAGGCCCCGGTGATCATCGGCGCTCACGATACCGGCCCGCTGATCCGATCGAAGGATGGGTTCTGGCTGGCCATCCCTTTGCCCGCTGCAGGCAAATCTACGCGCGGTGGCCGGATTACGCCGGGTGAATGGGAGCGGCGGCGCGGTCTGCGTCTGCGCTTCGTCTATCGCCGGACCGGGCCGAGCCTGCTGGTGGCGGAGGGACGGCTGAACACGAAGGGCCAGGCGGTGGTGTCCCGCTCGAAAACCGGACGCGGAAAGGTCACCGCTCCGATCTTCCTGTTGGTGCCGCAGGTGAAACTGCCGAAGCGGCTGGACTTGGCTCGCGATGCGGAGCAGGCGTTGGATGGTGTGCCGGGGCTGATCGTGGCAAACTGGGTGGACGGGCTAGTTGGTTCATGATCATTTGTAGCTCTGCGCCTTAGACTGTGAGACTACAGATAACGATGATTAACGATGAAATAATCCGATCCGCCCGGATGGCGCTATTCAATCGCGCCCGGTCTATTCGTCAAGCAGAGTTCAGTGATGTGATTGAACGCCAGTTTTCAGCCGATCAAATTCGTAGTGGCGCAGCAAGGCAAGGCGTAAGTCCGTGGCTAGAGGAAGCTTTAGGTGACGAAATCATCCATCCGGTGCTCTATTCGATTTCTGTTGGAAATGTCGAAACTGCCGAGGCAATAAAGAACTCCTTCGATGGTTTGCCGAATGAACTGGAGCGAGGGTACCGTCTTCCAAGGCGCAATCCAGACCGTGAGGAGCAAACGACCCTGTATGTCGGCGGCTCGGAAGGTATCCGCAGGCGATTGAGAGAGCACATTGGCGAGGCTCCAGTGGGCACCTATGCCTTGAACTTGCAACGGTGGTGCCCTGAGTTTGAGGGTATTGTCACGGTCAAAGTTCAATCATTTTCACCCGCTGCTAGCCGGGAATGCAGACAAGATATCGAAGATACATTGTGGGACTCGCTGCACCCGACCTTTGGCAAGAGGGGCGCGAGGTAAGCTCCCGACGCTTTTCCTCGAGGTCCGATAATCCATGCCCACATCCCGCGAAACCATCCTAGCAGCGCTGCACGCGCGACTCTCGGCGCTGCCCGCAACCGCCTTGCGCGGCGATGTGCTGCCCGAGCGCGTCCCGGCCAATGGCCTGTTGATCCTCCGGGATGGCGAACCGGGCGAACCCGAAGTGACGCTCTCGCCGCTGCGCTACCACTACCAACACCGCGCCGAAATCGAAACGGTTGTGCAGGGCACTGACCGTGACGACGCCTTCGACACACTGACCTCCAGCATTGGCGCGGCGCTTGCTGTCGATCGGACGCTGGGCGGCCTCTGCGACTGGGTCGAGGCGGAAGCGCCACGCCCTGTCGATCTGCCCGTCGAAGGCGCGGCCAGCCTGAAGGCGGCCGTGATCCCGGTGATGCTGCATTATTCAACGGCCGATCCGCTCGGCTGACCCCGACAATTCAAGGAGAACACGATGGCACGTGCCCAAGGGGCGCGGGCGCTGATGGCGCTTGCGTTCGAAACAACCTATGGAACGCCGCCGGTGGGCGGTTTCACAAAGATGCCCTTCGCCAGCACATCGCTTGGCGCGGAGCAACCGCTGCTGAACTCGGAACTTCTGGGCTATGGCCGCGATCCGCTCGCCCCGATCAAGGATGCGGTGACGGCAGACGGTGATGTCGTGGTGCCGCTTGATGCCGAGGCCTTCGGGTTCTGGCTGAAGGCTGCCTTTGGCGACCCGATCACGACCGGCACCGGTCCCTGGACCCATGAGTTTCAGTCGGGGTCCTGGACACTGCCCAGCATGTCCATCGAGACTGGTATGCCCGAGATGCCGCGATTTGCGATGTATTCGGGCTGCGTGCTCGACCAGATCAACTGGCAAATGCAGCGATCTGGCCTGCTGACCGCGACCGCGCGGCTGGTCGCTCAGGGTGAAACGGTCGGAACGACCACCAGTGCGGGCACGCCTACCGCTCTCGAATTGCAGCGCTTCGGCCATTTCAACGGCGCGATCACCCGCAATGGCACCGCTCTCGGCAATGTCGTTTCAGCCGACATCACCTACGCCAACAATCTCGACCGGATCGAAACCATCCGCTCGGACGGCCGCATCGACGGCGCGGACCCGTCCATTGCCGCTCTGACCGGCTCCATCGAGGTGCGTTTCGCCGACCAGACGCTGGTGACACAGGCGATCAATGGCGATCCCTGCGAGCTCGAGTTCGCCTATGTGCTGCCGTCTGGCGAGAGCTTCACCTTCACCGTGCACGCCGTCTACCTGCCGCGCCCCCGAATCGAGATTTCGGGACCGCAGGGCGTGCAGGCCACTTTCGACTGGCAGGCCGCACGCGACAGCACCGTCGGCCGGATGTGCACCGCAACCCTGATCAACGATATTGAGGTATATTGATGCTGACACTCGATCTGACAAACCAGCCGCTCTGGCATGATCTCGCGCCCGGCGTGCGGGCAGAGCTCCGTCCACTGACCACGGCCCTGATGGTTGCGACGCGCAGCGATCCGGCTGTCGAGGCGGTCCCGGTAGACGCTTCCGACGAGGAACGTGCCGTTGCCTTTGCCAAGGCGCTGGCGCGCCAGGCAGTGATCGCTTGGGAGGGCATCGGCGACGCGGACGGCAAGCCTATCGAACCCGGCCCGGAGTCCATCGACGCGCTGCTCGATATCTGGCCAATCTTTGAAGCCTTCCAGCTGACCTACGTCTCCAAAGGCTTGCTGCTGGAACAGGAAAAAAACGTCTCCGCGCCCTTGCCGAATGGTCCTTCGGCGGGGGCGACAGGTACTGCGAAGCCTGCGCGGAAGCGTGCGATACCTGCCCGGCGCGGCTGAACCGACCCACCACCTTTGAAGGCTGGCAGGTCTGGGATCTGATCGGTCGCCTCGGCGGCCAACTTCGCGTGCTGCCGGGCGCGGTGATTGGCTGGGACATGTCGGCGGCACTGGCACTCGGTGATGCGCTCGGCATTCCGCCCCTGGCCATGGCCGAACTGCTGCCCGTCATCGAAGCGGTGATGGTCACCAAACTCAACGAACAGATGGATCATTCCCATGGCTGAAAAACGCGTCTCCGTCCGCCTTGCTGCGGTGGGCGGACGGCAGGTGCGCGCCGAGCTGGAAGGCGTGGGCGAGGCTGGTGCGCGGGGGTTCGGCCGTCTTGGCCGGGAGATGGAAGCGACCAACACCCGCCTCGCGGCGTTTTACCGTCGTGTTACGGTGGCTGCCGCTGCCGCCGTGGCCGCCGCCGCTGCTGCTGGCGTGGCGATGGTGCGTTCCGGGCTGCAAACGGTGGATGCGCAGGCAAAGCTTGCGCAATCGCTCGGCACAACAGTGGCTTCGATCCAGACGCTGGAGCGCGCGGGTGAACTCGCGGGCGTCTCCATCTCCGGGATCGAACAGGCGACCAAGGATCTGACACGCCGCCTCAGCCAGGCTGCCGCCGGGACTGGTCCCGCTGCCGATGCGCTGGAGCGGCTGGGGCTATCTGCCACTGACCTGATTGCCCTGCCGCTGGATCAGCGGGTGGGGGCGATCAACGCCGCCATCGAGGCGTTCGTGCCGGTCGCCGAGCGTGCGGCTGTAGCCGGTCAGCTCTTCGGCGAAGAAGGCTCCATCGCGATGTCGCGCATCGACACCGCGACACTGCGCCAGGCGACCGACGACGTGCTCGCGTTCGGTGTCGTTGTCTCCGAGCAAGACGCCGACCAGATCGAACGCACCAATGATGCGATCTCCCGGCTCGGGCTGATCTGGCGTGGCCTGTCGAACCAACTGGCTGTCGCCGCAGCACCCGCGCTGGAAGCGGTCGCGAACGCGATGGCGGCCGTGGCCAGCCGCACCGGGCCACTCGGCATCGCGATCCGGGGCCTATTCGACAACATCGGCCGATTGACCACTTATGCCGCCACCTTTGTGGCCTTTCTTGCAGGGCGTTGGGTCGCTGGGATGGCCGTGGCGGCCTTGTCGGTGCGCGGTCTCGCCACTGCGCTGGTCCTGTTGCGCGGCGCGCTGATCCGCACCGGCATCGGGGCATTGATCGTCGGTGCAGGTGAGTTGATCTACCAGTTCACCCGCCTTGTGTCGGGCGCGGGCGGATTTGGCGAAGCGATGTCCCTCCTGAAAGACCTCGCGGTCGAGGTCTGGGACCGCATCAAGATGGGGGCTGCGGCGGCGGGCGCTGCCGCCACGGCGATGTTCTTCGATCTGAAGGCCGATGCCGCCTCCGGCATGCAGAGCGCCATCGAGAGCGTCGTGGCCTTTGGCAATACGGCGGCGAACACCTTCGAGGGGGCCTATGAGGCGATCAAGGCGATCTGGGGCCTGCTTCCGGCGGCCATCGGCGATTTGGCGTTTCAGGCGGCCAACAGCCTGATCGATGGCGTCGAGGCAATGCTGAACGGCGTCGTCTCGCGCATCAACGGCTTCATTGGCGGTATCAACCAGGGGCTGGAAGCGCTCGGGTCGGAGCGGCGCATCTCGATCATCCCCGATCTTGAGCTGGGTCAGATCGAGAACCGTTTCGAGGGTGCCGCGACGGCTGCGACCACCGCTGCACAGGCAGCGTTCGACCGCGCTTTCGAGAACAACCCGCTGACTGCGCCCGATCTGGGGCTCACCCAGGCGGCCAATACCGCCCTTGCAACTGCCAACACCTATCGCGGCGCGGCTCGCGATCTGGCCGAAGGCGCGCGTGCGCCACTCGCCAGCTGGCAGGCGCTGCGTGACGCGGTGCAAGGCAGCAATGAGGGTGGCGCAGACGCGCTGACCGAGGCGACCGACGCGGCTGATCGTCTTGAGACAGCCCTTGGCGATGCTGGACGGGCGGCCACCGGCGCTGGTGCTGCGGCCGGGGCTGCCGCCGCTGCCGCCGAACCCGATACCGAAGCAGCCGTGACTGGGTGGCAAGCGGTCACGACGGTGCTGTCGGACTACGCCAGCAAGGCGCGCGAGATTGGCGGGGATATCGGTCAGAGCCTCGTCAGCGCGTTCCAGTCGGCCGAGAATGCGGTCGGTGAGTTCGTGAAAACCGGCAAGCTCGACTTCCGAGGTCTCGTCACCTCGCTGTTGGCCGATCTCGCCAAGCTGGCGGCCCGGCGCTTCATCCTCGGACCGATCGCCAATGCACTCTCTGGCGCGCTTGGCGGTGCGGGCGGCATCTTCGCGAACATCCTGCATGCAGGCGGCATGGTCGGAGCCACTGCGCCGGGCCGGATGGTCCCGGCCATGGCCTTCGCGGCTGCGCCCCGGATGCATTCCGGCGGTGTGGCGGGGCTGCGCCACGATGAAGTGCCCGCCATCCTGCAGCGCGGCGAGCGGGTGCTGTCTCGGCGCGAGACGCAGAGCTACGGCGCAGGCGGAGGGGTCAACGTCACCATCATGGCCCGCGACGCCGAGAGCTTTCGGCAGTCCCGCACGCAGGTCGCGGCTGACATCGCCCGCGCCGTGTCGATGGGTCGGAGGGGCATGTGATGGCGTTTCATGAAGTCCGGTTTCCCGACAATATCAGCCGGGGCGCTCGCGGCGGGCCGGAACGCCGCACACAAATCGTCGAGCTGGCCTCCGGCGATGAGGAGCGCAACGCCAGCTGGGCCAATTCCCGACGCCGTTACGACGTCGCCTACGGTATCCGCCGCGCGGACGACCTTGCGGCGGTCGTTGCCTTCTTTGAAGCACGAAACGGGCGGCTGTATGGCTTCCGTTTCAAGGACTGGGGCGACTACAAGTCCTGCCTGCCCTCGGGGACGCCATCGCCGAGCGATCAGGCGATTGGTGCCGGCGACGGCACGACGACCGCCTTCCAACTGGTGAAGCGCTACGCCTCCGGAGCGCAATCCTGGACCCGCACAATCGTCAAGCCAGTGGCGGGCACCGTGCGCATTGCGCTTAGCGGAGTCGAGCAGCCGTCAGGCTGGTCGGCCGATACCACGATGGGCCTCGTCACCTTCAATACCGCACCAGGGGTGGGCGTCTCCGTCACAGTAGGTTTTGAATTTGACGTACCCGTCCGCTTCGACAGCGACGTTCTCGACGTGACGCTTGATCTCGAGCGGCTTGGCTCGATCACCTCCATCCCACTTCTGGAACTCCGCCGATGAAGAGCATCACTCCCGATCTCCAAGCCCATCTCGACGAGGGCACGACGACGCTGTCCTGGTGCTGGCGGATTGCCCGCGTGGATGGCGTGACCTTCGGCTTCACCGACCACGACCGGACGCTCAGCTTCGACGGCACCGATTTCGAGCCGGAAAGCGGGCTGACGGCCTCCGAGGTGCGATCGGGGTCTGACCTGTCGGTCGATGCGCAGGACGCGGAGGGCGTGCTGACCTCAGACCGGATCACCGAGACCGACATTCTCGATGGCCGCTGGGACAACGCGGAGGTCGAGGTCTGGCGCGTGAACTGGGCGGACACCGGCCAGCGCGTGCTGATGCGCCGGGGTGCCATCGGCCAGATCCGGCGCGGACGGCTGGCCTTTGTTGCCGAGGTCCGGTCGCTGGCCCATGTGTTGGGTCAGACTGTCGGGCGAACTTTTCAGGCGACCTGCGATGCAGCACTCGGCGATACGCGCTGCGGCGTCAATCTAGAGAACCCGGCATTCAAAGGTTCGGGCACCGTGCTCGACCTTCTGCGGGATCGGGCCTTCACTTCCTCGGGTCTCGGCGGCTTCTCCTCCGGCTGGTTCACCTTCGGTACCGTCGAATGGACCAGCGGGACCAATGCCGGGCGGCGCGCCGAGATCATCGCGCATGACGTGACAGACGGCATCGCGGTGCTGACACTGCTCGAAGCGCCCGTGCGGTCCATTGCCGGAGGCGACGTCTTCATTGTCCGCGCAGGCTGCGACAAGCGCCTAGAGACCTGCGGGGTGAAGTTCGCCAATACCGTCAACTTTCGTGGCTTCCCGCACATCCCCGGCCAGGACGCGGTTCTCCGCTACGCCACCAAGGATGGTGGACATGAGGGGGCGGTGCTTTGAAGGCCGTGGATCCTCAATACGTCGTAACCATCGCGCGGTCCTGGCTCAGCACGCCGTATCACGACCAAGCCAGTCTCAAGGGCGTCGGATGCGACTGTCTCGGGCTGGCCCGCGGCGTCTGGCGCGAGGTGGTCGGGCCAGAACCGTTCCCGATCCCTCCCTACAGCCGCGATTGGGGCGAGACCGGGCCGCGTGAGGTTCTTGCGGATGGCGCTCGGCGCATGATGCCAGAGATCGCCACTTCTGATGTTGTTTCGGGCACGCTGGTCCTCTTTCGCATGCAGCCCCGCGCCATCGCCAAGCATGTCGGGGTCCTCACCGGGCCCAAAAGCTTCCTCCACGCCTATGAGCGCCTCGGCGTGATCGAGGAACCGCTCACCCCATCTTGGCGGCGGCGTATCGCCTTCGCCTTCCTGTTTCCACAACGCTGAGATTCCCACATGGCCACTCTCGTTCTCGGTGCCGCAGGTGCCGCCATTGGCGGCAGTATTGGCGGCGCGATCCTCGGCGTCAGCGCTGCCACGATCGGCGGTTTCATCGGCTCCACCATCGGCTCGGTGGTCGACAGCTGGATCATCTCGTCGCTCGCGCCGACCCAGCGCATCGAAGGCGCGCGGATGGACAATCTGCGCATCACCTCGGCCACCGAAGGGGCGGTGATCCCGCGCCTCTACGGCCGCATGCGGATCGGTGGCAACATCGTCTGGGCGACGGATTTCCGTGAGGAGACGAAGACCACCACGCAGGGTGGCGGCAAGGGCGGCGGCGGTGGCGGCAAGGTCAAGACCACCGAGTATTTCTATTACGCGAGCTTCGCGGTCGCGCTTTGCGAGGGGCCGATCACCGGCATTGGCCGCATCTGGGCCGATGGCAAGCTGCTGGACACCGCCGGGATCACATGGCGCTGGTATCCGGGCGACGAGAGCCAGACGGCCGATCCATTCATTTCGGCGAAGATGGGCGTGGCCAACACGCCCGCCTATCGAGGCACCGCCTATGTCGTCTTCGAGGACCTGCCGCTTGGGAATTACGGTAATCGCATCCCGCAGATGAGTTTTGAGGTGTTCCGTCCGCTTGCCGACCCGGACACGGCAGAGGGTCTCACGCAAGCTGTCACCATGATCCCGGCATCCGGCGAGTTTGCCTATGCCACGCAGGGTATACGGAAGGGCGGCGGCGGGTCGTCCGAGCCCGAGAACCTCAACGCGCTGACCGACACCGCCGATATGGTTGTGGCGCTGGATCGGCTGCAGGCTATGGCACCGAAGGTCGAGAGTGTGTCGCTGGTCGTTGCCTGGTTCGGCGACGATCTTCGCGCAGGCAATTGCAAGGTGCGGCCCGGTGTCGAGGTCACCGCCAAAACCACCACGCCGTCGGCATGGTCCGTGAATGGCGTCAGTCGCGGTAATGCCTTCCTGGTCAGCCGCGACGATCAGGATCGGCCCGTTTATGGCGGCACGCCGGCGGATTTCGCGGTGGTGCAGGCGATCCGGGAGATGAAGGCGCGGGGGCTGCGGGTGACTTTCTATCCGTTCATCCTGATGGACGTGCCGCCCGGCAACACGCTGCCGAACCCGTATTCCGACAACGCCGCCGAAACCGGCCAGCCCGCTTTTCCATGGCGGGGGCGGATCACATGTTCGCCTGCGGCGGGCTACGCGGGGACGGTTGACAAGACAGCCCCGGCCGCCTCGCAAGTGTCCGCACTGTTTGGCACGGCCACGCCCGCGAACTTCAGTGTCTTGGGCGAGAGCGTGAGTTGGATCGGGCCATCCGGTGACTGGGGCCTGCGGCGCATGGTACTGCACTACGCCCACCTCTGCGCGGCGGCGGGCGGAGTCGACGCCTTCCTGATCGGCACAGAGATGCCGCGGCTGACCGCGATCCGCTCGGGCGCATCCACCTATCCTGCGGTGCAGGCTTATCGGGATCTCCTTGCGGACGTCCGCTCGATCCTCGGGTCTGGCACAAAGATCGGATACGCCGCCGATTGGTCGGAATACTTCGGGCATCAGCCCGGTGACGGCACCAGCGATGTGTTCTTCCACCTCGATCCGCTCTGGGCCGATCCGGAGATCGATTTCGTTGGTATCGACAATTACATGCCGCTCTCGGATTGGCGCGACGGGTTCGAGCATGCCGATGCGGTCGAGGGTTGGCCCGCGATCCACGACCGGGCCTACCTGCAGGAGAACATCACGGGCGGCGAAGGCTTCGACTGGTTCTATGCCAGCGCGGCGGACCGCTCCGCACAGGTCCGCACCCCGATCACGGACGGCGCTGCCGCCAAGCCGTGGGTCTTCCGCTACAAGGATCTGCGCGCCTGGTGGTCGAACCCGCATTATAACCGCCCGGGCGGGGTGGAGAGCGGCACGCCGACGGCATGGGCGCCCGAGTCCAAGCCGATTTGGTTCACCGAGTTGGGCTGCCCGGCCATCGACCGGGGGACCAACCAGCCCAACGTCTTCTTCGATCCGAAGTCGTCCGAGAGCTTCACGCCGCATTTCTCGCGCGGCTGGCGCGACGATGCCATCCAGCGGGCATATCTTGAGGCAACATATCTCTGGTGGGGCGACGCCGCGAACAACCCGGTGTCGTCCGTCTATGGCGGGCGCATGGTCCACGTTCCGGAATGCGCCGCCTGGACTTGGGACGCGCGGCCGTATCCGTTTTTCCCGGCTCTGACCGACGTTTGGACAGACGGCGCGAACTGGCGGCTCGGCCACTGGCTGACCGGGCGTCTCGGCGCGGTGTCGCTGGCCGCACTCGTCCGCCATCTCTGCCTGCGCGCCGGGATGCCCGAGGCGAGGATCGACGTTTCCGCCCTCTGGGGCGCGGTCGAAGGCTATGCCATCGGCGCGCTGGAAAGCCCGCGTGCCTCGATCACCACGCTGTCGCGGCATTTCGGGTTTGACGCAGTCGAGACCGAGGGGGTGATCCGTTTCGTCATGCGGGGGCGCGCAGCGGTGGCCAGTGTGACGCAGGACGATCTTGTTGCGGCTCGCGAGGTTGACGTTTTGGAACTCACGCGTGCGCAGGAAACCGAACTGCCGCAGGCGCTGAAGTGGCAGGTGGCCCGCGCCGATGAGGATTACGATGCCGCCCTTGTCGAGGCGCGACGCATCACCGTGGACACAACCCGGATTGCCTCGGAGAGCTTTCCGATGGCGGTACCGCCAGAGGAGGCCGAACGGCGTTGCCGCCGCGCGCTGATGGAAGCCTGGACCGGGCGGGAGACAGCTGCATTCCGCCTGCCGCCCTCGCGGCTGGCGCTCGATCCGGCCGATGTCGTGACACTGGAACATGACGGGCGGCACGTTCCGCTGCGGTTGGTCTCCATTGCGGATGCCGAGGCACGCGGGATCGAAGCTGTCCGTCAGGATCGGGATGCCCACGACCTGCCGCCCGGATCGCCACGACAGTCGTCCCTGTCTAAAGCCGTGGTGTTCGGCGCACCCGAGGTGGTGCTGCTGGATCTGCCGCAACTGATAGAAGATCAACCCGCGCACCGGCCTCTCATAGTCGCCCACGCCATTCCCTGGCCGGGCGAGATGGCAGTGTTCCGCAGCCCCTCGACCGATGGCTTCGAACTGCTGACAACATTTGGCGGTCGTGCCCGGATCGGAACGCTGGTCTCGGATTTCTACGCAGGTCCGACCTCGCGCTTCGATCTCGGCAATGAGCTGGTGGTCGATCTGTTGACCGGAACGCTGGAGAACGTCACGGACCTGACACTGTTCGGCGGGGCCAATGTGCTCGCCATCGAGGCCGCGTCAGGTGTCTGGGAAATCGTCCAAGCAGGCACGGCAAAACTGATTGCGCCGGGCCGTTATCGACTGACGCGGCTGCTGCGAGGACAGCGCGGCACGGAAGCAGCCATGGCAAATCCAGCTGTGGCGGGCGCGCGGGTGGTGATGTTGGACGACACTTTGGCCTCATTACCGATCGCCGAGGCCGATCTCGGGCTGCCCTTGAACTGGCGCATCGGTCCCGCAAGCCGGTCTGTCAGCGACGAG
>Ga0209121_10004786_pt1 | contig 12505 bp, 15 predicted proteins | sample Cruoilmetagenom3_FD_187292 | JGI IMG/M metagenome (GOLD analysis project Ga0209121, IMG submission 187292) | Oil polluted marine microbial communities from Coal Oil Point, Santa Barbara, California, USA - Sample 3 (SPAdes) (version 2) | ecosystem: Environmental > Aquatic > Marine > Oil seeps ... | reverse complement strand
ATGGCAAGGTCCTTTCTCCTTTCGATTATACTCTGACCCTGCCAGACCTTCCTAATATTCCTAACCCATTCTGTCCAGCCTCAGGGGTTCACTCCAACTCTTTCTCATGTTCGCTATCATAGTATGTTAGACATAGCTTCTTTCAACGCCTGTAACCAGCCCGAGGCGGGCCACCTCAGCTAGTGGCAAGATAAGTGGCGAGCATGGCGCGCTGTCTGGCAGGCTCTAGGCTTTGCCTGGCAGACTGGCTGCGTTTCTAGGCGCTGCAATCCAGAATGCGATACAGGCTAAGCCAAAGCACACCATACAGAGAACAAACGCACTATTATAGCTGCCTGAGATGTCATATATGTAGCCGCCTAGCCAGGGGCCAATGCCTCCGCCTATTCCCATCCCCGTGAGCAACAGACCGGCTATCGCGCCGAAGTGTCGGCCGTGGAATATGTCAGCGGCACCGGCAATCGCTGCCGGTGAATAAACTCCGGCTCCGTAGCCAAAGCAGACGGCATAGACATATAACAGCCAGGGCTGGGAGGTATCCCTAACCGAAAGTAGCGCCATTAGGGCGCCAATGGCCAAGACGGTTGCCAGCGTAACAGTAAGCTCTCGACCGATAAAATCAGATATAGCTGAAGAGAGCTGACCGGCCACCATGAAGATCCCGTAGAGTGCGAAAACGGAGGCAGCCAGGGTGCTGCTGTAGCCCGCGTCCTCGACGAATTTGACCTGATGGGCCAGTACTAGATAGTTTCCTAGACCCCAGTAGAGAGAGTAAGACAACACTAAGAGCCATAGCTGGTAGGTTCTCATGGCATGTCGTAGAGTCCAGTCGTAAGGCCCGGGACTCTCGGTGGCTCTTCCCTCTGCCGTTAAGTCTTTGGCAGTTACTACTTCGCCAGCGCCGTAGGCTCTCAGCCCTTTGCTCTCAGGACGATAATGGAACAAGCGATAGAGAGGCAACGATACCAAAAGCAGTATGCCAGCCAGGACAAGGTAGGCATGATGCCAGCCCAACCGGGAAATGGTGAATTCAGCCAGCATGCCGTAGGTGAAACTAAGACCGCCCCCCATCATTCCTAGCCCCATCATCAGCCCGCGCCTCTTGACAAACCAGTTTGCCAATGCCGGAGCCAACAGAGGCCAACCGCCGAAGGCAGTTCCGATGGGCATTAGAACGCCGAAAAGGAGGTAAAAGTGCCACAGCTCATGGGCAAAGGCACAACTGGCCGTAGCCACAGCAAGAATAGTGATGCCTATTGGCATGACCTTCCTTGGCTTCCAGCGGTCGCCCAAGCTACCAGCTACGGGTGCCAGGAAGCCATAGATGAGTATGTTAAGGGACAGCATTATGGCGGTGCTACCTCGGGCCCAACCAAATTCGTCCAGAATAGAGGGAAAGAAGATCGAGAAGGAATGCCTGATGCCGTAGATTAGAGTCAAGCTGACGACAGTGATGCCGACAATAACCCAGCCATAAAAAAGATGTGGTCGCCTTGCCATCACAAGTGGTGGGCAGTACTGGACTTGAACCAGTGACCTCTTGCGTGTGAAGCAAGCGCTCTCACCACTGAGCTAACCGCCCTCGATTGTATTCATTTTAGCCCTAGCGACGGGCTTTGTAAAGATACCGTACGCCTTCAGACAATTGGTCAGACCTTTGCTGGCCGGGAGCGAAGGCACACTGCGTAGTGGTGGGGTTTATCCCCGCCTCTTCGGTCGGGGCAAGCCCCGACCCCACGAGATTGCTTCGTCGGATATGCTCCTCGCAATGAAAAAAAGACGCTGGCCAACAGATATAAGGCGGCAGGGAAATCATGGGGGTCGCTCATGAGGGACCTTGCAGTTTTGCCATTTCATGGTAAGCTAGTATTTGGCGAGAGAAAACAGACTCTATTTGCACGAGCAGGCTTGCGGCAGATGAAACTTCACACCAGAGATCTTTTGGAGGCCAGCCAGGACCTTCGTTACCTGCTTAACCGAGGATACAAACGGAGAAACCTGAAAACTGTGCTAAAATTTGTTGGAGACAGATACACCCTCAATAAATCTCAACGGAACTTGTTAAGCAAAGCGGTCTTTTCTGACAGGGAAACAAAAGGTAGACAAGGTAAATTGGTGAATATCGAGGAAATAAAAGGTTGCACCTTAGGAATAGATGGCTATAACGTTTTGGTGACGCTTGAATCTGCTGTTCAAGGAAAAGCGATAATCCTGGCCGATGACGGGCTGGTTAGAGATATAGCCGGGAAAAGCAGTCGCTACAGACCAGGGGACAAAACCGTCCGAGCCCTTGATCTCATTATGGGGACCTTGAGGGAATACCTGCCCAGGGAGGTTGTGGTATTATTTGACGAGAAAATGAGCAAAAGCCTCCTGCTGGCTAGGAGAGTGACCGAAATGATGGACGAAAGTGGACTAGTTGGAGGAGCCAGTACCTCAAAGTATCCCGACAAGGAAATACTGCAATACGAGATTATCTCGACCAGTGATTCTGGGCCAATTGATGAGGCCAAAAAAGTTTTTGATCTGGCTGGCTATGTGATAAGACGAGAGCTAGAAGTCGAGTTGCTACACCTGATGTGACAGGTTGACATCATGTTGGCTGATTCCTTCGTCTTTGAACAACCGCGATTTACGTTGACGGCAACTAGGTTTGGGCCGGTATGAAGGTTAGGCATGTTGGAGAGCGGCACAACTTGTGCTGGGGAGCTGTCGTCTTCGCGGTGCTCTGCCTTGTTGTCACATTGCTGGCAGGTTGTGAACGTGGAGAACAGCCACTGGAGGGGGGAGATGTGGTATTGACCGTGTCCAGTTCAGCGTTTCAGGAGTGAGACAGAATCCCCAGCAGGTACACCTGTCAGGGCCAGCTTCACAATGGTGCTCTGGAGGGGAAGAACGACTTTGGGGAAATCGGTTACGGCGGACACTGTCCACCCCCCGGCCGGGCTCATCGGTATCGGTTCACCCTGTACGCGCTGGATGAGTTCCTGGATCTAGAAGCAGGTGCATCCAAGAAGCAGCCCTTGGCTGCTATGCAAGGGCAGCTAACCGGCACATACCAGCGCTAGGGATGTTCGGTCTTCTGTGAGAAGATAATCGCTTGATAACAACGCCTAATGTAGCTATAGTAAGAGAGTGAATCAAAACAAAGGCGATACTCTGCCTGAGCATGTTGCTATTATCATGGATGGGAGTGGTCGGTGGGCCCAGCAGCAGGGCTTGCCTCGCCGAGTTGGTCATCGGGAAGGGATAGCCAACGCTCACCGCGTGGTGGAAATTCTTCTCGATTATGGAATCAAGTATGTCACTCTATATGTTTTCTCCACTGAGAACTGGAAGCGGCCGAGAGAGGAAGTGGATGGGATTTTCCAAATTCTAATTGATGTGGCTGATGACGAAATTGAATTTGCCCGGAGAGAAGGGATAAGAATTTGCCATCTGGGAAAAGTTGATGGACTTCCGTCAGGGTTAAGAAGCAAGATAGAGCAAGCGGTGGACTTGACCAGGAGCAATAAGGCGATGATTCTCAGTCTTGCCTTGAACTACGGTAGTAGAAGCGAAATAGTGGAAGCGATACGCAAGCTTAGGCAGGATGGTATTCCCGCTGGTGATGTAGATGAAGCCCTGTTTAGTCGCTATCTTTGCACTGCTGACATCCCTGATCCCGACCTTGTTATTCGCTCAGGTGGGGAAATAAGGTTGAGCAATTTTCTGTTGTGGCAGATAGCCTACGCCGAATTCTATTTCAGCCCGCTCCCCTGGCCTGACTTCAAGCGTGATGAGGTCAATAAGGCTCTAATGGCCTACAAGGGGCGCCGCCGCCGCTTTGGCTCTCTAGCATCATCGGGCTAGGGAGCTTGATTTACCTTTTGCCAGCAAAAGCTGTTAAGATTGATTTGGAAAAAGGAGGGAAGGATGGGTGACATTTTAGAAGAGGCTGGAGCGGTCGTCAGTTGTCGGCAGTGTCCCTGGTATAAGAACTGCGTAACTCCAATGCACGTTAGCGCTGAGGACATTGCTCAGTTTAGGTTGATGATGCAGGGGTCAAATCTTCCCGAGTCGGCCAGAAGCCAGATGGAGGACGTTCTGGAAAACATAGCTTCTATGAGCCAGAACATGATTCTACAGAGCTGCCCCGTATTTGCTCAGCGCCTTAAGGATGATCCCAAGCTGGCACAACGAGTCAAGCAGATGATGCAAGACTGGGGCAAAGAGGAGGAAGGCCGGGGGGAGTAAGAATGGCCGAACAATTAGGGAAAATCGAGAAGCCTCGTGCCGAGCCTTTCAGGCGGGGGAAGAAGCTGTACCTCGTCCCACTCATATACTTGAATGAGGATTCTCCGCTTGGATACAGAGAGAGGTGCAACCGTTACTGGCGGCAGGTAGCGGAGCAGCTAGACAATCTAGAGGCGAAGATTGGAAAAGTAAACCGTATCTACCATGAGGCAGTCTATCAGTATGGTGAGGAAGGCATGAAGGTTGTCGAGAAGGCAAATACAAATAGCTATCAAATTGCCAAAAGTAGGTGTGACAATGGAGCTACGTTTGAGGCGATTGAAGAAAAGGAACTGGTTGAGGAGGTGATGGATTGGGAGAGGTGTCTTCTGTTTGGGTTTATGACTGAAAAGGTGGCCAGTAAGATTTCTGAATTCTACCTTGAGGCGGCAACGAAAAGATATGAATTCATGGCTAAGAGGATAAGTGAGACGCTCAAGGATGATGAGGCTGGGCTTCTATTTATTAGGGAAGGGCACAAAGTGCAATTTCCCGGTGATATGGAAGTATTTAGCGTTTTCCCGCCCGCGCTCGATGAGGTTCACCGCTGGTTGCGTGATGAAGCAAAGGCAGAGGAGAAACGGGAGGAACGGGAAGAGGCTAGGAAGAGGCATAATAAAGAGACTGAGGAGAAGCAAGAAGAAGCGGAGGATTAGTGTCATGAAAGCGAGGAGGCCTGCTGTTTCTGGCATGTTTTATGCTGGCACCCCTGAGGATCTTAGGCAGCAAATTGAATGGTGCTATACACATGAGCTTGGTCCAGGCACTGTGCCTCGGGTAAATGATAAAGGCCAGAGGGAAATCGTTGCTCTTATTGTCCCCCACGCTGGTTACGTTTACTCTGGACCGGTGGCAGCTCATGCCTATAAGGAACTGGCCGATGATGGGATATTCGATACAGCGGTGATACTCGGTCCTAACCATACTGGCTATGGCTCCCCGGTCTCTTTGTGGACAGAAGGTGCCTGGAACACACCTTTAGGGGAGGTGGAGATAGATAGAGATTTTGCCCATAAGCTTTTAGGCGGAATAATTGAAGCGGATGAGACAGCTCATATATATGAGCATAGTATAGAAGTGCAATTACCGTGGCTTCAGTACCTCTATGGGGAAGTAAAAATTGTGTCTATAGCCATGATGGCTCAGGATTTAGAAACGGCTCGGGAAGTAGGCAAAGCCATTTCCAAGGTAAGCGATAATGTCATAATCATAGCTACCACTGATTTCACTCACTACGAGCCTCAGTCTGTAGCCACAGAGAAAGACCAGTCCATGATAGAGGCCATAGTCGGCCTTGATGAAGAAGAGCTATACAGACGCCGTGAATCCCTTAACTGCACCATGTGTGGCTATGGCCCAGTGGCTTCAGCGATTGTGGCAGCTAAAGAGATGGGGGCTAGGAGGGCAGCTTTGCTGAAGTACGCCACCAGTGGAGATACAACTGGTGATTTCTCCAAGGTCGTCGGCTATGGGTCTTTGGTGGTAAAGCGCTGAGGCAACCAGGCCTGTAAGCCGAGTTCTGTACCCGTGAGATAGGGAGGAGACCCTCCCAGCATCTCCCCTTGTTTGTCAAGGGACGGGCGGTGACCATCCATCTAGCCCTGATGTTACCATCAGGGTCAAGCGACCAACCCAAGGACATCGGCCGAGCACCTCAAACGTCCTCTTATTCGGTCTTGCTCCGGGCGGGGTTTGTCCAGCCAGCCAGTCACCTAGCTGCTGGTGAGCTCTTACCTCACCATTTCACCCTTGCTCCCCCTTATTTGGCAGGGGACGAGCGGTATGTTTCTGTGGCACTTTCCGTAGGGTTGCCCCTCCTGGGTGTTACCCAGCACCTTGCTCAGCGGAGCTCGGACTTTCCTCTCTGTGTCTTGTACATAGAGCGGCCACCCGATCTGGTTGCCCCAGGCTCAGTTTATAGCTAAGCAAGTTAGAAGTCAAATTCTATTCCACATACAGTATTCTATTGCAGCTGCTGCATTGAACTAGTTCACCTGTTCTAGCTCTTTGCCATTGACTTGTGGGTAGGGTGATATAGCACCGCTGGCATTTTCCTTGCTCTACCTTAGCTATAGCCTGTCCCCTTACTAACCTAATTTGCTCATAAAGTTCAAGAGTTTCTGGACTGATCTGCTGTGCCAACTGCTGTCGGGTCTTGCTGAGGCTAGCCAATTCAGCTTCAGTTTTCCTTTTCTTTTCTTGGAGAATTTCCTGCTTTTGCTGCCATTCTTGCCGCATCTTTTGAACCGCCCTGGTGCTAGCCTCTACCTCAGCTTCTAGGTCTTCTACCTGACTCATCACTTGCAACAATTCGTCTTCTTTTTTCCTGATTTTCTTTCTGAAAATTTCGAATTCATTCTCAAGACTGACCAGTTCCTTAGGATTCTTGACCGTGCCGCCATAGAGCTTGTTGTGAAGGCGATTGCTCTTTTGTTGCAAGTCTTCTAGCTCCCATTCAAAGTTCTTTTCCCTTTTGTTTGCCTCTGCTAGCTGTTGTTTCTGTGAGACGAGTTGAGATTCGGTTGCGACTAAAGCCCGGTTTTCACTCAGTTGACGAGTAAGCTCGTCGGAGGTCTGACGTCTTTCTTGAAGTTCGATGTCGAGCTGTTGCAATTGGTAAAGTTGCCGGGCCAAGCTCATATTGGGGCTTATTGTAGGACTGGTCTGGAAGCCTTGTCAAAGGTGCCACTGTGATCAAGAACAATGACCTGCATGGTGGTGGGCACGGTTGATGGGGTAACCGAAAGTTTTGGCTGTGGTTCTGCTTCTGAGACGCCCATTCTTTTCAGAAATTTGCTTACAGGCTCAAGTTTTCCGGTCATTGAGCTGGTTCTATAGTGCATCGGAATTACTACATGGGCTTCTAGCTGCCTTAATATTTCTATAGCGATATCAATGCTAATGGTAGACACTTCCCCCACAGGCAAGAACAGAATATCAACACCCCCTAGTTCCTCTACCAATTGCGGAGCTAATGCGTCGCCTAAATCTCCCAGGTGGCACAAAGTTAGGCCATCCATCTCTATAAGGTAAACGGTATTCTTGCCTCTCAATTTACCCTTCTGGTTATCGTGGAAAGTGGCGATTCCAGTGATAAATGTTCCCCCAATCTCGTATTCTCCAGGTCCTCTTATGTATTTGGGGTTATAGGTGATGTCTTCGATGTAACTATGACCTGGGTGGAAGTGGCTAATAGTCACTATATCGGCTTGAGATTGGCTCGAAGAGTAGCCCAGATCAGGATGACATGGGTCAGTAGTGAGCTTTGTTTCTTTTCCTTTGAGAGTAAAGCAAGAATGTCCTGTCCAGCTAATTTCCATAGTCTAGTAAGAATAGACTTTTTTGTTAGCTTTGTCTACTAGTGTTTGACCTTGTTGTCGTTCTGTGGAGCTACAAGGAGGGTCAAAGCTTCTACGCCGACGACAACGACCTGCTCACCTTCGTCTATGTCGGGACCCGTTGATGAGGCTTTCCACAACTCGCTGCCAACTTTAACGTAACCAGTAGGGGCGAGCTGAGTTGTTGTTCTGCCACGGCTGCCGATATCAGGCGAAACTATTGGCTTTTTATCCAGCGTCTTCTTGCCAATCCGGTAGCCTATATATTCATATGCTCCAAGGCCAAACATCATAAGGATGAGCCCCCACAGGGGGATGTTTATCCCGAATTCTGGTAGCGCCCAAAGCACAACCGCGGCTAGAGCTGCTTCTTCGAGGACGGATGATATGACGGAATATGCGGTGTATTTCTTGTGTTCCATTTCGTTGCTGAGACAAAAGGCTAGCGTTGGGATTGGAGTATCCTTCAGACCTAGGTGGCGGCTATCCCAGCATCACGTTTCCTCAGGCCATCAGCGAGGACAGGTGCTGTATCCTCTTTAGCATATTGGGGTGGGTGCTGAGAATCTCCATCATCTTGTCAGCAGAGCTGAGCTTAATGGTCTTGCTTCGTAGCTCCATCAACTCATAGCTATCGATGGTGCCGCTCATATCAAGGTCTATCTGAGTTAGCTCCCTAATCTCAGTCCAGGCACGTGTGGGATCATTAACAAAGAAGGCCTTGACTCCCTCCATCTGTTTCAACTCTGGACGCCCCTTAAATCGAGCATTGCTATAGACCAGTTTATACAGGGCAGAAGCTAGGTGATGTGGCTCATTGCCCAATTCAACGCTTCCCTGGTCGGCATAGTATTCCCTGATGCGTGAGCCATAGAGAACGAGCAGGTTGGTGATGAAGTAAAGGAGAAAGGCACCCACGCCGATGAGGATGGCAATGCCACCTCCTTGCCTTTGACCACCCAAAGCCCCTCTGAACATCATGCCCCAGGCGATCCAGTACATGATGAGTGGTATAGCGGAGAGCAAGGTTATGATTATCATATCGCGGTGCTTGATGTGGGACATCTCATGTCCCAGCACAGCCCTAAGCTCATCCTTGCTCAGGAGATCTATAATGCCTTTGGTAACGCAGACTCTTCCATCCCTGTTGGTTCTGCCAAAGGCAAAGGCGTTGGGAATTGCTAGCTGCGAGATGCCCACCTTAGGCTTGGGGAGATGACCTCTCTCGGCGAGCTCAGCTATCATTCTGTGTAGCTCTGGCGCTTCTTTCTCGGAAACCCACTTTATTTTCATTGTCCAGCCTATGATGGAAGGTCCGATAAGATACTGGATGCCAAGGAAACCGAAAGCAAGAATAAGGTAGGTTAAAGCGCTGCCAGCTCCCATCCAGGTCCCAAGCCCAGTGATGACGCCATAGAGAATGGCAAAGAGCAATGCTACCAGCAGAAGCATCCTTGCCTTAAGCCACATAGATTCTCTCTTTCCTCCCAGTAAGCTACCAGGGCTAATGATACAACAAGGTGCGGAGCTAAGCAACGCGGAGGGACTTGACAAAGAAACAAACTCTGGTTAACCTCTTATGAAAGATGGTTAACAAAATTAGGGGAGAAATACTACGAGCTCTCCGAACAAGTGGCGATTATGTTTCTGGCGAGGTGGTGAGCAAGGAACTGGGCATTTCCAGAGTTTCTATTTGGAAGCATCTTCGTAGTTTGATGCAACAGGGCTACGTAATAGAATCTTCGCCCATAGGATATCGTTTGATTTCCTCTCCAGATTTGCTGCTGCCTTATGAACTTCCTGACTGGGAGGAAAGAATCTATCATTTTCCGGAGGTTAGCTCAACAATGGAGGTGGCGAAAGAATTAGCAAAGAAGGGGGTGGAGGAGGGAACAATTATAGTTGCTGAGTCTCAAGCTCGCGGCAGAGGAAGGTTGAGTAGAGAATGGTTTTCCCCCAAAGGAGGGATTTATTCTACTCTCAGTTTAAAGCCAAAAATAAGTCCGGGGTATGCTCCAAGGATAAACTTGATGGCTTCGGTTGCAGTGGCAAGCGCGATTAGACAGCTCTTTGGCTTAGCTGCCGAACTAAAGTGGCCCAACGATGTTTTGATTGAAGGCAGAAAGGTATGTGGCATACTGGCCGAGATGGGGGCTGAAATGGATGCCATAAATTTTGTAAATCTAGGGATAGGTATAAATGCCAATTTCGCCATCGGGCAGTATGAAAAGCGAGCGACTTCGTTAAAAGAGGAGTTGGGGAAAGAGATTGACAGGAAAGAATTACTAAACTCAGTGCTCAGAGAAATAACCAAGCAGCAAGCTTCGCTGACCAAAGCTGATTTGCTTGAAGAGTGGAAAAGCCTTTCTGCCACATTAAATAGGGATGTAATGGTAGTGAGTCTAGGTGAAGAGATAAGAGGGAAAGCCATTGACATTGATAGCAGTGGAGCGCTCATATTAAAGTGTCCCGATAATTCCTTGAGAAATATCATAGCGGGAGATTGTTTTCACCTATAAATGCTGCTGATTATTGTTCTCTACTTTCTAGCTATAATCAGCATAGGCATATGGAGTAGAAAAAAGGCAGGAAGTCGGGAGGGGTTCTTTGTTGCTCATAGGAAGGGAACTACTCCTCTTATCACCGGTTCCCTTCTGGCCACTATTATTGGTGGCTCGGCGACCGTAGGCCTAGCCGGCCTGGGATTCAGCCAAGGCCTGACCGGTGCCTGGTGGCTTCTGGTCGGAGCGATTGGCCTGCTGATTTTGGGGTTTTTGCTGGCCAAGAAGATAAGAGCCCTGGCGCTTTACACCCTTCCTGAGCTTGTCGAAAGCCAATACGACCACCGTGTAGGTTTGGCAGCCTCGATTCTCATCGTCATTGCCTGGGTAGGAGTCGTATCAGGACAGATTGTAGCTGCGGGGAAAGTCCTATCTGTTTTGGGATTTGGTTCCCCTCTCTTCTGGATGAGCACGTTCACCATGGTTTTTGTGGCCTATGCTATTTTGGGAGGACAGTATTCTATTATTCACACTGATGTGATACAAGCGGTGCTTCTTCTCGTGGGGCTCTCAGCGGTTGTAGCGATAATTTTCCCTCTCGTAGGAGGTTTAGGCGGACTAAAGGCTTCTCTCCCCCCGGATTACTTTTCCTTCCCGGTGAGCACTAAGTTTGATTGGAAGGCGCTTCTATCCTTTCTAATTCTTGTCGGAGCAACCTATGTAGTGGGGCCAGACATGTATACCAGGCTTTTCTGTAGTAAGGGAGAAAAGACGGCTCAAAAATCAACTTTTATCACCGCCTTCCTTATTTCCGTTTTCGCCTTTGTTATTGCTCTAATAGGTATGGCTGCTCGAGTCCTATATCCTGATATTCCTGCCGAGCAGGCCTTCCCTCAAATAGTAATGGGGACTTTGCCGCCGGCGTTAAAGGGAATAGTTCTCGCTGCCTTGGTGGCTGCGCTTATGTCCTCAGCGGATACTTGCCTTCTCAGTCAGAGCGTCATCTTAACCGAGGATGTGTTTGGGCGTTTTCGTCCTATTGATGAGAGGAAAACTCTTTTGCTAACGAGGCTTAGTATTATCATGCTGGGTCTGGTGGCATTGGGTCTGGCGATAACCTCAAAGGGAGTGATCTCATCTCTTCTGTTTGCCTATACCATCTTCACTTGCGGCCTAGTCGTGCCCGTAATCGCCGGATTCTACCGAGAGAAGTTGAAGGTGACTGCAGAAGGGGCTCTGGCGGCTCTCGTAGGTGGTGGACTGCTGGGAGTATTAGGAAAAATCCCGGACCTTGGCTTCCCGCTCAAAGAAGATTTAGGCCTGGTAGGTTTTGCTGTAAGTGCCATTCTTCTTTTTGGGGTGAGCTTTGTTACTCGGAGACAGGGGCAGCGAAAATCCGTGCTATAATGAATCAATGCAGGCTGGCATGGGTACGGCGAAACCTCTGTTTATTGTCCTTTCTGGCCCCTCCGGGGTAGGCAAGGATGCTCTGCTTACCAGGATGAGACAAGTGGGATGTCCCTTCCACTATGTTGTTACAGCCACCACACGCCCTCGCCGTGCCAGGGAGAAGGATGGAATAGATTATCACTTTGTCTCTCAGGAAAAGTTTCAACAAATGATTGACAAAGACGAACTCCTAGAATGGGCTGCGGTCTACGGCAATCGCTATGGTGTACCCAAAGCTGAGATAAGCCAAGCCTTATCCCGGGGAATAGACGTGATAGTCAAGGTAGACGTTCAAGGTGCAACTACTATCAAGAAGATTCTACCTCAGGCGGTGTTCGTCTTTCTCATGCCTCCCTCGGTGGAGGAATTGGAAAGGCGGTTGAAGCAGCGACGTAGTGAGTCCTCGATAGACTTGGCTCTAAGGTTAGAGAAAGCCAGTGAGGAGGTAAAAAGCTTGTCTCTCTTCGATTATGTGCTAACAAGCCACCAGGGCAAGATTACCGATGTTATTTCTCAGATTGAGGCCATAGCTATGGCGGAAAAATGCCGGCTTCAGCCAAGAGCTATAAGGCTTTAATTTTCTTCTATTAGCGTGCTAGGATTCTACGGCACAAGCGGGCAGCCGAGGGTTTGCCACTACTTCTTGAGACTGCCAATGAAATCATCAACGTCCAGAGCGGCCATGGTCATGGTTTGAAGCGTACCCCTTGAACCCAACGCTATCGCCACCTTGGACACTGCTTCATTGCTGGCAGCTTCCAGAATGTTTACGAAGTCGTATGGACCCAGCACAGCATACTGCGCCAGAACCTTTGCCCCCATTGCCTCCACTTCCTTGTTGACCTCTTTGATCCTTTCAGGTTTTTCTTTGATACTCTTTCTTCCCTCATCGGTAAGAGTCGTTAGCATTACAAATTTAGCCATCTTTAACCTCCTCTACAC
>Ga0209121_10004785_pt1 | contig 12505 bp, 8 predicted proteins | sample Cruoilmetagenom3_FD_187292 | JGI IMG/M metagenome (GOLD analysis project Ga0209121, IMG submission 187292) | Oil polluted marine microbial communities from Coal Oil Point, Santa Barbara, California, USA - Sample 3 (SPAdes) (version 2) | ecosystem: Environmental > Aquatic > Marine > Oil seeps ... | reverse complement strand
AAGGCCTCTGGGGATTTGGGTGATTTTCAATTAGAACGAAAAGGATTGTTGATGTTGTATAAGACCAATGTCGCTGCTGAGGAGGAAATGAAAGTTGCTGAAAAGGCAAAGCAGTTAGGGTTGGAAGTTAAATTCTTGAACAATCAACAATTAAACGCTATTGAACCCAATGTTATTATTGATGCAAAAGGAGCAATCCACTACGAGTGTGATGGGCATATGACACCAACTGAATTCATGCCAAAAATGATAGATTTTTTGCAGCTTAATGGAGTTGTCATCAAGACCAATGAAGAAGTGTTGGATCTTTCAGTTTCGAATGACAGAATACAACAATTAGTAACCTCTAAAGCAACTTATGTGGCCGATGAGGTGGTTTTGGCCGCCGGATCATGGAGCGGAACACTTTCCAAAAAATTGAATATAAAACTACCTATACAGGCAGGAAAAGGGTATCGAATAAATGTTGAGAGGACAACTGGGATTGCAATGCCCGCTATTTTATTGGAAGCCAAAGTCGCAGTTACCCCAATGAAAGGTTTCACTCGATTTGCAGGTACTATGGAATTCTCGGGAATTAATGCAACTATTAGAAAAGAGCGTGTACAAGCAATTGCCAAGGCCGCTAATCATTTTTATCCCGGAATGGAGATTAATGCCACGGAAATTGATAAAGCTAAAAGTGGAATGCGACCAGTATCCCCAGATGGATTGCCTTATATTGGAAGATGCCCTCAAATCCAAAACCTCACATTTGCAACGGGCCATGCTATGATGGGGTGGAGTTTGGGCCCTGCAACAGGTAAATTGGTGACTGAGGTTGTTAATGGTAAAAAAACCTCTATGGATATCAGTCCTTTTGCTCCATCAAGGCAATTTTAGTATAAATAAAGTATCTGAATTCCTGCTTTCACTGGAATGACAACATATATCTTTCCTCAACATGAACGTTCACCAACTATTCACCATTTATGCTGATTGGGAATAATCATTGCTTACTCCAAACAGAAAAAAGCTACTCTTCCGCGTTAATTAAATTAAATGCCCCTTTGATTAAGATCTGATCATTTTCTGTAAAATCAGCTATATTTATAATCCTCGTGTACCCATTATAACTGTTGCCAATAATAACTTCTTTTTGATCAAAAGCATACTGGGCTTGTTCTTGGGAATTGACTAACAATACATAGTATTTATCCTCCAATGTAATGATGGCATCATTAGGTAAGGCAAGTTCCTGGTTAGATTCGGTGATTATCTTTGCGTCAACGAACATGCCTAAACCAAAATTGTGGTTTTTGTCATCCTCCAAATGGCCATGCACTTTTACAGTTCGGTTTTTAGTGTCAATCGAAGTCCCCACTAGGTGTACTTCAGCTTCAAACGTATCTTCAAGGGCTTCTGGAATATTGAAAACTATTTTTTGTCCTTCCTTTACTTTAAGGATATCTTTTTCAAATACAGCAAGTTCAAGATGTATATGGTCTGTATTTATGATTTCCATAATCTCATCTGAAGGTGAAACATAGGTGCCTTTACTAATATTCATTTTTGTGACACTGCCGTGAATAGGCGCGTATAAAGCAATTTCCGAAGTAATATTCCCAGCTTCAACAGCACTGATATTGATATTTAGCATCTGTAATTTTTTTTTCAGTCCGTTATGGATGGCCAAGGCACTTTTATAATCACTCTCTGCTTTTAAGAAATTCTTTTGGGAGCTAATTTGTTCCTCGACCAAGGTTTTTTGGCGGTCATATTCCGATTTCAAATAGGTAAGCTGTTGCGCCGTTTCAAGATAACTTTGCTGCATTTCTACAAATTCAGGGTTTTCCAAGGTAGCCAACACCTGACCTTTTCTAACTTTGTTGCCGACCAATAGGGGGGTTTTTTGAACATATCCCCCGGCAAAAGAACTTATAATAGCCCTGCTTTGCGGGGGCACATCTATCATTCCCGTGCTTTGAACCACTAAAGGAAAGGATTGCGCTGTCAATTTACCAAGTTGCATTTTGCTGGCTTGGAACTGGGCTTTGCTTATTTCTATTAGCTTTGATTCTATATTTATGGTGGTATTTTCACTTTTGTTTGCTGATTCCCCACAGGCAATAAATAAGAGTATGGAGAAAAGGAATATGATGTATTGAAAGGATTTCATGAAGTATATGTTAAGGTTTTTATCTTTTAAATTGATTTTAGCCGCTAATCGATGTTTGTTTTTCATAGTGTTAAATGATTTAATGCAATAACGGTTTGATTGTAATTGTTTAAATTTTCCAAGTAGGAGAGCGTAATACTATAGGCATTTTCCAAACTTTGGATATATTGGAAAAAATCTATTTCCCCATTCTGGAAGCTTATAGAAGCTGTTTTAAGAATTTCATCAGAAAGCTTTTGGCCACTGTTCTCATAATATTTTAAAGTTTCTTCATATTTTCGCAGTTGTCCCAAAAGTTGTTCATACTTCAGCTGAAGCCGGTTTTTATAATCTATGGATTCTTCAACGGCGACATCTTTAGCAATTTTTGCAGCTTTGATTCTGGAAGCGTTTCCACTAAAGAGCAAGGGTATTTTAAGGCCTACTTGATAACCATATAGGTTTTCACCCAGCCCAGTATTAGTGCCTTGAAAATAATCAAAACTTATGTCTGGTAATAGTTGTTGCTTTTCAAACCCACTTTTGGCTTTAAAGAGCATATATCTTTGGTCATATAATAAAACACCTGCGTTTTGCGCTAAATCATTCAGCTGTAATTCCAATTTATAAAGGGGTACTAATGCAATATTCAAGGGATCTTCAACCTGTGTGATTTTTTCCAATTGTGCATAAGCGATTCCAACATCTTCCCTAGCTTGATTAAAGAGCGCATGAAATTCCTTTTGTTTGGTTTGGGCCGTTATCTTTTCAAGATAATTGGTTTCCCCTAATTCAAACCTTCGCTGGGAAGCATTAGCGAATTTTATATAAATGCTATCCAAATATCTATAGACCTGCTTCTTTTCCCGAGTATATAATAATTGGTGATAGGCCGAAGCAATTTCGCGTTCAAGACCTTGTTTTTGCATCTCGTAATGATTTTGCTCTATCTTCAAATTGGTTTTATTAATACGCTTGCCAGCGAAATAAAGCGTGGGGAACAAAATGCTTTGTTGAATGCCATATACTTTTAACGGCTCATTATTGAAAGCCAGATTATTTTGATCGTAATGATAATAAACTTCGGTCTTATCAAAATTAAACGCACTACCCACAAGGGCTTCTGATGCTGTTACTTTTAGGGAAGCCGCTTTTAATCCGGCATTATTTTCCATCGCCAAAGCCCTTACTTCATCAAAACCCAATCCTTTTTCCTGGGCATTTATATTGAATGCAAGTAGTAAAAGGAGTACACTCAAACCTTGAGTTGGTTTCTTTTTGATAATCTTTTTAAGTTCAATTTTTGAATCGAAAATTGCGTATAAAACGGGCAAAACAACCAGAGTAAGTATGGTAGCGGTAATTAGCCCACCAATAATGACTGTTGCCAATGGTCTTTGTACTTCAGCACCGACATTAGTTGAAATCGCCATGGGTAAGAAGCCTAATGCCGCGGCCGATGCAGTCAAAAGCACTGCTCTTAGTCTGTCTTTTGTTCCTTGTTTGATTCGAGCTTCAATATCAATCATACCTTGATGTTTTAATTCCTTAAAATGTTCTATCAAAACAATTCCGTTTAGAACCGCAATCCCAAAAAGAGCAATGAATCCTACACCTGCCGAAATACTGAAAGGCACATCCCTTATCCATAAGAAAAATACGCCTCCAACGGCAGCCAAAGGAATGGCGGAATAAATCATTAATGCATCTTTTACCGATTCAAAGGCAAAAAAGAGCAAAAAGAAAATCAGCACCAATGCTATTGGCACGGCTATTTTCAATCGGTCTTTGGCACTTTGTAGATTTTCAAACTGGCCTCCATAAGTAATACTATAGCCAACAGGAAGTTTGATGTTCGATTCTATTCGGTTTTGAATATCGGTCACTACAGATTGCAAATCACGATTCCGGACATTTATACCTACCACAATTCTTCTTTTGGTATCATCCCTAGAAATTTTAGCGGCTCCTTTGGTATAAGAAACTTGTGCAAGCTCACTTAGTGGGATCTTTCCACCTGAGGGCAGATCAACATATAGGTTTTTAATATTGTCAATATCTTTTCGGCTTTCCTGATCTAATCGTAAGGTAAGGTCAAATCGTTTTTCCCCTTCAAAAACACTACCCAAATTAGCCCCAGCGAAACCCATTGAAACTACCTTGTTCAAATCGTTGATATTCAATCCGTAACGGGCTACTTTAGCGCGTAGGTATTTTATGTTCATTTGTGGTAATCCCGCAATTTTCTCTACACTTATATCGGCAGCGCCTTTAATACCTTCGACTAACTTTCTTATTTCGTTCCCTTTTTTGTTTAAGATATCTAAATCCTCACCAAATATCTTAATGGCGATATCAGCACGTACACCCGTGATAAGTTCATTAAATCGCATTTCTATGGGTTGGGTAAATTCAACTTCCATTCCTGGAATAATGCCCAGAGCTTCTTTGAATTTATCGGCAAGTTCGTCTTTTGAAGAGGCAGATACCCAATCCTTTTTTGGTTTAAGGGTAATTATAACGTCGGTCTCTTCCATAGACATGGGGTCTGTGGGAACTTCTGCCGCACCAATTCTCGTGACCACCTGATCTACTTCAGGAAATTCATCCAACAAAATCTTTTCAATCCTTGTGGTAGTTTCTATAGTCTTGCTCAAGGAAGTTCCTGTCTTAAGAATGGGTTGAATAACAAAATCACCTTCATCCAAAGTAGGTACAAATTCCCCTCCCATAGTCGTAAAAAGATAAATTGAGAACGCTAGTAAAACGGTGGCAATTCCGAGGACTAATTTTTTGCTTTGTAAAGCCCAATGAATGGTTGGTTCATAGATCAGATTCAAAAATCGCATTAAACGAACCGAGATGTTCTTGTCAGAAACCCTTGAGGGTTTTAATATCAAAGTCGAGATTACTGGAACATATGTAAAACATAAAAGCATAGCACCAATCAAGGCAAAACTAAAGGTCAATGCCATAGGTTTGAACATTTTTCCTTCAACACCACTCAGAGATAATATAGGAATGAACACAATTAGGATAATCAGCTGTCCAAAGATTGCAGAGTTCATCATCTTGGAGGCGCTGGTAAATGTGATTTCATCTTTAGCACGCATTACATCTTTTGCCGACATACTGTCTAGCTCCAATCTTTTGGAAGTAATCTGGAAGGCAATAAACTCTACAATGATCACAGCGCCATCAATGATGATTCCAAAATCTATAGCTCCAAGACTCATTAAATTTGCATCGACTCCGAACAAGTACATAAAAGAGAGTGCAAATAAAAGACATAGCGGAATCACAGAAGCGATGACCAATCCAGACCTAAAATTACCTAAAAGTAGCACCACAACAAAAATTACGATTAGACACCCTAAAATGAGATTCTCTGCTATTGTAAATGTTGTTTTTGCGATTAATTCACTGCGTTCCAAAAACGGATTGATGTAAACGCCTTCTGGCAATGTTTTGGAAATGGAAGCAACACGATCTTTAACTGCGTCTATTACCTTTTTTGAATTGGCATCTTTGAGCATCATTACCTGTCCTAGTACTTTTTCACCTTCACCATTTCCGGTGATAGCGCCAAAACGTGTTGCACTACCAAAGCCAACATCGGCAATATTCTTTATAAAAATGGGTATGCCGTCTATATTTTTAACAACAATATTCTCAATATCTGTCAAAGAAGTAATTAGTCCTTCACCGCGTATAAAGAATGCCTGGTTGGTTTTTTCAATATAACCACCCCCTGCAACGCTGTTGTTATTTTCCAAGGCTTTAAAAACTTCAGCAATGGTAATATTCATCGCATTCAGTCTTTCGGTATTAATGGCAACTTCGTATTGCTTTAAATACCCCCCCCAAGTGTTTACCTCAACAACTCCAGGAATACCAGAAAGTTGGCGTTTTACAACCCAATCTTGGATGGTGCGTAAATCCATCGCCGAATATTGGTCTTTATACCCTGGTTTGGTATCTAAAATGTACTGGTAGATCTCACCCAATCCGGTAGTTATGGGACCCATTTCGGGGGTGCCAAATCCTTCAGGGATTTTTTCTGAAGCTGATTTTATTTTTTCCGCAATCAACTGGCGGGGCAAATAAGTACCCATGTCATCCTCAAAAACAATGGTGACAACCGACAAACCAAATTTTGATATTGAGCGGATCTCGACAACGCCTGGTAAATTGGCCATTTCAAGCTCAATAGGATAGGTTATAAACTGTTCAATATCCTGGGTAGAAAGGTTCTGGGAAGTAGTTATAACCTGTACTTGGTTGTTGGTCACATCAGGAACCGCACCTATTGAAATTTGGGTTAAGGAGTAAATCCCAAAGAAAACTATAAAAAGTGTTAGTAAAAGAACTATAAGTTTGTTCTTTATACTAAATCGTATGATTTTAGATAACATAATCCTAAATAAAAAGTGATACAAAACATCAACAATCTGTTGTTGCCGACGAACTAAATCTAATAGGGTCTATGCTTGTTTAGGAGGTTGAAAAACATCAAATTTTTCAATGGAAGCGTAATTGTCCAAATAATAAAAAATGGCCCTAAAATCGACGATTGGACACGTTTTTAATGAGGGTAATTGAATTTTGTTATTAACATTGGCGGTAAATACATGCGAACAACACTGGTGCGTGAAAGGAAGCTCTTCATGTTCTTGTTTTTCTTCCTGGTGATCTCGCGAATGCTCTTTTTTCATTTCACCGTAATGCTTTGAAATAAAGACAATGAAATTATCGCCGTATTTTTCAGAGTGAAATTCGGCATGTTCCAAAAATTCATCAATATAGGCCAAGTCACTCAAATCCAAATTAAAACTTTGGAATAGAACTAAGAAGGATAACGCTATGGAAAAAACCTTTGCCATTAGACTATAAAGATACTGATTATTTTTAATTTTGTGTGATATCCCTGATAGATAAGCCTTATGAGGCATTACTTTTTTATATTGTTTGTAAATGAAAAAACGTAAACCAATTGATCATCTTGCTTATGTGAAGCTGAGAATGCTTCCATAATTTCAGAAATGAAATTGGTGTTACAAGAAGAAGGGGTGGAAAGGTAGTGATGATGAAAAGGATTTAGCTTTCCTTTAAGTGATTTTATGTCGTAAATTTATTATTCATCTCAGATTAAAGGTAACACCTTGAAAATTATTCAGCATGGAAAAATCAATTTCAAAGAGAAAAAAATCAACTCAAGTTTCCACTCCTCCTTCACGCAGAAAGTTTATCTCAAAAACGGCATTGACTGTTGGTGCGATCAGTATTGTACCTCGGCATGTTTTAGGACAAGGATTTATTGCATCTAGTGATAAAATCAATTTAGGGTTTATTGGTCTGGGAAAACAAACAAACGGGTTGGCAAGGCGTTTTGTTGACAGTACAAGTGCACAAATAGTGGCAGGGTGTGATGTATGGACAACAAAAACTGCAGCTTTTGAAAAGCATGTCGGGAAACTTTATGCCAAGGAAAGGAAGGTAAGAAAATATAATGGTCTCACCAGTTATTCAGATTATAAGGAATTGTTATCCCGGGAAGATATTGATGCTGTTGTTATCGCCACTCCAGATCATTGGCATGCAACACAAGCTATTGAAGCCATGCATGCAGGCAAGGATGTATATTGTGAAAAACCATTAACCCACAGAATAACGGAAGGCATAGATTTAGTTAAAACGACTGAAGAAACGGAAAAGATCTTGCAAACAGGTAGCATGCAACGTTCTGGAAATAATTTTAGAAAAGCATGCGAATTGGTCCGGAACGGATATTTGGGAGACATCAAAAAAGTATTGGTCAATGTTGGGGACCCAGCAATACCTTATAATATGCAAGAAGAGTCCATTCCAAAGGAATTGGATTGGAATAAATGGTGCGGTCCTGCACCACTATTGCCCTATAACCATAGATTGGCACCATCTAGCAATGATGTTAATTTTTGGCCAGACTTTAGGTTGTTCAGGGAAGTAGGAGGTGGCATCCTTTGTGATTGGGGTGCTCATATGTTTGATATTGCACAATGGGCTTTGGGTACGGATAAAACTGGACCAATAAGATATATCCCCCCTACAGATAGTACATCCGTTCGTGGATTACGCATGTTCTATGCCAATGGAATTGAAATGGTGCATGAAGATTTTGGAAGAGGTTGGGGAGTACGTTTTATCGGAAGTGAGGGTACCATGGATATCAGTAGAAACTATTTTGAGGCAGATCCCGCAAATATATTAACGGCAGCGTTGAAAGATTCTGATATACGGTTGTACAACACCAAAGAAAACCATTACCAAGATTGGTTGGATTCCATTAAGAACAGAACACAGCCTATTTGTGATGCGGAAACAGGCCACCGTTCTGCCAGTATTTGTAATATTGCGAACATCGCTTATCAATTGGGCCATGACTTGGAATGGGACCCAGAAAAAGAGCAATTTAAAGGGGATGCTGAAGCAAATGAACAGCGAAGTAGAGTGAACAGGGATTATTCCAAATAGAATAGTTGATTTCCACCGGAATCCATTGCATTTCTAGCATTGACCATAGCTTTAAAACATTCATCCGAGTTTTCCATTTTCCCAGTGTTTTTTTTATCCTTTTGTAAAATCGATAGGTGAGGATCAATGTGACTGCATTATTGTTTATCGCTTAATGCTTTGGTAATTGCAGCTTCAGCTAAGGGGGCCATTAGCTCATAACCCAACCTCGTAGGGTGTACTTCATCATTCGCGTATTTTTTAGGAAGTCCATTGCGCTCATCGGCCATTGCTGAAAAGTAATCCAAATACACATGTCCCTTTAATTCAGCATAATCTTTTAGCATCTTGTTTAGAGCCACTATTTTTCCGGCAGGTTCCAAACCTGGTTTCCATGGATAATCATAAGCGGGAAGGGTAGAGGATATCACAACTTTAACACCATGTGTTTCAGCTAGCTCTGCCATTGATTTTATATTATCTGCTATCATTTCCAAGGATGACGGACCGGTGTTTCCGGCAATATCATTTGTCCCGGCAAGAATGACAACCACTTTAGGCTGCAGCGCAATAACATCTTGGCGAAAACGAAGCAACATTTGTGGCGTGGTTTGTCCACTTACGCCTCTATTAATATAGGGTTTGCCTTCAAAGAATCCCGGCATAATATTCAACCAGCCTATGGTAATCGAGTTGCCCATAAAAACAACTCTATTTTCATGAGCACCAGGCAACCCAATTTTGGCATTATCGGCTCTAAAGTGTTCAAGATTTGCCCAATCTTGGGCGTTCGAAGTAGTTATCAAAAACATTGAAAACAAAACTAAAACTGATTTCATGGAGAAAGATTTAAGCGAATAATAAGTATAAATTTTGATAAATATTAAATATAGTGATTTAGCTTAATTACAAGAAACAAAAAAAGCCCTGACTGTTACGTCAGGGCTTTTTTTGCAATTTAAGATTTATCTTATTCACAGGCTACATCTTCACCTGTGCTGTCCCAGCAATGCCATAGTTCATCCTCAAAATGAGTTGGGGCCATCACACGACCGTTAAAATCGGTGCGGTTCCATTCAATGTTAACATCAACAAAGTCTTCCCATTGCAGGTCATAGACATGAATGTTATAATAGACATCATAATCCCCTTCTTGCAATCCATATTCTAAGTAACTGCCTTTGAATAGGTCATTATTATCTTCATCGTTCAATTCACGTACCCAAGAATACTTGATACTTCCAATTTCATCATTTTCACGACTCCATTCAATATTGATCATACGATTGGGTCGCTCAGGACTTTGGTAAAGTGCCCATTCTCCGCTATTTCCATCTAAATCAGAAACACCCGAGAACCAAAGGAACTCTTCAAAAGCACCAACTCCAGCTTTGGTAACATACATTTTCCAAACTACTTCTTCGCTGGTCAATTCTCCTGTAAGCCTAGCGGTATATTCACTTGTAAGACCATCAACGGAATAGGACCATTGCCATGTTTTTTCACCTATTAATTCTGCCTTGTGCGCAAATGCCCCTTTAAATGAAGCAACCGGAACAGCTAGGTTAGTGAATAAAGCTCTATTCCAAATACCCACGACCAATCTAGGATATAACCAGTTACCACCTACTTTGGCGGTAGTTGAATTTAGTTTGCCTGAGTTTGAAGAATCATCTAAAAAATCGCTAAAGTCTACTGCCATTGATTCATACGGCGGTAATACCAAGGCATCAGAGTCTAGTTTGTCGTCATCATTGGACTTGTCACAGGAAGTATTAAATATCAGCACAAAGGCCATTAAGGCATAAATAATTTTGGGTTTCATAACGTTATTGGATATTTATTTGCTTCTATATCCCAAACGATTTTTTATTTCTAAAATTGTAAAAAATCACCAGTTTTTAATTCCATATTGAGCAAAAAGGATTATGTGAATACGGCCTTGTTACAAGAAATCAGATGGACTAGCGGATATGGTCTCAAAATCCTGAAAGTATTGACCTATGTGTCTACCATCCACAATAGCATGGTGTGCCTGTACAGAAAGAGGCATCAAAGTCTTGCCGTTCTGTTCAAAAAACTTCCCCCAAGTAATCCTCGGGACACTATCCGAAGGATGGTAATTCATAGCGTGTTGAATTCCTGTAAAACTTACCCAAGGAATGGCGGAAAAGTACAAATAATCATTTCGGTCGTCCTCATTTTAAAAAGAAGGGTTCGTGCGCATATTTTCGCTAATTTCCATTGCATTTTTAATAAAAGCTCTTGAATCGGGAACATAATCTACAGTACAGAAGCTAATCACATCGGCTACCTCCGTTGTAACAGTAAATGAAGGGTGCACAATGGAATGTTCAACAACTTCGGTATTACGAATCCGCCATCTAAATTCAGGTACTTCATTGGCAGTGCGCGCAAGAGCATAAACCAATCCGAGATTTATGGGAAGCTTCTTTTCCTTTGAGTAGGATAACAATACGGTTATTTCAACATTTGCTGTAATACTTAAATGTGGATGGTTCATCCTCCTAATAAAATCAAAATGCTTCCTGCGATGCGAGTTGTTTAAATCTATAGTCTTCATTTAATACTTGGCACTTTCCCCATTCGCCGTAGTGCGTTTGATAAATGCACGAATATCATTATTGGCATTCTGTAAATCCTCACGACGTAAGTACATCATATGTCCGCTGCGATATCCCTTAAACTCAAAACGATCTTTCATTCGTCCACTAGGGTCAACCTGCCACATGGTATATTTGGCGTTGAAATAAGTAGTTGCCCCATCATAATAGCCCGACTGAACCAATACATTCAAATAAGGGTTCTGGGCCATCGCCTGCCGAAGATTGTCACGTGTATTGTCTTTCTCATTGTTCCAAGGGCGAACTGGTCCGAACATATTGTATTTGATATCTGTTTTAAATTTTAATTCTTCCTGTAAATAATAATTTATGGCAGGTGTAAAACTATGCAACCAAGATGTCAGTTCAGCACTATAATCGGGTCTTGAGCCAAATTGTTGACGGTCTATTCCCAAATATCTGGAATCTAACCTTCCAGTGGTATAGCCTTTATCCTTCAAAAGATTCTTCCAAAAATATCCCGTAGGGACCAGCAAATTTTGATCAAGAATTTCTTTCTCCGACAGGCCTGAATAATAGGCCATTTTTTTTGCAACAGCGTTCTTTTCAGTTTCACCAATATATCCGCCTTTGGCAAGTGCGGGAATAAGTGTATTAATAGTGTAGTTTTCAGATTCCGGTAGAATCTCCAATAAATCCTTGTTTTGTAATTCTGTAGGCAAGGCCTTATGGTGCCATGCAGCAGCTGTATAGTAAGGAAGGTTCATGGCGTCAGAAACAGGACCACCATTTCGTATCACCTTATAATCAGCTGGTGAAACCATAATCACCCCGTTTAAATACATCCATTGTTGGTTTTGCAATGCCAAGGAAAGCCCCATAACACGTGTTCCACCATAACTTTCACCAATAATATATTTTGGCGATTGCCATCTATTATTTCTTGTCACGAAGGTATTTAGCCACTCGGCCAAATATTTTATATCAGCGTTTATTCCAAAAAACTTATCTCGATCAACATCTTTTCCAGTTTCAGGAATTGTACGGGAATAGCCTGTATTAGCAGGGTTAACGTATACAATATCGGTTACATCCAAGACGGAATACGGATTATGCTTAACTCCGTAGGGTTGTACAGGATATCCTTCATCATCAATTTTAAGAACTCTTGGACCTGTATAGGCAAGATGCATCCATACTGACCCTGATCCTGGGCCGCCATTAAAAGAAATCAATAAAGGCCTAGAGGCACGGTCTTTTACATTATTTCGTGTATAGTAGGTATAATGTA
>Ga0209121_10004784_pt1 | contig 12507 bp, 13 predicted proteins | sample Cruoilmetagenom3_FD_187292 | JGI IMG/M metagenome (GOLD analysis project Ga0209121, IMG submission 187292) | Oil polluted marine microbial communities from Coal Oil Point, Santa Barbara, California, USA - Sample 3 (SPAdes) (version 2) | ecosystem: Environmental > Aquatic > Marine > Oil seeps ... | reverse complement strand
GGAATAAATTCAAAACTTAGATGGCCTGCGTTCAATATTGCAGATTCATGTGTAGTAATTGGTTTTTTTATACTTGCCTTATTAGTAGTAAAAGGAGATTTATTTTTTTTGAAAAAGAAAAATCCTGATATAAAATTTAAGTAGGGCAAGGCTTTAGCCTTGCTTTAAAAGCAACCCTAAAGGGTTGCCCTACATCTATATCTTCTCCCCTGGTAGGAGAGGAATAAGGAGAGGGTGAAGGCAAATTACCCTCTCCCATGGTGGAAGAGGAATAAGGGAGAGGGGGATTTTAGAATGTCTTCGAGAGTATACGACAAAACTTACAAAAAAGTAATAATGTTTTGAAAGGAGTAAGTAAAATGTATCCCACTCTATTTAAGATTGGAAATATAACAATTCACTCATATGGACTCATGGTTTCTTTAGGTTTTTTAATTGGAATTTTAATAATTTATCTTGAATCTAAAAGAAAAAAATTGGATCCTAACCTGGCATTAGACCTGGGATTGACAGCTATGATATTTGGTATGCTTGGTAGTAAGTTATTATTTGTTATTAGAAATTGGAATTATTATTCAAAATACCCCATTAATATATTACTTGATTTTGGACAAGGTTTTATTTTTTATGGGGGATTAGTACTTGGATTTATAGCAGTATTAGTTCTTAGTTACTTTAAGAAGCTTTCAATAAAAACCATTGCTGATGTATGTGCTCCAGCTATTCCACTGGGTCATGCTATTGGAAGAATAGGTTGTTTATTAAGAGGGTGTTGTTATGGAAAAATAACTGATTTACCGTTTGCAATATATCTTGAAGGAGCATATAGACACCCGACTCAGATTTATCACTTTATACATAATTTATTAATTTTTATTATTTTATGGCTTATTAGAAAAAAGATTAAAGTTGAAGGAAATTTAATTTTAATCTATTTGATACTTTATGGTTTAGCTCGTTTTATAACAGAGTTTTTTAGAGATAACCCTATATTTATGTGGAACCTTACCGGTTCTCAAATATTTTCTATAGTCATATTTTTTACATCATCTATATTTTTAATGTTTCGATATCGTATTTATAAAAAAATATAAGTATAAGTCTAGATTTTTTATAAAAAAGAAAATATATTAAATATATGGAAAAACCTATAAGAACTATAAAACTTTCGTCATCTTATAAAGATATTGGTAAAAGACTTGACCTTTTTATTTGTGAAAGAGTACCAAAACTATCAAGGTCCAGAGTTCAAAAGTTAGTCTCACAAGGAAATGTTTCTGTAGATGGTGAAAAAAAGTCAAAGAGTTATGCTATAAAGAGAAAAAATAATATTGAAGTAAATATTCCTCCTCTATCAAAGCTAAAAGCTGAACCAGAAGATATTAAAATAAATATTATTTATGAAGATGAGGATATAATAGTTCTATCAAAACCCGCTGGTATTGTTGTTCATCCATCTCCCGGTCATCCTGCTAAAACAATTGTTAATGCACTACTTTTTCATACAAAATTTTTATCTGATATTGGTGGAGTTCTTAGGCCGGGTATTGTTCATAGATTGGATAAACAAACATCCGGTTTGATGATAGTAGCAAAGAATGACAATGCTCATAAAAACCTTTCTCAACAATTTAAAAAGAAGAGTGTTGAAAAAATTTATTTAGCATTAGTACATAGTATAATAGAGGAGGATGAAGGTAGAATTGATGCTCCAATAGGAAGAAGTAGAAAAAATAGAAAGAAAATGTCTGTAATTCCTGAAGGAAGGCAAGCAGTAACTGAATTTGAAGTACTTAAAAGATTTAGTAATTTTACTTTAATTAAAGTTAAGCCAATAACAGGGAGAACTCACCAAATAAGAGTACATCTATCCTATATAGGAAAACCAGTTGTTGGAGATGTTCAGTATGGAAAGGGAAGGAGAATTAAAGATGATTTAAAATTGAAGAGGCATTTTTTACATGCATTAAAGTTGAAGTTTAAACATCCAAGGGATGGAAAAGAAATGAGTTTTGAAGATAAGTTACCAGAAGAATTAAAGAATCTATTAAATATGCTGGAAAACAATGATGTTGATTTTTTACAATAGTAATTGTAATATTACATATTGACTGATATAAAATAATAATAGAATATTAAAAATATTTAGGAGTGATTAAGAATTGAGTAATATAAGGCGCTTAGTATTGGATGTATTAAAACCGCTATCACCATCAATTATAGAATTAGCCAAGCAGCTGGCTGACACTCAAGGAGTTGATGGAGTAGATGTTAGCTTAGTAGAGATGGATACAAAATCTGAAAGTGTGAAAATTACTTGTGAAGGAGAAAATATAAATTATAAAGAAGTTGAGGCTGTAATAACTGATAATGGAGGATCGGTTCACAGTGTTGACAAGGTCTCAACCGGTAGTACTATTATTGAAGAGGTTCCAACTCATCAGGATACAGAGTCAACCCTTGCTTAATCTTATAATCTTCAAAAGAACCAATGAACTTTCTTTATAAATTAACAGAGAAATTAAAAGAATACAGGGAAATTTCAAAAGTAGATGAAATTGCACGACGTTATTTTGTAATGAATGGCTTTGATGGTAGTCTCACAATTTTAGGTTTTTTAATTGGTTTTTACTTAGCAAATTTTGAAGATCCAGTTGTAATTTTTGTAACCGGAATATCAACCTGTGTCGCTATGGGAATTTCAGGGTTGTGGGGAGCTTACTTAACTGAAAGATCTGAAAGGATAAGTGATTTAAGAGAGTTAGAAAAAGCAACTATTTCAAATCTTAATAATACAAAAATTGGAAGTGCATATAGATTTGCAACAATAGTTGTAGCGACTATAGATGCTGTTGCTCCATTTATTACAGCCATTTTTTCATTAATACCATTTCTATTTACTAATTATTTAGATATCAAAACTTGTTACTATATTTCATTTGTTTTAACATTTACTGCCCTTTTTGCTTTGGGAGTATTTTTAGGAAGAATTTCAAAAGAGAATCTATTTATTTCAGGAATGAAGATGGTTATTGCTGGAATAGTGAGTGTTTTAATAAGTACCTTATTAATAAGAAATTTTTAGATCAAATTATGGATATCAATAAAGATAAAGCTTTTAAGATTAAAGAGCAAAGATCAAATTCTATACTGGCTTTTCTAATTATAATAGTAATATCCATTATAATATTTGCTTTTCTATTTTTTACAATTTTGAGACCCATTTTTTCAAGATTTTTTACAGGAGAGCAAACTTTTAAAAAAACAGTTTTTGAAGTTGCTGTTTCTTCCCCTATAAATGGTGAAAAGATCCCCATTCTTCAAGGAAAAGCAGAATCTAGTATTGAGGTTCTTGTTTCAAGTAATAAGGCAATTAAAAAAGTAGATATATTTATTAATGGTGTGTTAGTTGAGAGTTTAAATGAAGAACCTTATATTTTTAAATGGGAAACAGTGACTACTGGAGTCTATTCTATATATGCTGAAGCAATGAATGAGCTAAATGAGAAAAAAGAATCATCATCAATTGAGATATCAGTTTATTCTCCTGAGGTGGAAGAAGAAAAAGAAACCCTTGTAAAGAAGATAAACAGGATAATTAGCGAAATAGAGTATAGAAAGACCAATGGATATCCTAAAATTTGTTTAGAAACTAAAGAAGTTATAGAAATAGATGGAAATACTGAAAAATGGGAAGATTTTGATTCCTTTTCAGCATTTAAAGCAACATTCAAACCTGAGAATCTTACGAGTTCCTCAGATATTTCAGGTAGATTCTACTCTGCCTGGAATGATGAAAATCTTTATTTAGTTATAGATGTTACTGATGATGTCTTTACTCCAACAGGTGAAGGAGAGGACCTTCTAAAGGGAGATGGTTTGTTATTTTCATTTGATGCAAGTTTATACGGGGATAATACAAGGATACTTGATGCTGATGATTATCAACTATTTATTTCACCCGGTAATTTCTCAAATGTACCTGCTCAGGTAAGAACAATTGTTCCTGAACAATTTGAATTAACAGGCATTAAAGTTGCCTCATCAATTAAGGTTGGTGGGTATTATATTGAATTGAAGATACCATGGACTCAACTTGGAATACAAAATCCACAGGATGAAATGGTGTTTGGTTTTAATCTGGATATCCTGGATACAGACAATTTGGGTGAATGTGAGCTTATTATATCTTCTTCTCCTCGCGCAAATTCACAGGATCCTTTAACATTTGGAACTTTAATTTTAATTAAACCTCCATAAAAAGAGAATTAAGAAATTATATCTCTTATTTTTTAAAGATTTTCAAAAAATTTAAATATGAATTTAATTTCATCTTATAAAATAATAAATATTATTTTTATTTAAGGATTATTCTGGTATAATATTAAAACGAAAAAATGAAATATTCTAAATATGTAAAATTTTGAGGGAAAGGAGTAAATTATTATGTATCCTCCAAAATTAACATCGGAGCAAAGGAAAGAAGGTCTTGAAAAAGCACTTAAACTGAGAAGAGAAAGAGCTGAGCTGAAGAAGAATTTAAAGAAAGGAAAAATTAGTTTCAATGAAGTTCTAAATATGAGTGGACAGACAGTTGAAAGGATAAAAGCAAAAGATATTTTAGCATCATTGCCTGGAGTAGGAAAAATAACAGCTGAAAAGATAATGAATGAGGTAAAAATAGCATCTTCTCGTAGAATTAAGGGATTGGGAGTAAGACAAATAAAGGAGCTTCTTTCTCGCTTTAGTTAGAAGATTGAATGCTAAAAAAATATCCAATTGACATAAATCAGAGTGAATCTAAGAAAATAAAAGAAATAAAGAAAACCGGAAAATTAATTGTTATATCAGGTCCATCAGGAGCAGGTAAAACAACCCTGATTAGAAAAGTTATACAAAAAATTCCCACTCTAACCTTCTCTGTTTCAGCTACCACGAGACCTATAAGAGAAGGTGAGATAGAGAGTATTGATTACTTCTTTGTGTCTTCAGAAGAATTTAGTGACTTAATAAGAAATGATGCATTTATTGAGTGGGCCAAGGTTCATGGAAATCTATATGGTACCTTAAAAAATCAGATAAAAGAACTTATAGAAAAGGGAAAAAATATAGTACTCGATATAGATGAACAGGGAGCTAATCAGATTAAAAAGAAAGAAATTCCTGCTCTCTTTATATATATACTTCCCCCATCACTTAAAGAGTTAAAAAAAAGGCTCAAAGAAAGAGATACTGAACATATAAAAGAGATTGATAGAAGATTACAATCTGCAAAAGAACAGATTACCTCAAAAGGTTTTTATGATTATGTTATTATAAATGATGATATTAGAAAAGTTGTAAAAAAATTAAAAAAAATTATAGAAAATTATATTGAGAAATAGAAAATTGAGTAAGAATTCCATTGATAAATTAAAAAGTAAAATTGAAAATAGATATATATTGTCAATAATTGCTGCTAAAAGAGCAAGGCATATAAAATCTTATATAAATTCTCAAAAATATATGAAAAAAACAAAGTACCCCGAACCATTAATAGAGACTGATTCAACAAATCCTCTAACTATAGCATTTGAAGAAATTGCTAATGGAAAAATCTCATACAAAAAACCTGAAGAGAAAGAATAAGGAATTAAATATAATAGTAGGATCTATTACTGAGTATGGAGAAGTAATAGTGGCAAATAAATTTACACTAGCCAAAGTGTTAGTGGATCTTCCAACAAAAGAATTAAGTAAATTTTATGTTTATGAAATACCTCCTCACTTAAGAAGTAAGATAAATATTGGCTCTTTAGTAAAGATCCCATTTTCTTATGGTCTACAGCTTGGATATGTTATTGGATTTACTGACAGGAAACCTGTAAAAAAGATAAAGAAAATTCAAGCTATTTTAGAAGAAAAACCACAGTTTTTTCCAGTAATGTTTGAACTTTGTAGATGGATGTCAAACTACTATTTAGCACCTCTTTCAAATTGTATAAAGCATATAGTTACACCTGGGGGTGCTGGTACAATTATTACTCTAATTAAACTTATCCAAAGTAAGAAAAGATGTTTTGAAAAATTATCCAAGAGAGCTTTTTTACAGAGAAAAATTATTGAGATAATCTCAAGCAAAGGAAAACCAGTAAAAATCACAACAATACAAAAGCTTTTATCGAGAAAAAATCTATTTAATTTTATTATTTCATTAGAAAAAAAGGGGCTAATAAAAAGGGTTTATATTGTTAAACATAAGCCCATCTCTTATCGTTTTAAAGAAATAGCTAAATTAAAAATTCCTCAAAGTGAGGTAAAAGCAACATTAAAAAGATTAAAAAATGCTCCTAAACAGAAGGAGATACTTAAAAAACTATCTTTAAAAGTTGAAATTGAAAGAAATGAACTTTTAAAAAGCACGAAATCATCTAACTCAAGCATTATATCATTGGAAAAGAAGGGATACATTGAGTTAGTTTCAGAAAAGGTGAAAAGGGAGTTCCCAACCTCCTATAGCGATGAGAGTTTAATTCCCAAAAAATTAACCTCTCATCAAAAAAATGCTATTAGGTGTATTATTAATCAGATAAAAGAGGGAAAATCAGCTACATTTTTATTACAGGGAGTAACTGGAAGTGGAAAGACAGAGGTTTATCTCAGAGTAATATCATTCATACTTTCTATTGGTAAATCAGCTCTGGTTTTGGTTCCAGAGATTGCATTAACACCACAAATGGTAACTCGTTTTAAAAACAGATTTGGTGATATTGTCGGAGTTTTTCATAGCAAAATGAGTAAAGGAGAAAGATTTGATCAATGGATGGATATAAATGAAAATAGATGTCAGGTAGTTATTGGAACTCGTTCTGCAATTTTTTCGCCATTAAAGAATCTGGGTGCAATCATCATAGATGAGGAGCATGAAAATAGTTACAAAGAAACAACCTCCCCTCGATATAATATTAGAGAAGTTGCTCATAAATTAGCTGAACTACAAAATTCTGTTGTTATACTCGGAAGTGCTACTCCATGTATTGAAACTAGATACAAAGCAGAGATTGGTGAATATAAATTTCTTAATCTTCCTGAACGAGTTACAAAAGCAGGATTACCAGAGATTGAAGTTATTGATATGAGAAATGAACCAATTGTTCCAGGTACTCTGGGAATGAGTAACACCTTAATATATGAGATTGAAAAAACAATAAAGAACAAAGAAGGAGTTATATTATTTATAAATAGAAGAGGATTTGCTACATTTTTACTCTGTACAAATTGTGGGTATGTATTTAAATGTCCAAATTGTGACTTATCTTTAAAATATCACAGAGTAAATAATTCACTTGTTTGTCATCATTGTAATTATTCAACTAAAGCCACAGAAGTGTGTCCAAATTGTAAAAGCATAACTTTAAAACCAATGGGGATGGGTACTCAAAGAGTTGAAGAGCAATTAAACAGGTTATTTTCCAAAGTTGATATATATAGAATGGATACAGACAGCACAAAAGGAAAGATTTCACATCAAACAATTCTTAACCAGTTTAGCCAGAGTTCAGGGTCAATTCTCTTAGGTACACAGATGATTGCAAAAGGTCTGGATATAAAGAATGTGACATTAGTTGGCGTTGTAAATGCTGATACAGCTTTAAATCTTCCAGAGTTTAGAGCTGCAGAAAGGACATTCCAACTTGTAACACAGGTTAGTGGAAGGTCCGGTAGGGGTAAAAAAGTAGGAAAGGTAATAATACAAACACACTTTCCGGAGCATTATGCTATAGATTGTGCAACAAAAGGTGACTATTTAATGTTCTATAAAAAGGAGATAAAATTTAGAAAAGAACTAATGTATTCACCATATTCTTCTCTTATAAATATAATTATTTCTGGTAGGTTTGAGGATGATGTTATTAATCTCAGTAATAAAATACTATCTTTTATTAAATCTAAAGAAATAGATAATTATGCTACTATCTTAGGTCCAGCACCAGCTCCTCTTTCAAGAATCAGGAATAAATATAGATGGCATATATTTATAAAAACAGAAAAACCTGATAAAACAAAAGAAATCTTGACTCAAACACTATTAGAGATTCCAAGGTCAGGTAAGAAAGCTAAATATATAGTAGATGTTGATCCTATATTAACAATGTAAATATCTTTTTTATTTTTTTTAATAGATTTAAGTGTTAATATTAACTTCATGGTATATTTTTAAAAGAAATTTTGATTAGAAAATGAAATGTAAAGCTTACAGTAGTTTTCCTATATTAGTAAATGATTAATATTTTAAATTATATTTTTTTAAATTTTGAAGGTTAAATATGAAGGAGAAAATTTATAATGACAAAAAAGAGAATAAGGATGTTTGGAGATCCTGTCTTAAGGGAAAAAAGTTCAGTTGTTAAAAGTATAGATGATAAGACAATAAAATTAATAGAAGATTTAGAAGATACTATGAGAGCTGCTTCAGGTGTAGGTTTTGCAGCTAATCAATTAGGTGTATTAAAAAGAGTGGCTGTTGTTGATATTGGGGATGGATTAATCGAACTTATAAATCCTGAAATTATAAAGAGTGAGGGAGAAATAGAACAACAAGAGGGTTGTTTAAGCTTTTACTCCTTAGGTTGTCTTATAAAGCGAGCTGAAAAAATTTCTGTAATAACTAAAAATTTAAAAGGTAAAAAGGTTAAAATAAAGACCGAAGGTCTATTGGCAAGGGCGATTCAACATGAGATTGATCATCTTAATGGTATTTTAATTATTGACCATGCTTCAAATGAAGATAGAAGAAAAATACTTTTAGAAATGAATGAGTTAAGAAAAAAATATCAGGAGGAAAAGATTTGAAACTTATCTTTTTAGGAACACCTAAATTTTCTGTCCCATTTTTAAGAACAATAAATTCATCACATCATAAAATTGTTGCTGTTATAACAAATCCTGATAGAAAAAGTGGAAGGGGCATGAGAATAACATCACCTTCTGTAAAGAAAGAAGCTATCAGATTGGGATTGAAAGTTTTTCAACCTCCAGATATTAATAACCCGAAATTTATTTCACAAATTAGTGAACTTAAAGCAGAAGTGGGAGTTATTGTAGCATACGGGAGGATTTTAAAAAAAGAAACTATAAACGTCATGAAAAAGGGATGGATTAATTTTCATCCTTCTTTACTTCCAAAATATAGAGGTCCATCACCAATTCAATGGGCAATATTGAATGGGGATAGAATAACAGGTATTACTACAACTTTTTTAGAGGAAAAGATGGACGCTGGTGATATCATTTTGCAAAAAAAAATTAAGATCAAAGAGAACGATACTTTTGGAAAGCTCAAGCGAATAATTGAAAATGAAGGTTGCAAATTACTAATGGATACCCTGGATTTGGTTGAAAAAGGGAATGTAAAGACCATCGTACAGGATGATAGTTTAGCAACATATACAGAAAAAGTCATAAGAAAAACTACAATTATAGACTGGGATAGTCCATCAAAGAAAATACATGATCAAATAAGAGCTTTAAATCCAACTCCTGGTGCTCAAACATTCATTAAAGGTAAAAAACTAAAAATATTTGTATCTCATATAATTAATAAAAAATCAGCTCTTCCTCCTGGATCGATAGTGACATGTTCGCCAAGAGAAGGATTATTTATTGCAACATCAGACTATTTAATTCGTCCTTTTATATTACAACCTCAGGACAGGAGAAAGATGAAAGATATTGAGTTCTTACGGGGTTATCAATTAAAAAGAGGAGATACTTTAGGATAATTTTAATCAAAAAGATTAATAGACTTAGATTTAACAAAATATTAAATTTCATTATGGTTAATAAAAAAGATAAAACATATGAATTGTCAGTTTCAATACTGGATGCAGATTTTACAAACTTAGAGGATGAGATTAGAAAAATAGAGCCTTATGCTGATTTTATCCAGATTGATGTGATGGATGGACATTTTGTACCAAATATTTCTTTTGGAATTCCAATTATCAGAGCAGTAAGAAATATTACTGATATTCCTTTAGAAGCTCACTTAATGATTCAAGAACCACAAAGATATATAAAGGATTTTGTAGATGCTGGGTCTAATTGTATAATCATTCATTATGAATCAGAATCATCAATAGAAATACTAAATGTTCTAAAAGAGATTAAAGAGTATGGGATTGAAGCGGGACTTGCTGTAAATCCTGATACATCTATAATAAATATAACTGATTATTTAAAAAATATTGATCTTCTTCTTATTATGTCTGTTTACCCTGGTTTTGGAGGTCAGAAGTTTATAAGAAAAACCTATGAAAGGATTAAAAAAATTAAGAGAGTAATTAACCTGGAAAACATTAAAGTTAAAGTTGAAGTTGATGGTGGAGTAAATTTAGATAATGCTCCTAAATTATTAAAAGCTGGAACTAATATTTTAGTAGTTGGATCAGCGATTTACAAATCAAAGGATATAGATAAAGCTGCAAAACTTTTTTCTTCTATAAAAACATAAATTTTATAAAAAAAGTTTTAATACTGTGTCATTGCGAGGGACAAAGTCCCGAAGCAATCTCATTTAAAAATAAATAAAGTGACTGTTGGAATATTTGGGCATAGTTTCTTGACTAAAATGTCTTCGAAACTATGCCACAAATCTCTAAAAATATAGATTTTAATTAAAATAATTATTTATAAATTTTTATTTTATAAAAATATATTTGACAAAATAACTTTACTACAATTAAAATAATGTAAGTTTTAAAAAAATAAAAATATTTTAGATTTTTAAATTTTAAATTTAATATTGAGAAATCTTCAGGGCAGGGTGTAATTCCCGACCGGCGGTAAAAGTCCGCGAGCCTTTTTGGTGGATCTGGTTATTCCAGAACCGACAGTATAGTCTGGATGGGAGAAGATTCTATATATGCGTCAAGGAATTTTCTCTCTGACGCTTATTTTATTTAAGGAAAATATTCTAAAAATTTTAATAATTATATCTGAAGGCTTATATTAAATAATTTTCAGTAATTAGAAAAAATATATTTAAAAGCAGGTTTAATAGGTGAAAGATATTAAAAAAGAGATACATAAAAAGTATATGAACACTGCAATCGAATTGGCGGAGAAAGCCAGGGGAGAAACAAGCCCTAATCCTTTAGTTGGATCAGTATTAGTAAAAAATGATGAAATAATAGGAAAAGGATATCATAAAAAAAGAGGTTCTAATCATGCTGAAATAGAAGCCATAAATTCTTGTTATACCCCATTAGATGGAGCTACTATGTATGTGACTCTGGAACCATGTTGTTTTTATGGTCATACACCTCCTTGTACAAAAGCAATTTTAAACAGTGGGATAAAAAAGGTTATTGTCGGCATAATCGATCCTAATCCAAGAGTAAATGGGAAAGGAATAAGAGAGTTAAAAGAGGGAGGGGTTGAAGTAGAAGTTGGATTTTTACAGGATGAAATATCAAAGCAAAACGAGATTTACATAAAATATATTACAGAAAAAATTCCCTTTATTGTGTTGAAAATGGCGATAAGTCTGGATGGTAAAATGTGTACAAAAACAAAAGATTCTAAATGGATCACCTCAGATATTTCAAGAAAATATGTACATGAGATAAGAAGTCAATTTGATAGTGTATTAACTGGAGTGGGAACAGTGCTGATAGATGATCCCTTACTTACAGTTAGATATGGCAATGTTAAAAGAAATCCAATAAGAATTGTAGTTGATTCAAGACTTAAAATACCTCTGGATTCAAAATTATTTAAAACCATTGATGAATCAAGACTAATTATTGCAACAACAAAATATTACAATAAGGAAAAAGCCAAAGAAATAGATGAACTTGGAGGAGAAATTCTTTTTGTTAATTCAGATGAAAATGAAAATATAAAATTAAAAAAGGCAATAAATTTAAAAGAATTACTAAAAACATTAGGTGAAAAAGAGATAACATCTGTACTGATAGAGGCGGGTCCAACACTTTCTACATCATTCATTAAACAAGATTTGGTTGATAAATTTCATATTTTTATTGCTCCTATGATAATTGGTGGATATAATTCTTTTCAAACTATTGGTGATTTAGAAATTACGAGAATAGTAGATACTAAGAAACTTAATTTCTCAAAAGTAGAAAGAATAGGGGATGATGTGTTAATTGAAGCTTATCCTATTTAATAAAAATTAATTAATAAAATTTCTTAAACGGATTAGAAAAGGGGAAAATGTTTTCTGGAATAATTGAAGAAATTGGAATAGTCAAAAAAGTAAGACTATCTCCAGAAAAAAGTTTTATAAATATTTTTTGTAAAAAAATTTATGAAGAACTTAAATTAGGTGATTCCATAAATGTAGATGGAGTATGTCTTACGATTTCAGAGATTGGACATGGTTTGTTTGGTGTTGATATCTCGCCTGAAACATATGAAAAAACCACATTGAAATATCTTAAGGTGGGAAGAAAGGTAAATATAGAAAGATCTATTACTCTTGGAACCTTATTGGGAGGTCAT
>Ga0209121_10004783_pt1 | contig 12509 bp, 13 predicted proteins | sample Cruoilmetagenom3_FD_187292 | JGI IMG/M metagenome (GOLD analysis project Ga0209121, IMG submission 187292) | Oil polluted marine microbial communities from Coal Oil Point, Santa Barbara, California, USA - Sample 3 (SPAdes) (version 2) | ecosystem: Environmental > Aquatic > Marine > Oil seeps ... | reverse complement strand
ATTTACAGCACTGGCGCTGGGGCATCCTCTCAGTATTCTTACGGCGCTTGTTGCCGCTCCTTTTACATCGATGAATCCGTTTCTGGCCTGCGGCTGGCTGGCCGGCCTCGTTGAGGCAAGCATAAGGAAACCTACGGTCCAGGATATCAATAATATTGCACAAGACATACTCAGCTTTAAGGGATTTTTCAGAAACCGTTTTCTTAAAGCACTCGCTGTCGTTGCCATGGCGAACATCGGAAGTTCGATCGGGACATTCATTGCCGGAACGAATATTATTAGAAACCTCTTCTGAGGCAATTCTCTGGTTTATACTTTTCATCTAATTGTGATTACGTAAGGCTATTGACATTCGAGCGAGCAATGATCTGTTCTCGACACAAAAAGGGAGGTAGAACTAATGCAAGCCTACTGTATGAAGTGCCGTGTCAAACGGGAGATGAAAGATGCTAAGGCCATAACCATGAAGAACGGGAGACCGGCGACTCAGGGTGTCTGCCCGGTATGCGGGGCTAAGATGTTCAGAACCGGGAAGGGCTAAAGCTAACATTTAGATATCAGGATTATTAGAGAGGAAGTACTTTCTATAATGAATAGCCACTACCCTCGGGTAGTTCTTAGTGCTTGCCTGGGTTTCCACTCGTCCCAAAAATTATCGGCCTTCTTCTGCTTCCCATAGCCAAATAGATCATCCAACTTTCGATAGAGGGGGTCTGCCCACCTAATATTGTCAACGAACCATCGGCTTGTCTTGTGAAACCAGTTCATGTCCTTATTGAAGGGGCAAACCCTGAGACAATTGCTGCATGGCCCACTGTGACGTGCCCAGAAGGAGAAACACCTTTCAGCATCCACAGGCCATTTCAGTTCACCACTAACATTGGAGATATTATGTGACTTGGTCGTGCGTTCACCATACATGATAGCTTGCGAGGGGCAATTATGAGCACACTTGTTACATTGTTGACAGAACTCGGTAACACCGAACTCTATTGGTTCATCGCTGGCTAGCGGTAAATCGGTAAATACCTTACTCAATCGGACTCGGGGGCCGTACTCAGGGGTAATCAATAAGCCATTTCTGCCAAGTTCGCCAAGTCCAGCCTGTAAGGCTATTGGTGTGCTCATAGCAGTGTCATTGCCACAGGGTATTGCTTTATAGCCAATCCCTCTGATGAATTGTGCCAGTAAGCCAGTAGTAAATGCCATCTTGCTATAACCCATTCCTGGAGCAGCATCGGTTACTTGGGCAGGACTATATTTGATTAGCTCGTGGTCCATTTCAAAAGCCATAGCAATAACATATTTACAATCCTCTGGTATTTGTACAGGTCCATACTTGCGGTCACGCAAATCATAGTAGTCAGTATATATCCACCTCTCATCTCGCCTAGTGACTCCGACTAGATCAGCACCAAAGTATGTAGCCACCTTTTTAATATCCCTGGTTATCTGGGGGGGATCAGCGGCATCTATTTTGAGTCCCTGAGGTGCTCGGCTAACCCCAATTTGAGTGCTATCCCAGGCATAAAGCCCTTGTTGCCCTTTGGCATTGCCAAAACCAAAACCAAACTCAAGATACCAAGCGGCGTTCTTAAAAGAAAAATCCTGAAGGGTGTCTCCAGGTTTATCTGAAGGCATAACCAGACCGTAAAGCTTTTTACCCCATTCTCTAAAAGTCTTCTCCCCGATTAAAGTCTGCTCATCCCATCTAGCTCGGTTGAACCCTATGTTTTTTTGATCCATCCTCTCTATAGGTCTAGCGATATACTTCCTTTCCCATTCATCTTTAGTGAGATGTTTCATTATACTCCCTCCGCACATCTAATTGCGTTGACCGAACGAGCCAGTCATCTTACAGGTCACCCACATGGCAGGGAAGGTTCACTCGGCTGTGATGGGACAGCACTTTCGAGTATGTGAGCAAAAGCCAGGATAGCATCGGCATTCCTGTCTATAGCAGGTATCCCCCCCGATACCCTCTTCACTTCCTCAGCCGCCGTCTCGATGATTTCTATCTGTTTGGTCATAGCTTCAAGGTGCTGCTTGCTTCTGAGTTCCATTTCACCGCTCCTTTCTTAAGTCCTTGAACCGGGCTGACTTGAATTCGTACCGAGGTAGTGTTTGCGACGGAACCGCTTCGACGCTGAATGTCAGATTAGTCCTGAATTTGAGTGCTTCTACCAGCCGTCTCCGAATATCAAGGAAATCCTGGGGACTCACCGAAGGGTCAAGCTCTATCTTAACCAGCAGGTTGTCCTGCGTCCCGACTTTGGTGACAATGGTCTCAAATTCGGCAATCTGGGAGAAATTATCCCTGATGACCTCCTCAATGCTCAATGGGGTGAACAGGACCCCCTTGATTTTGGTCAGGTTATCCGTCCGTCCCCGGATGCTGTCCAACAGCCTAAAGGTTCGACCGCACGGGCACTCCCGGGCACTCAGTTGCGCCAAATCCTTCAGGTTATACCGAATGGTGGGGAAGGAGCGCGGGAACAGGGTGGTGATGACAATTACTCCCACCTCCCCCGGCTGGATTAGCCTGGACATGGTTTCCACATCAAGGAGTTCAACTAGAAACATCGATTCGAGCATATGGAGGCCCTTTTTCTGGTCACACATGTAGCCCCAAGGGCCAACCTCGGCAGTGCCGATGTGGTCGTAGACGTTGGCTCCCCATAACTGCTCCAGTTTCAGTCTGGTTGCCTCAGGCATGGGTTCTCCAGCACAGATTATCTTCCGTATTTGCAGGTCTTTTGCCGGGTCAATCCCCATTTCCTGAGCCACCTCTATCATCCGTAGCCCGTAGGTCGGAGTGCACATCAGGGCGGTTGCCCTCACCTCTTGCATCTTGCTGATTCTGGCTCTGGTGCTCATTGTTCCGCCGGGGATAACCTCACAGCCGATTTTTTCGGCAGCGTAGTGTCCGACCCAGAAGGCAATAAATACATTATAGGGAAAGGCAACAAATACCCTGTCTGTATTTCTCAAGCCCATGGCGTAGATATTGTAGCAGAAGGCTTCCACCATGCTCTGCCAGCTTGCATAGGTATCGGTTACATATAATGGCTTACCGGTGGTTCCTGCGGTCTGATGATAGGCGGTTAACTCAGTAACCGGCACCCCGAGCATCTCTCCATATAGATAGGGCTCAGCCTGCTGCGCTACCCTTAGCTCTTCCTTGCTGACCAGAGGGACCCTTCTCACATCATCCATGGTTTGTATGTCATCAGGCTCTATTCCTGCCTGGCGGTATACCTTTTGATAAAAGGGACTATTATCTATCGCCCACTCCACTCTCTTCCTGAAGGCGTTTAGCTGTAGCCTCTCCAGTTGCTCCCGGGGCATCGTTTCGGTAATCACATTCCAACATCTTGCTATGCCCATTGACTACTCCTCTATCAGTAATTCAGTCACTCCAGAGCGCAAGCTTTGTCTGTTTCCCATAGCCAAAGAGGTCATCCATCTTGACCATAAGCGAGTCTAACCAGGGGGTATGCTTGACCAGCCACCTTGACAGACTATGCAGCCAGCCTGGTGCCTTATTAAACGGGCAGACCCGGATACAGTTCATACACGAGCCTTCATTGCGTGCCCAGAAGGTCAGGCATTTTTCAGCGTCTATCGGCCACTTCAGCTCACCACTGGCGTTGGAGATATTGTTGGGCTCGGTAGTTCTTTTCTCGCTCCACAAAATAGCCTGGCTGGGGCAGTATCTGGCGCACTTCTTACACTTTTCACAGTAGTGAATTACCCCGAAGTCAATTGGTTCATCCGGAGCCAGGGGTAAGTCAGTTAAAACCTTGCTTATTCTGACCCGTGGCCCATATTGCGGTGTAATTAGCAGCCCATTCCTCCCCAATTCACCCAGTCCGGCATCAACCGCTAGTGGAATATCAATCGCTGTATCATTGCCACTGGGTATCGCTTTATAGCCTATCCCACGGATGAATTGGGCTACCATGGTGGCTACAACAGCCATCATGGAGTAGGCTTTGCCTTCAGTGCCTTCGGCAGGTAGGGCGGGGGAGGTCTTGGCTAATTCGTAGTCCATTTCAAAGACGAAGACGATGGCATATTTATATTCCTCTGGTAGCTCTAATTCCTTATGCTCCTTGGTGGCAAAGTTGAAGGAGTGAGAGTATACCCACCGCCGGTCCAGCTCACAGATTCCTACCTGGGAGGCACCGAAAAACTTGGCCACCTTCTTTATGTCCTTTGACATCTTTGTCGAGTCAGCCACGTCCACCTTCAAACCCTCGGGGACCCGACTTACTCCAACAAGTGGCATTCTCCACCTGTACATACCGCTATCATGGATTACATTACCGTGGGCAAATCCAGTCTCTATATGCCAGGCGGCATTCTTGAGGGCGATATCTTTAAGGGTATGTCCGTATTTATCCTTGGGATAAACATAGCCAAAAATGCCCTTGGCTACTTCTGCCATAGTGGGGTCCCACCTCGGTCTCTTGAACATTTCATTCTTCTGGTCAAACCTCTTTACTTCACCGGCGATATATTTGGCTGTGCCCTGGCGCTTTTCCGTGGTTTTCATCGCTTTGTCTGCTCCTCGTCGATAATATCTACTACATCAGTAATGTTTATTTCCAGCATCTTGATGCTAGCCAAGATGCGGTCAGCATTCCTGTCAATAGCCTGGATTCCCCCGGATACCCCCTTTAGCTCGGTTGCCGTCCGCTTAAGTGTCTCAATTTTATCGGCGATGAGCTTGACATCATACTGTTCTACCATCAGTCTAGCCTCTCTTCCTCAAGTCCTTGAATCGCTTAGATTTGATTTCGTACCTCGGCAGTGTACCGTAGTCACAGAATTCCAGATTATATCTCAGGTTAGTTCTTATTCTGAGCTGTCGAACGAGTTCTTCTTGCACAGAGTTAAGCTTTGCGCTGTGCTCTGGAAGAAGCTCTATCTTTAAGGTGATATCATCCACCTCGCCCTTCTTAGCAACTACTATTTCGTACTCGTTACCAAGCTCGGGTATGCCCCTAACCACCTCTTCAACGGAGCTCGGGGCAAACAATACCCCTTTTACCTTGGTAATATCATCAGACCGGCCGATAAGGCCGCCCTTAAGCAAGCGGAAGGTTCGGCCACACTCACACCTGTCTATAGGACTCCACTGGATTATGTCTTTGGAATCAAACCGGATGCAGGGCTGGGCAATGCGGTCAAAGGCAGTAAGTACCATCTTCCCCATTCTATCGGGCTCGGTGATAAGCTCGCCAGTCTCCGTATCTTCTATCTCAATGAGAAAGAGCCCCTCGTTAACATGCAAGCCACACTGGGCGGTGCACTCAAAGTTCCAAGCTCCCATCTCGGTTGCCCCCGAGTGCTCGTAGAGCTTGGCCCCCCAGGCCTCTTCGATGCGTTTCTTCGTTGCTGGGATGCTGCCTCCGGGTTCGGCACCAGTGGCTATCCTGGAAATTTGCAAGTCTCTGGGTGGGTCTATACCCAGTTTGTTTCTGGCTATTTCAGCCATCCGTAGCAGGTAGGTTGGTGTTCCCATAAGGGCGGTAGCCCTTACCTCCTGCATCTTTAAAATTCGGGCTTCAGTGTCTAGTACGCCGCCAGGGACTACCTCGCAGCCCAGTTTCTCAGCGGCGTAATGACCGGCCCAAAAGGCAACGAATATATTATAGCCGAAGGGAATGAACACCCTATCGTGGTTACGAAAGCCGTGGGCATACAGGATATAAGCCCAGCATTCTGCCATCCATTCCCAGTCCTGCCAAGTGTCGGGCTGGTATACCGGCTGACCGGTGGTGCCGCTGGTCTGGTGGTATTCGGTAACCTGCTCCAAGGGTACGCACAGCATATCCCCGTAGGGGTAGGGCTCTTTGCTCTGGACAGACCTCATCATTGCCTTTTCCACTTTGGGCACTCGGCGGATATCATCAAGGGTCTTGATGTCGCCGGGTTCGATGCCGGCATCGTTGTATAGCTTACGGTGGAACTTGGAGTGCTCGTATGCCCACCTGAATATTCTCTGGAATTTCTTCAACTGCAATTGCTGGAGCTTCTCCGGCGGTAATGTCTCCAGCACCGGGTTCCAGTATTTCTCACTGTCTCTCATTAAATCCCTCCGTCTTGTCCTAGCTGCCTTTAGCGTCTGAAGCTTTCCTTCATACCGGAGTACTTTTGTCTCATCCTTGGTTTTTCTATCTTGCCGGTCGGATTGCGCGGTATCCGGTCAAGTATGATGAGCCGGGGTCGCTTATACCGGGGCAGGTTCTGTGAGCAGAATTTTTCTATTTCTTCCTCGGTCAGGGTCTCACCAGATACAGGTTCAACCACCGCTACCGGAATCTCGCCCAGTCTCACGTCGGGGATGCCAATTACCCCGACATCAAAGACCTTAGCATGGCTACGGAGTACATCCTCAACCTCAATCGGATATATGTTCTCCCCCCCGCAATTGATTACATCCTTTTTCCGGTCAACGATATAGATAAAGCCCTCGCTATCCATTCTGGCCATGTCGCCAGTATACAGCCAGCCACCTTTGATAGTTTGCGCTGTTAATTCAGGGTTCTTGTAGTATTCCTTCATAATGCCATTGCCTCGCAAAACTATCTCGCCGACCTCGCCCATAGGGACATCATTACCATTATCATCGACAATGCGGGCTTCCCAGTTGAAGCCTGGTTTTCCTACTGAGCCAAGCTTATGCTGATTTTCTACGGAGAGGTGAATAGCACCAGGCCCCCCGCTCTCGCTCAGCCCGTAGCTGGTATCGAAATCCATATTGGGGAAGTGCTCCTTCCAGTGCTTGACCAAGCCAGGAGGCGCATATTGGGCTCCGATGTACATCAGCTTCCAGCAGTTCAGGTCATAGTCCTCTTTTTTCAGTTCCCCGCTATCCAAGGCGGCTAGAATGTCCTGAACCCAAGGGACAATTAGCACTGTATTTGTCTCCCTCTCGTTGTGGATGACTTCAAAGATATGTTTAGGCTTGATTTCAGTTAGTAATGTGGCACGCCCGCCCACGATAAGGCTGCCCAGCCAGTGCATTTTGACACCGACATGATATAGGGGCAGGAGGATAAGGAAGGTACTATCGTGTTCCCGATGGAAGTGAGCATATTCGGTTATGGCGGCTGATTCCATACTGCGGTGGGTCAGCAGAATCGGTTTGGGGGCGCCAGTGGTGCCAGAGGTAAAGTAGAGACCACAGCCGTCCTCATCTTTCAGGTCTACCTTAACCGGTTCAGCGGAGGCTTGGGCTAGCATCGATTCAAGGTCCTCCATGGCATCAGGGCAATGCTGACCAACAAAAACAAAGTGCTCTATAGTGGTTAACTCTGAGCGGATGGCTTCAACCCTTTCCAAAAATTCCTCTCCCAGGATAAACGCCTTGGCCTCAGCAATATCAGCACAGTATTTAATATCCTTACTGGTAAACCGGAAATTGAGGGGTACCACCCAGGCCCCGGTTCGAATAATACCGAAGTAGGCCTCCAGCCACCTTATAGAGTTCGTCATCAGGTGGAGAACCTTGTCACCCTTGCTAATACCCCTATCAATCAGCGCGTTGGCTACCCGGTTTACCCGTTCATCAAACTGTTTCCAGCTAACTTCCTGCCTTGTTCCAGCACTGGGTCTTACTTCAATAAAGGCGGTATCATTAGGATACATCCGGCGATTTCTAGCTACCATCTCTGATATAGTCATTATCGTTCCTCCAAATAATCGTTTAGTGCATCAGGCTGGGTAGGAAAGTGGCTATCTGCGGGAAGGCTATGAGGAGAGCGGCACAGACTATCATTGCTATCCAGAGGGGGATAACACCTCGGAATATGGTCTGCAATGGAACATCCTTAGCCACACCTCCTGTGATATACACATTTAGACCCACCGGGGGGGTAACCAGCCCGATGTTAAGCATTATTACCATAATTATGCCGAACCATATCCCATCGAAGCCCAGGTCTACCACTACCAGCGGGTAGAGGATGGGCATGGTCAGCACCAAGATAGCAATGCCCTCCATAAAACATCCCAGAAAGACAAGAAGAAACAGAATCAGCGCCATGATAACGTACCGGGATACGCCAAGTCCGGCGACGAGGGCGGACACTTCAAACGGGATCTTGGTAATCGCCAAGAAGTGACCAAAGACGGTTGCCCCGATAACAATGAGGAATATCATGGCGGTGGTTCTGGCGGCTTGGTCGAGAGATCCTACGAGGCTCTCCCGGCTGAAGTGTCTAGTGGCGATGGAGAAGATGAAAGCCCCAAAGGCGCCCACCGCACCGGCTTCAGTTGGGGTGAATACACCAAAATATATGCCTCCCATAACTAACAGAAACAAAACCAGCACCGGCCATACTATCTTCAGGGAGATTAACCTCTCTCTAAAGTTAGTCTTAGGATGGAGTGGGGCCAGACTGGGATTACGCTTCACTTGAAGGTAGATAGTAGCCATAAACAGGGCTGCTTGGAGGAGCCCGGGTAAGATACCAGCTATCAGCAGTTTGCCGATAGGCTCAAAGGTAAGTATCCCGTAGAGAACCAAGATGACGCTGGGGGGAATGAGGATGCCCAAGGTACCCCCAGCGGCAACACAGGCAGTGGCCAGTTTATCGTGGTATCCGTAGCGTTTCATTTCAGGAAGGGCCACCGTTGCCATCGTGGCGGCGGTGGCGGTGGTTGAGCCAGAGACGGCTGCAAAGGCGGCGCAGGCGCCGATTGTAGCCATTGCCATGCCCCCTCGCAAGTGCCCCACCCAAGTGTTCACTGCCTGATAGAGGTCGCGCCCCAATCCCCCATAGGAGAGAAACATCCCCATCAAAATGAAGAGGGGGACTACACTCAGGCTGTAGGAACTGGCGGTGACATAGGGGTCAATACCCAGCTTGGTCAACCCGGCTTGAGTGCTGGTTAAATAGCAGTAACCCAGAAAGCCGACGAGGAGCATGGATAAGCCAATCGGCATTCGGAAGGCAAAAAGGAGCAACAGGATGGTTATTCCGATAATGCCAACTATCTCAGGGCTCATGCTTTACCGCCTTAGCCAGTGAACTGAGCAGGTTGACCAGCAGTACCAAGCAAAAGAGCAAGCTGCCGATGGCAACGGCGATGACGAAGGGGTAAATGGGCCACGATAATATGCCAGATACATTATGCCCTATGTAGAGACGCTCAGCATGTACTGCCGACTGCCAGACTACAAGGGAGAATAGGCCCAGGCTGAAAAAGTAGGTAATACTATCAATAATTGCCTGGGCCCGCGGTGAAAACCGGGACACGAGCACGTCTATACTGATATGGCCCTTACGAACTTGGGTATAGCTTATGGTGAGAAACACAACCAGAGCCAGTGTAAAGTTGGTTAGTTCGAAGGTGCCCGGTATTGGCATTGTTAAGAAGTAACGCCCAATGACGTCTCCCACGGTGAGAAACATCATCAACAGGAGAATAGCTAACCCTACTTTGTGTGCTACCTCTGCTACCTGAGCTGTATACCTCTCTAGCCAATGAGCAACTTTAGCTAACCGCACATGCTAACCCTTTATTTGTATTTCGCAGCGAGTTTGACCGCTTCGTTGTAGATTTTCTCCCCCGGGAATCCCTTAGCTTCTATATCAGTTATCCACTGCTCATGCAGGGGTGCCAGAGCCTCTTTCCACTCAGCCAGTTCGTCTGGCGTCAGAGTATAAATTTCTACGCCGGCCTCTTCGCAGGCTTGGATACCGAGTTCGACACCGGCGTCATATACTGCACCAGCTTTGTCTGACATTCGCTTACCAATTAGGCCTTCTATTATCTCCCGGTCCTTGAGTGATATCTTATTCCAAGAATCAGAATTCATCACCATAAAGAAGGTGCAGACATAGAAGTCGCCTATGGTTACATACTTGGCTACATCGTAGAGGTTAAAGTCATAGATAGCGGAAAGGGGAATAACAGTACCATCGACCACTCCCTTTTGCAAGGAGTCATAAAGTTCGGATATGGGCATCATTACCGGTATCGCTCCCCAAGCTTCAATGGCCGCCTTCTGGTAAGCACCAGGACACCTTAGTTTCATACCCTTGAGGTCGTCCATGCTGCGAATTGGTTTATTAGTCAGTAGCTGCCCTGTGTCGTGAGTCCAGAGCCAGAGTATCTTCACCCCCGGGTATTCAGCCGCAATCTCAGGAAACTTTTCGTACAGATCCCAGAAGACATGACTACCAGCCTCAGCGGAGGTAACCATAAATGGAAGCTCCAGAACCGAGGTCAACGGAAACTTGCCAGGGGTATAGCAATGGAGCCCAAAAGCGATATCGGTAATACCAGTCACTGCCGTGTCATATTGCTCCGGTGGTTTACCTAAAGCTCCGCCAGGATAGATGGTTATCTTGACCCTGCCGTCGGTTGCCTGCTCCACCTCCTTAGCGAAGGGCTCCATGACATCAGCATGCTGGACATGCTTGGGAGACATGAAGTGGGACATCTTCAGTTCTACTGGCTCCGCTGTCGGGCTTGGGGTTGGCTCAGCACAGGCCGTCACAAAAGGTAATGCTGTTATCAGCAAAACCAGAAAGATGCTACCAATTAGCGTTAATAATCTCTTGTTCCTCAATTGAACACCTCCTGACAAAATTTTGGCTTTGTATCCAGCTCGCTACTACATATCCCACCCCCTCCCTTCTTAATCTGTATCTTGGTATCCTCTGAGCCAGTCTATTGCGTAAGTTTTTTCCAATTTAACATAGTGAGTAACTGTTGTCAATATGAAATATCTTAATTTGAAATACTTTTTTAAAAAAGGGATTTATAGTATAATAGAGTGTGATTTTATAATATACGAGAGATAGAACTATGACTGAGGCTAAGGACAAATTAAGAATGGGTGCCTTTCTGTCACTCGTTCGGTCTACCAATGTGTTTATGAGATACCGGACGGTCGAATTCAGAAGACATGATTCCACCTCAATGAGAATGATGCTGATGAATGCCCTGTATCTCAACGGTGGAAGCATGACGCCGACAGAACTCAGCGAATGCATCTTTCGGAGTAGACATAGCATCACTTCAATGGTTGATACCCTGGAAAGGCAAGGACTGGTAAGAAGAGAGTCAAACCTAGAGGACCGCCGCTCTATAACCGTTATGTTGACCCCAGAAGGGAGCCAGTTGTTTGAGAGGATGATGCCAATTGGTTATGAGATAGGCCAAAAAGCCCTCTTTTGCCTGAGTGACGACGAAGTAGTGAAGTTGAGGATGCTCTTCAAACAGGTCAGGGAATACTTAGTCGCCGAAATTGCTAGTAGCAAGACAAGGCCAACATGATGCTCGGTTCACTCTGAGCTTCTGCCGTGAGCAACTTTGGCACAACTTGCTACTTGGACCCTTTATATTAATGAAATGAGGCTTTGCCAATACATAGTTCGTGTGTGTGACTATCACGGCACCTATACAGAATCACTCCTTCACTTTTGCCATCATACAACTATCAGCCAGATTGTTAGCACGAGTATAAGAGCTCGTTGTTGACTGGAACGCCTTCCCGGTCTATATTGTCTCTAGTTGGATTCACAAGATAGTAAAATTGGACAGGGAAAAAGCAAAAATTGCTCTTCTAGATCATCACTCTTCACAGGAGTACTATCCTCAGGATCAGTATCCCAATGTGGTCAATACCAATGGCCGGTACCTAGGCCCATACATCCCCTATATCGGCAAATCATACTTTGATTCCAAGCCCAGAGTAATGATATATGCTATGGCTCAGAATCTAGCTCGGGCTCCTGGGCTTGTAAAAGCATGGCTGGAGAAGCCTGACAAGGGCTTGCTACGCCAGTATTATGACCAGGCAACGCTACGTGTCCACGTGAACCCATATGATGACGGTCACCTGAAGGTCATAGCTGCCCTGACTTTAAGTTTATCTCCTGAGAGTTCATTCACGCCGACGGACAGCATTGATGATTTCGTGACTGTCACTAACCTAGTAAAGTTCTCGTTTTATCGGGAGAGCGAAGACGGGAGGCGGCTGGATGCAAACCCTCCTCAGGGTATCTATGATGTCATGTGGACATGCTACTCCAAATATGAGACCGAATTACTGCAGCCCGATATTATTATTGGTGTAGGTAACGATGTAACGGCCACTCTAAGAAGAGGGCTAAAGCAAGATGGCAAGGACGACATTCTCATCAAGGTGCCTTTCCCAGGTCGATTGAATCTCAACTCACGATGGGTGCCCAGAGGTAGACGGTTGATTAAAGTTGAACACTGCAATCCTGAGCTTGACAAAGCGAGCATGCGCGCTGTGCTTAGAGGTACTCCAGATAGAAAAGGACTGATACATCGAGCCATTGAAACTGATTGGTATTACTTCAAGGAAATGAGAAAATGTCTCATGGAAAAGGTACCTAACATTACTTGAATATCACAATTCATCTTAATGTTACCTCCTTTGCCGTTCGGGATCCCAAAGTTTATAATCTTATACGAAAAGAACCGGGTAACAGAGGCTAAGCAACCAGTGGAGAAGG
>Ga0209121_10004782_pt1 | contig 12510 bp, 8 predicted proteins | sample Cruoilmetagenom3_FD_187292 | JGI IMG/M metagenome (GOLD analysis project Ga0209121, IMG submission 187292) | Oil polluted marine microbial communities from Coal Oil Point, Santa Barbara, California, USA - Sample 3 (SPAdes) (version 2) | ecosystem: Environmental > Aquatic > Marine > Oil seeps ... | reverse complement strand
GTTGTACGAGAAAGGATATATTGGCAGACCCAAAGGCAAAGCGAAGTCTGTTACATTAAGTGATGAAGGGGTCAAATTATCAGAACAATTATTCAAGAAGCATTTTGGATTGTCAGATACAAAGATTTAAACTGAAGGTTGCAAATCGAGTTTTTCCCTTGACTTTCTCAGTATTTTATGTATATTGATGTCAATAAAAAAGCGGATGGTTGGAATTCAGTATGAAATTAGGAGGAAAGTAAATGGCAAAATCAAAAAAAAGGTTATCAAAAGACATTCAAATTCATTATATTAAAACTTCGTCATATCGTACTTATCATGTTGATGGTGCCTATGGAGGGTTAACACCTAATGGGAATATCTACTGCCGTTTCTCTTGAGGACAGGTTTGAAAAGGGTGTCATTCTGAGTAATCTTTTCCATATTGACACTGGAAGAATCTCTGAGATAGACAAAACCGAGATTCTTCGGCTTCTTTCGAAGCCATCAGAATGACAAGTACTGTAAAGCTGTTTGGGTGACGGAACACTATGATATAGTTTGACTTAAAAACTTGCCTATTTTTATGTGCCTTGTGTTTTTACGTAAAATGCCTTGCCTTAGATTCTGCAATGTTGGAATAAATTCAAGATGGCAATTTTGCAGTGTCAGCAGGGGATTCAGTGAGGTGTTAAATGTTAAACAAAACAGAAAGGGTTTTTAGAAAATGAAAATTGCATACACAGGATTAAATCTACCGCAAGGTAAGATAAAGTATCATGATAAGATCTTCCTGGGTTTTGTCGAGAAATTTCATCCAACGAAGGTGTCGCCGTACTACTTCGAGTTTTTGCCCGATGACTATAAGTCGGCTGACATCATCGCGATAGCGAATGAATATCTTCTGGATTTCCTCATTCTTGATATGGAAAAAATTGAAGGCAGACTGTCGAGAACAGAGGACCCATCTGAAGAGGGAGTACTCAAGAAATGTATGGCTCAACTTGAGGATGAAAAGCCAATCTGTGATCTATCCCTGAACGATAGAGAATGGACTATTGTCAAAGCGCTCGGACTATTGAGTTTCACACCTACGTTGGTTTACAAGGACACATCACCGGATGCAAATATTGTGTGCCGTGATGGAATGGAGAAAGCCGGCTTGATGTTTTTCTATACAGTGGGTAAACAGGAGGTTCATGCATGGTTGGTTGAGAAAAATGTCGATGCCGCAACGTGTGCAGGAAAGATTCATTCAGATCTAGCCAGGGGATTTATCAAGGCGGAAATCGTGAGCTGTGAGGATATGATGACAGCCTTCAACATGCAGGATGCACGCTCCAAGAAGTTGACCAAACTTGTCGACCGCGATTATATCATTCCAATAAACAGCATTCTCGATATACGTTTCAACGTTTGATGTTAAGGTCAAAGAGACCCCTCTTTTTAGAGGGGATTTTCACAGGACATCTCCGAGTTTGTCCTTCTCCATATATTTATCCATGTAGCGCTCACGAATGCATTTATTTTCTGATTTGAGTAATTGTGGGTCGCTATTGATGAGTTGAAAAGCCCGTTTGCGGGCTTTCTCGAGGATTTTCTTGTCTACCAAAATATCAGAAAATCTTAAATCGGGCAAGCCATGCTGTTTTGTTCCAAAGAACTCTCCGGGTCCTCGTAATCTCAGATCTTTTTCTGCAATCTTGAATCCATCCGAGGTCGATTCAATGGTCTTTAACCTCTCTTTTGCCTCATCAGAGACCCTGCCAGGGGAGAGAAGTATACAGTAGGATTTTTTATCACTCCTTCCTACCCTTCCTCTCATCTGGTGAAGTTGAGCTAATCCAAACCGTTCGGGATGCTCGATTACCATTATTGTTGCCTCTGGCATATCTATTCCCACCTCTATCACGGTCGTTGAGACAAGCACCATAAAATTTTTCCCCCTGAAATCCTTCATAACCTCTTCTTTCTGCGCTGTTTTCATTCTTCCGTGCAGCAGCCCAACACCCTCTATCTTAAAAACATTCTCTTTAAGGTAATTATACATCTCGGTTGCCGCCTTTAAATCCATCTTTTCTGATTCCTCGACAAGTGGGTAGATGATATAACACTGTTCACCCTGTTTAATTTTTTCTCTTATAAATTCATAGATTTTTGTTCTGTTTTTTTCTCCTGTCCACCGTGTTATTATATGTTTTCTTCCTGGTGGCATCTCATTGATAATAGAGATATCGAGGTCCCCATAAAGGGTCATTGAAAGTGTTCTCGGTATCGGTGTCGCAGTCATAACGAAGAAATGTGGTGTTTCCCCCTTCTCTAAAAGTTTTGCCCTCTGGAGCACACCAAATCTGTGCTGTTCGTCGACTATTACGAGCCCAAGGGATTTGAATCGGACGACATCCTCTATCAAAGCGTGTGTCCCAAATATAAGGTCAATCGTACCCTCTTCAAGTTGTTGGTAGATTTTTTCCTTCTCGCTTTTCTTGACATTTCCTATGAGTAAACCATTTTTTACACCTATCGATTCGAGTATTTTACCTACACCTAAGTAATGTTGTTCAGCAAGAATTTCTGTAGGTGCCATCATTGCTACCTGATATCCACTTTCTATAATAATGAGTGATGCAATAATGGCAACAATGGTTTTTCCCGAGCCTACATCACCTTGAAGCATTCGATGCATTGGTTTTCCAGAAAGCATATCATTCCTGAGTTCTTCTATTACCTTTTTCTGGTCATTTGTTAAACTGAAGGGTAGAAGATGCAAAAAATCGTGCACAAGTTTTGTATCTTTTTTTATTTTGATATTTGTTTTCCTCATCTTCAATCGTTTTTTTCTGATTGCGAGTAGTAATTCGAGATAGAAAAATTCCTCGAAGACCAAACGTTCCTTTGACTTTTTTGTTTCATCGATTGTTCTTGGTCTGTGGATATTATTTATAGCATCCTTTATGGTTAAAAGATTCTCCTCTTTCCTAATCCAATCGGGTAATGTTTCGTTTACATAATCGAGATAGAGATTGATGCCATTGTCTATAATCCTTCTTATCCTTTTTTGTAACATTCCTTCTGTTAAAGGATAGAAAGGCACAATCCTTCCTGTGTGAAGTGGGTTAGATTCCTCATCGGTTATGATTTCAAAATCTGGGTGAAGCATCTGTTTTCCCTGGTAAAATGTTACTTCCCCACTCGCCATTATGGTTACATTTTTTTTTATAACCTTTTTAAGGTAAGGCATCTTAAACCATTTAAGGAAAATGATTCCCCCATCCGCATCCTTCAATAAGGCTGTTTGTATCTCGATTCTTTTTCGTGTCTTTCTCGATTCGAAGGATATAACATTTCCGAGGATTGTTGCATTTTCCCCGATATGTGTATCTCTGATTTTTTGTATTGTTGTTCTATCGATATAGAGTCTTGGAATATGGTAAAACACATCGCCTATTTCTGTTACACCGAGTCTATTGAGAAGTTTTTCCCATTTCGGTCCAACACCTTTTAGATATTTTACAGGTGAATTCAGAGGGTTCTGCTCTTTTTCTACCATTATTTATTGTCTTAAAAATAACACTCTATCTATTGTTTCCTGATCTCTAACAAAATGCGGAGAGGGTGGGATTTGAACCCACGATTGCGATTTCTCACAATACACGATTTCCAGTCGTGCTCCTTAGGCCAACTCGGACACCTCTCCTACACTATTATTGTAACAGGAAATAAATCACTCGTCAAGTGAAATTTTTGAGATGCAAACAAATTTCAAAATTTCACAGAAAAGAGTTGACAAAAAGGAAATTATGGATATAATACTTTTGCTTATGAAAAGGATGGTTTTAATTCTGGTAATTGTTTTTTTCAATTTTTTCTCCAATGCAGAGACTCCTTTCTCATTCTCTGCCGATGTTCCTACTGGAGATATAGGAAAATCCATACAGGAAGGGGATATTGATACACTCTACATTACGATATCCGCCGTGGGTGATATTATGATGGGCTCCGATTTTCCCAGCCCAGTACTTCCTCCCTCATCTGGTGTGGATCTTTTTGATAATGTTAAGGAATACCTCAAATCGGACATCGTTTTTGGTAACCTCGAAGGACCGCTGACCGTAGGTGGCAGGACCCATAAGAACATAAAGAGCGGAAGGGCTTATGCTTTCAGAACACCACCTGAATATGCGAAGAATCTTGCTGATGCAGGTTTCAACTGTGTTAGTCTTGCAAATAATCATATTATGGATTTTGGACGGAAGGGGATTAAAACAACTTCCCAAACCCTCGATAGTTTTCATATTGAGCATTCTGGTCCAATAGATGATATTGCACAATTTAATATTAAGGGACTAAATATAGGTCTTATTGCATTTTCTACCTATGGAAGCACATACAATATACTGAATGAGAATAAGGCTTTTTCAATTATTCATTCCTTAAGCGATAGTTTTGATATTCTTATTGTTTCCATGCATGCTGGAACTGAGGGGACAAAGGCTCTTCATACAAAAGATAGGTTTGAGTATCTTTACGGTGAGCCGAGAGGGAATGTTGTGAGGTTTTCACATAAGGCAATAGAGAATGGAGCGGACCTTATTTTAGGTCATGGTCCACATGTTCCGAGGGGCTTAGAGATTTACAAGGATAGACTTATTGCATACAGTCTCGGTAATTTCTGCCCTTATGGTAGATTCAGCCTCCATGGAGCCGCAGGGAAGAGTTTGATATTAAAGGTGAGATTGGGAAAGGATGGCTCCTTTAATGGAGGGAATATCATTCCGATAGAGATTAAAAGGCCAGGCATTCCCTTTGTCGATTCTGAGGGGTATACAACAGAACTCATCAGGGGATTATCCAACGAGGACTTCAAAACAGGTGCACCGGAAATTGACAAGAATGGCACAATCTCAAAAAGGGAAAAGAAAGAGGTTGAAACTATTGGAAGGGTTTTTGAAAAAAAACCTTGACAAATTGAATAAAATGACATAAATCAGAGTAGTGTAGGAATAGTTGAACAGGTAGAAGAACTACCGTATAGAAAAGAAAAGGGAAAGATAATGTCGGATGAAAAAAAGATATTGTTGGACCATATATTGGTAACTACAAAACGAGACTACGCAAGCCTTCTATGGGCAATTATTTTCCAAAAATGTTTAAACTCTTCAAGTAGTTTTCTATGACTATTCAAATTTTTGTAACTGGTGGAACACTCGATAAACAATATAAAGAGACAACAGGCAAATTGGTTTTCAAAAAAACACACTTACCTAAGATGTTAAAATTAGGAAGAGCAGATCTTGATGTAAAAATAAAAACTTTAATGATGCTTGACAGTTTGCAAATAACCGATTATCATCGAAATATTATATTAGAAAATTGTCAGAAATCCCAGGAAGATAAAATAATAATTGTACATGGGTCCGATACAATGGCGGAAACCGCAAAATTTTTGGGCCAAAGAATAAAAAATAAAACTATCGTTCTAACAGGCTCTATGGTTCCATATTCATTTGAGAGTTCAGATGGTATGTTTAATTTAGGAAGTGCATTAGCCTTTGTTCAAACATTACCATATGGCGTTTATGTTTCTATGAACGGGAAAAATTTTTATTTTGATAATGTGAGAAAGAATAAAGCATCTGGTAAATTTGAAAAAATTAAGTAAACTCCTTATAGATATTGTCGACGGGGTAAAAGCAACCATAGAGAGCACAGACAGGTCTATGCCTACCCCGTTAGAAGAGCACTTTCAAATGGGATACTCTTTGTCGAAGTTTTTCACAGTACTTATGCTAAAATAGAGGTGCGGCTATGGATGAGAAAAAATTGAGCCTCCTGAACGGTGATATTTTTCTCTCCCCAGAGAGGATTGTAAAAGGTAACATTCTTATCTCCGATGGAAAAATAGCATCTCTCTCTTTTAGCAATAATAGTGAAAGATTAGGGAAAACCATTGACCTGAAGGGAAAAATGGTTTTCCCTGGTTTTATTGATGCACATACACATCTTCTTCAAGAAGGTATTGAAATGTTGAGACCCGACCTCTCTTCTGCAAAAAGTCGTGAAGAGGTTTTTGAAATTGTAAGAGCAACCTTAAAGAATTATTGCAAGGGTGATGTTATTATTGCCAGTGATTTTGATGAGAGTAGATGGAAGGATAAAAAGATACCCTGTAAAGAGGAGTTGGACAGGGTTTGTCCCGACAATCCCCTTGTTATAAGAAGGGTATGTGGCCATTTTGCTGTCGCCAATGGAATGGCTCTCAAAAGGATTTCAGATAATTGGAGGGGTGTTGACAGAGAAACAGGATTAATGAAAGAGGATGTTCCATTAAATCTTTATAAGATTTTTCCACCAGAGGATAAAGAAGTGAGGGAGGGGTTGAGGAAGGCTGTGAAAAAGGCAAATAGTCTTGGAATTACATCCATCAATGAAATTGTAACAACAAAATATATTTCCTTTTACGAAGAACTTGGGGAAGAAGGTCAATTAACAATGAATGTGAGACTTTATATTCCTGTAAACGAACTGGGGGGTATTAAAGAACCAAAATTTGATTTTCAGAAGACTGTTTTCGGAGGAGTAAAGATATTTGCAGATGGTTCAATAGGTGCAAGAACAGCAGCAAACACCTTTTTTTATAAGGATAGTCCCAATAATAATGGAATGCTTCTCTTTTCGACTCGTGAGCTCGATGGTTTCGTAAAGGATGCAGAGGAATTGGGTATTCAACTCATCGTTCATGCAATTGGTAATAGAGCCGTTAGGCAGGTGCTCGATGCCTATGAGAAATATGTAGGAAAGGATAATGCTCTGAGGCACAGGATAGAACACTGTGAACTTATCGATGAAGATGATATAGATAGAATGCAAAGGCTTGGAATAATTGCTTCTATGCAGCCGAATTTTATTGAGATTTGGTCAAAACCAGGTGGTATGTATGAGTATGCACTGGGTGAGAGATTCAAAATGAATAATCCAATTGGTGTTATAAAGAAGAGGGGTATAACAGTTGCATTTGGTTCTGATGCTATGCCCCTTTCACCACTTCTTGGTATAAAAGGCACGGTCAGTGCACCATTTGAAAGGCAGAGACTCAAAAAGGAAGAAGCTGTAGAATGCTATACAAGAAACAGTGCTTTTGCAGGATTTTCACTCATAAAAGAGGGAGAAATCAAAGAAGGAAAAGAGGCAAATCTTGTTGTTCTTGACCACAATCTAAAAAGGATATACTCTGTTTTTTACAAAGGTGTTTCTGTATAATCCACCTATTTAGTCCCGAACTTTTCTTTTAATGTGATATAACTCAGGTATTCCTCAAGGTTTCTCTGGTTTTTTACATAGAGTTTATCATCTTCAATGATTATAAGCCCCGCCGAAAGTATGTTTTCTATGACTGATTTGGTTTTTTCCTCTGTTGTTCCCACCACATCTGCGAAGGTGTCATAAGAAAACGAGAGATTAAGAAGTATACCCTTATCTGTTTGTGTACCTTCTCTTGCTTTCGTAAGCAGTATAGCCACAAGTCTTTTTTCTTCATTCTTGATAAGTAGGTATTTTATCTGTTCATCTGTTTCCCTTAATCTCCGTATGAGTGTATGTAGTACATACTCGATGAGTGGATTTTCCCGTATCTGGTTCATAAAGACTTCTCTATCGAAGATCACAAGTTCAGTTGGTTCAATTGAGGTAGCGGTTGCAGATCTTGGACTTCCATCGATTACTGCCATCTCTCCGAAGAAATCGCCTTCCTTCAGTACAGCGAGTGTTTTTTCCACATCCCCAGCGGGTTTTGAAATCCGTACTTTACCCAATTTTATTAGATACATTTCATCACCAGGGTCACCATCCCTGAAAAGGACCTCACCTGTATTGAGTTTTTTTTCATATCCAGATTTCTCTTCTTCTTCCATTTCTCCTCCTTTTTTTAGTACAGCTTTTCACAAGATTTTCCTTTTCACCCACGCACATAGATATATGCGGGGTTCATTTTTAGACTTTTTTTATCGAAACATTTATTATTCTGTGTTAATCTTGTGTAATCTCGTGGTTCCATTTGCCTTTCATATTCTTTCATATCTTTTTTCCAATTTCCATATTATTCAGACTAAAATATCCTTTACTACCAGGATTCTACAATGTTTCTGAGTATCTTTTCAGAAAATTTTTTTGCTACCCTTTCTATTCCATCTTCCTCTTCCTCTGTCAGGGGATAATATGTGGCCCATTCGCTGAAACTGTTAGCTTTGAAGATTTCTTCTTCTGTCTCTCTTTTTTGTAAAAGAATGTCTGCTGATATTTTTATTTTGTATTCCTTCACATTTTCCGATTCATCATAGGAATAGGGTGTTCTATCAAAGGTTTTGATTGTAACCTCGAGTATGGCATCTGCATTTTTTTCACTTGCAATTTTTATTCTATTATCATCTATAAAAGCATCTGTGACCGCTTTTGTGAAGGTATCCTCAAGGCTGTATTTTAGTGATTTATTCTCGAATACAGGGATTGCCATACTCTTAATACCACAGGACAGACCAGAGAAACTGTATGTACAGCAAGAACAGAAGAAGAGTAAAACAACAGTAATAAAAACGAAATAATTCCGATTATATGACATTTTCATCCTAACCAAAATATTTACTTATGGAGATTAACAAATATTGGCTTTATTGTCAAGTTTTTTCTAATAGTTTCTTTATCGTTCTATTGTTTAATTTCCTTGTTTCTTCAAAACTGGCAAAAAGTTTCTTGTTTTCCCTACTTAGAGTGTTAAAATAAATATTGTCATTTGCTGCTTCCGTCAACCAGTATATATTCCTTAGATGTCTTAAATAATTAAAACCTTTTTTCAGTAAGGTAATTTCCCTACTGTGCTCGGGCTCTAACATTTTTAAGGTTTCAAATGTCCTTCCGGTCACCGGCTCTTTGAGCGAATGTTTTGCTTTGTAGATAAGTAAGAACATCTCTATATCCCTCAGTCCACCAATCCCTTCTTTTATGTTGTTGGAGATGTTTATATCTTTTTTTACCTGTTCGTGTCTTGAAAGTATCTCTTTTTTCATTTCCTTTATATATTCTTTTTTCCTGCTTGAGATATATGGCTCAATAATATTTTTCTCAAAATTTTTTTTGAATTTTGCACTTCCGACAACCATTCTTGAACCCAGAAGCTGGGATTTATCGATAAAACTGGGTTCCTGCCTATTTTTTTCTAAAAGTGAACATATTTCATCTAAAAGAACAACATAGTTACCAAAATGGTCTGCAAATCTATAGTGCGGTATGACTCCTCTCTTTGTTATCTCTCTATTCATCAAGGCAAGTATCCTTGTGGAGACTTCTCTAATCTGCTCATCTCTCGAATCAAGAATAACAATAAGGTCATAATCATCATTGAATGCTTGCTCTCTTGCATGCCCTCCTGATGCAAGAATAGCAAGAAGGTCACCTGTCAGAACCTTTCTACCATATTGTTTTTCAATCTCAGATTTACATATATCAAAAAGAATCTGGATGTAATTATCGCAGAATTCGCTGAATGCTGCATTTGTTTCTTCAATACCTGCACCGCTCAATGTTTCTAAAGCTACCCTGAAAAACTCTATATCATAGTAGTCACCCAGTGTTTCTTTCTTTGTCTTGAATTCCTTAAAACTTTTTATCTCTCCAAGTATACCTTTTGAAATTTCCTTCAATCTATCTGTCTCTTGTATATAACTTATACTTTCTGGATATATATCAACAACCCTGTCCATAAGTCGTTTAAAGTATGCACTTGTTTTAAGAAAAACCTCTATCAAATATTTAAGGGTTCGCCTTTCCCCGCTGAGTTCTTTATCGAGAAATTTATCGCACAGACAGGATGAAAAAGATTTCAGATTGTTATTGTCCAATAGAGAGAGATAATCATATATCAATTTTCTGTAGGACATAAATAGATTGGTAATCCTTTTTGTGATTTCAGATGTTTTCTGTATGGAGTCAAGAAACAAACGGTTATGAAGCATAAATAAGGGGATATTTTCTTCCCCCGAATCTGATATAATGATAATAAGTTTTATCAGTGAATATAGGTCATTGTTGGTCCAGTAAATATACCTCTGGATAACAGAAATTCTTTGTTGCTCTGTTAGCACATTCAGAGTAGATGTAAAGTTTTTAAGAAGTTTCCTGTCTGTTTTAAGTCTATAAAGTATATCCTCCCAGTATGTCGTTCCCTTAAAGAATCTGAATTTCTTCATAAATCTCGATAAAAGATTTTTCTCTTTCTTTCCAGTCTCTCCTTCCAAAAAGATATTAACAAAAACACTGTTTTCCATCAGGTGATTTTCTATATCCTCGAGCATTTTAGGAATAACTCCTCGCACTTTCTTAACATATTCGTAGTAATGTGCAAGAAGATGGTCGGATGCTTTTAATGTTCCAATATCCTCATAACCGAGAAAATGGGAGACAGTAGCAAGATTGCTTGACATACCAGGGTCGTTTATCCTGATTTCTTCCTCCTGGGCAACAAAAAGTTGGTACAGATAACGGAATATCTCGATAAAGGAAAGAGCCTTATCAAGTTCATTGTAATTATCTTGTCTCGCATCATCCTTGTTTTTAAGTTTGTCAAGTATATCCCAGTTGTTTGTTACCTGAATACCAAAGAGGGTTTTTTTGATAGAGAGGATACCCTTTATGATTCTTAAGCCGTCGTTCTTGGGATTTATCTTCTTCCTGCCGATAGGTTTTATAATTAGTGATTTTACCTCACCAACGATACCCCTGATGAAGCCCTCGTTGAATTTTTTATCCCCGTTTTTTTTGAAGAAGTATTTCTCTATGATATTTTTGTAAAATTTGTCAAAGAGGTCTGCTGAACCAATGATTTTTTTTGCTCCAAGAATTTCAGAAATAATAATGAAATCACCAATAGTTTTATCCAGCACATTTTTGTATTCAGGTATGGAAGCAGAATAATTATCCTTGCTTATATGTTCGGAGAGATGAAAATGGATAGAACTTGCAAACCTCAACATTTCATTTGCCATTTTACCGATTGCACGGTTGAGGTATTTTCTGTTTTCCGAGCCATCGTCTACAATACTAACATCTATATCATCCTGGTCAGATCGTGTGCCGACACTCGCAATGAAGAATTCTATTCTTTTGTCTTCTGGGATGAGTGTTTTCAGTATATTATCCATATATGCTGCTGTTAAATCTCTGAAGTTGATTCCTATATTCTTCATAGAATCCCTATATAATTTGATATTATTGGGTGATGATATTAGTTTAAGGACATTAATAAAAGAAAGATTCATCTGGAGATATTGTAATGAATAGTAACATCCAAGGAGATTAAGTTTTTCCCTCTCATCGTTGCCCAAACTTGCAACGATTGACATTTCAGCCACAGGGTCCGTTGCATAATGCCAGAGGTGAACCTGGTCGAGCACACCCCTCTCCTCAAGTCGCTTTTTCAAACAATCAAGATAGGAATCTATTGCAAGTAAGTATTTTCTGTTGTGGTTACCCAATATTTGTGATTCTTCTTTTAATAGGTCAAATGGTTTCCGCATAGTATTCGGTAATTATTTTTTTGTGTCGGTCGATGCAGTGAAATCTGTGGTGATTCTTTTTTACCGCTCCCGAGATATTGTTAAACTACTTTTCTCGGATTGAAGAATCTGTTCAAAGAAGTTTTTTACACTCTCGTAATCATCGGCAGGTATTGTTGTTGTATTAATCGAGAAGTGTTTGTTTATAACAATGTTTTTACCATCCTTAAGGCAGGATAATGAATAGTTACCAAAATTGTATGATATTTCCATCGGTTCTATATTTGTTTTGATATTGAAATTTTTTCCTGTTTTGAACTTCACAATTTCGATGAGGGTTTTAGGATAGTCGAAACAGATTGTATGTGTACGGGTCTCCCTTGTGAGTGCATCTACTATTGTGTTTCGCAGGATGTTTGGAGAAAGCACTGAGAGACCTTTCATTTTCTGAATAGTGTATGGAAAATGAAATCGGTAGTTTAATATTAGAGGTTCTGAAAGATCAAAGAGTCCTGAGACAGAATAATCTTCGAGTATCGCACCCGAGCAGAGCCGTGAAAGTTTGTTTTCGATAAACTCTCTTTTTTCGGTTTCGCTAAGTTGCTGTAATATTGTGCGGAGTAGACTGGCTTCCTGTCCTGTTTTCGTGCTTTTCGTAACACAGGTAAAAGTCCGAGCCCCACTGATATCGACTTCGCATTCTCGAATGGTTCGGTTTGCTCTGGCTGAAGAGAATGGAATAGTGAGTAGTTTGCTTTCGTTTTCCTTTACTAGTAGTGCCTGGGTATTTTCCAGGTACCATGGAATCTGACAAAATGGGGTTGCTCGAGATGTAGGGTCGAACAATACAAAATCATCCGTTGTAGTGTAATCCTTGTCTCCTTTGACCACAAAGTTTTTATAGCCCTTTATATCTGTGAAGTATCTGGCTGGAACCGCAACTATCATATGATTGAACTGCTGACCGGATACAAACCCCTCTACGGTT
>Ga0209121_10004781_pt1 | contig 12510 bp, 11 predicted proteins | sample Cruoilmetagenom3_FD_187292 | JGI IMG/M metagenome (GOLD analysis project Ga0209121, IMG submission 187292) | Oil polluted marine microbial communities from Coal Oil Point, Santa Barbara, California, USA - Sample 3 (SPAdes) (version 2) | ecosystem: Environmental > Aquatic > Marine > Oil seeps ... | reverse complement strand
CCATCATAGACCCAACAATTCGATTCTTTCTTATTTAATAACGCCGATATTGGAACCTCGATCAGCTCTTTGACCTCCCTCTCGTTTATCCTGAAATCGTATGGATATGGAATGATACCCACATAAGGCGTGATCAAGCGAGAGGATGTGAGCGTTTCAACGTCGTCCAGCTTTCCCAATATCTTCACGTCCTCTGGTCTTATACCTATCTCCTCATAGCTCTCTCTCAGCGCGGTATCTTCTAGATTTATATCCTCCTTCTCGTAAGATCCACCTGGTAAGGATATCTCTCCTTTGTGGTGGGATAAATTCTCCGTCCTCTTAGTAAGGAGGATATAGTATTTCCCCTCTTTTTTATAAATAGGCAGGAGAACGGCGGCCGGAGATAGCTCTTTATCATCGATCGTATGTCTTATTCTGTTCGATAGGATCTTCTCGATCTCGCACACAAGCTGAAATATATTTGTCAATTATTTAAGGTTTTTTCTTCTTTTCTTTCTTTATCCTCTTCAACACCTCATCTTTGGTCCTTGCATCTCCCTTCTCCCAGAAGAATCGTACCTTTTTATTCTTCAGAGTTGATATAACATCCTCTATACTTTTAACAGCCTTATCAACGCTTTTTTCATCTATAACTGGTAATTCCTCTTCTTCTACTATCTTTTTCTCTTCTTCTACCTTCTCCGCCGTAACTATCCTCGATAGATCCGGTCTTTCCCGTTCTTTGCCCTTTATCGCCTCTATTCCATCCTCCCAACTCTTGCTCCACGGGTATCTTTTTTGAATCTCTGTGTGTTTTACATCATCTCGTCTCACGTCGATGGCGTTTACCCAGCATGCCTCTTCGCATGCCCCGCAATAGATGCAATAATCCTCATTGACTCCGACCTTCTCCTCCTTATCCGGTGAGACGTACCACGCCTTGTTCGGGCAGATGTTTATACATGCGTGGCATCCGATCGGGTCGCACCTACCGAGGTGGTTCTTTATAAGTTTTATAGCCCCCTCCATAGGTTTTTCCACTTTTATCGCATCATAAGGACAAATTTCCTGACATTTTCCACATTTCGTACATTTTTCCTCGTCTATCTCTATTTCTCCTTTTAATCTGATCCTGATAGCCACCTTTGCCATGGATATAACTTTTATCGCTTCTTCTGGGCATAGATCTACGCACAATCCACAGTAATCGCATTTATCTTCATCGATGAGGAGATCCTCATAAGGTCGCAGATCTAAAGGAGTGGGTGTTTTTTCAAGAAGAAAAAAAGCATCACAGAATTCTGCGCAAATTCCGCAGAAATTGCACTTGTCTCTATCAACTATTATCTCTCCCCTAGCCATTTTTCTATAAAGGACCAAATCTTCTTTCTTTGGCATATCAAACGTTACCTTTATCGCATCCGAATCGCAGACCCTCTCACAAAGTTTGCACGGAAGGCATTTGGAATCGTTCACCTCGATGGAAGATTGAAGGTGTGGATAATCCTCAGAAATATCTTCCATCTTTATCGCATTGTATGGACAGAAAGCGGCGCACATCCCACAAAAACTACATTTATGCTCGTCTATCATTATTGGAGGAGCGTCCATTCCTGTTGCTATCTCAAATATTGGGCCAAGTTCTATAGCAGAGGTTGGACACGCATCAACACAGATAGAACAACCACAACATTTATCATAGTCAAATACGAGCCTCTTCTCTTTCTCACCCACCGTCGCTCTGTATATAAACTTTTTATCCTTTAGTTCCGTTTTTACGTCCATATCTATCGTTAATCTTTAATTTTTTAAGAAAATTCACTTCCAAAAGGCCCAAGAGAGATCAATTCCTCGGTAAAATCTTTCACTTCTTTTGCTATCTTCTCTCCTTCGCTTGCCGATGCCCAGATTGTCCTCAACCTCCTTCCATCAATTCCTATCTCTTCCAAGATGCCTTTTAAGATATTCATCCTATTGGCTGCACCGTAGTTTCCAAATCGATAATGGCACTCCCCCATCTTACATCCCCCTATTAGTACACCATCCGCACCCTTCTCGAGAGCCATAAGAACGAATTTTGGTTTGACCATTCCAGTGCAAATAACCCTGATTATCCTTATATTTGTGGGATAGGAGATCTTCTGCGTCCCCGCCAGATCTGCGGCCACATAACAACACCAGTTACAGAAGAATGCAATGATGAGCGGATATTCCTTCTTCTCCGAAAGGGCGGCATCTATCTGGCTCGTGATCTGTTCGTCTGAAAAATTTGTCAGATAAATTGCATCGTTGGGGCAAGCCGCGACACACGACCCACACCCATGGCATCCTATCTCATCTATAACCGCCTTTTTGCTGACCACCTTTATGTTATTGAATTTACAGATATCTACGCATAAACCACAGCCATCACATCTATCGGGAATAGAAATGGCTCTCAGAGGATCCACTCCTGTTTCTCCTCTCACTAATAATCCCATAACCTTTGATGCAGCGGCTAAACCCTGCGAGATGGAATCTGGAATCTCTTTTGGGCCAGTTGCACATCCAGCTATATAGATGCCCTCTGTATGGGCATCCACCGGTCTCATCTTCGGATGTACGACGGAGAAGAATCCATCAGGATTCTCGGTCAATCCCATAATTTTACCAAGTTTCCTCGCGTCTTCGTCCTGCCCCATCCCTATAGAGAGAACCACCATCTCAAATTCTTCCTCTTTCTTCTCAGATTCGAGTGTATCCTCATAAGATAGAACTAAATTTCCGTTCTTCTTCTCATAGATCTCACCTACTATGCCTCTCACAAATAAAACGCCCATCCTCTGCGTCTTCTCGTAGTATTCCTCGTATTCCGGACCTCCCGCCCTTATATCCGTGTAAAAGATCTTTATATCAGATTCGGGATGCCTGCTCTTTATTATGTTTGCGTTCTTTATACTCACCATACAACAAACCTTAGAGCAGTACGGTCTACCAACTTTTTTATCTCTGCTTCCAACACACTGTATAAAAGCGATCTTCTTCGGAATTTTTCCGTCCGAGACCCTTGCTAAAGTCCCCCTAGTTGGACCCGAAGCATTTAAGAGCCTCTCAACTTCAAATGTGGTGAAGACGTTTTTAAATTCACCATAGCCATATTCTGGTTTTTTTCTTGCATCGAAAGGCTCATATCCAGTTGCCACGATGATTGCTCCAACAGTTATCTCAAATTCTTCTTCTTTCTGATCAAAATCTATCGCATCGGCATTACAGCCTTCTTCACAAAAAAGGCATCCCGTGCAACTTTCCGGATCGATCACGGCAATCGCAGGAACGGATTGTGGTATTGGAATATAGATCGCTTTTCTACTGCCGACGGTAAAATCATATTCGTTCGGTACCTCAACAGGACAGACACCCGCACAATCGTCTATACATCCCTTACATTTCTCCTCGTCTATATATCTCGGCTTCTTCTTTATCTTCACTCTAAAATTTCCGACGTGCCCATCAACCGAGACCACCTCGGAATATGTGAATAGCTCTATATTATCATTGGATGAAACTTCGGACATCTTAGGCGCCAGAACACAGATAGAACAGTCGTTCGTCGGAAATACCACATTTAAGAGTGCCATCTTTCCGCCAATACTTGGCTCTTTCTCGACGAGATATACTTTAATTCCAGCCTTTGCAAGCTCTAACGCCGCGTGTATGCCGGCAATACCACCCCCTACAATGAGCACGTTTCTATTAACCGGAACTTTTCGATCTTCCAAGGGCTCTAAATTTTTTGCCTTGGCAATCGCCATCTTAACGAGATCTTTCGCCTTCTCGGTCGCCTTTTTCTTGTCTTCGTGAACCCAGGAGCATTGTTCTCTTATGTTTGCAATCGCGAGGAGATGTGGGTTTAATCCGGCGGACTTGATACATCTCCTAAACGTGTCTTCGTGCATCTTTGGAGAACACGAGGCTATAACAACTCTATCGAGTTTGAACTCATCTATATCGTTTTTTATCGTCTCTTGGTTTGCGTCAGAACAGAGATAATCGATATCGCGTGAAACAACCACGTCTTCTTCTTTATTCGCAAATTCTCTGACCTCTTCTACATCTATGGTCCTCGCGATGTTTAAACCACAGTGGCAAACATAAACACCGATTCTCATCGCCGAAAATTTGGGATACTATTAATAAAACTTTTCGATCTTTTGGCTAGCCCGCTTTTGCCCCAAATCTAATTTGACTATATCCTTGATATGTTCGTGTGTTCTCTCACAATCACCTCTTTTTCTGGAATAGCTAAGATTATGCACTCTTCGGCTGTAAGGGATGATATGATCTTCTCATACGATAATCTTCGAGCACGGCTCAAAAAGTCGGATCATCTCTGTTTGACCGAAATGAAAGAAAAATTAATAAAGGATGATCCTCCTTTAGAACAGTTATGGGAGATATTTATGTCATAGGTCATAAAAATCCCGATACGGATTCAATATGTTCCGCGATCGCTTACGCATATTTTAAAGGTGAGGACGTTGTGGCGGCCAGATGCGGAGAGATAAATGCGGAGACCAGCTATGTCCTGGAATATTTTGATCTCGATCCTCCGATCCTCCTATCTGACGGGGGTGGGAAGAGATTCATCCTGGTCGATCACAACGAGCTCTCGCAATCAGTGGATAACATGGATCAGGCAGAGATCTTAGAGGTGATAGACCATCACAAGATAAATTTCTCTTGCTCTTCTCCAATAACCTTTCACACCGAACCTGTCGGATCTACTGCCACAATGATCGCAGAGAGATATATTGGCAAGATTAAGAGAAAGATTGCAGGAATACTTCTCTCAGCTATCCTCTCAGATACTATTGTTCTTACCTCTACAACCACCACAGAGAGAGATTTCGAGATGGTGAAGAAATTGGCTCCAATCGCAGGAATAGAAGATATTAAAATGTTTGGCATGGAGATCAAGAGGAAAAAATCCAGTTTAAAGGGTTTAACTGCTTCAAAGATCATATTATCTGATTTCAAAGATTTTGAGTTCGGCGAAGATAAGGTAGGCATCGGGCAGATAGAGGTGGTGGATTTTAAAGAGAGCGAAGAGAGAATGGATGAATTGATACAGGAATTGGAGAAACTTAAGGATGAGAATGATTATTCCCTCCTATCTCTTATGGTAACCAACATCGTAGAGAGAGCATCTAAATTATTTGTGGTCGGAGACAGGTCAAAGGCAGAGGAAGCGTTCAAAAAACCGGTGAAAGATAATTCTCTCTATCTTGATGGAGCAATGTCAAGAAAGAAGGATGTAGTCCCATTCATAGAGCGTGTCTTTAGGTGACTGAAAATGTTCCATTTTCAGATAGGCACAAATCAAAGATTTGTGCTATGCGACCAAATCTCCGATTTGGTGCCACGAAAATCGAAGATTTTCGCATGCCAAAAATCCAAAGGATTTTTGAGCACTTAAAAATCGGAGATTTTTAAATGAAGATGGAAGAGAGAGAAAGAGAGATGAGGAGACTGATTTTGTATGCGGTCAATGGGTTTGCGCAGAACTCATTTTATAATTCTCTAACCTCATTTCTAAACAGACGGGGGGTCGCCGTGAAGGACATCATCGAGTTTTTATCGGAGTATGGGGAGGACATAAGTATAGTGGGTCCAATGATAAAGGATCTGATCGCGGACGGATGTCTCAAACAAACGGATCAGAACACGGTGATGAGTTCCTACCCTCCGTTAAGTACTCCAAAAAATGAGCTCTTCACGAAGATACCAAAGAGCAGAATTGATGATATTAAAAGCTATAGACCTCGAACACGCAGAAGGCGTGACACAAAAGGCGCGAAGAAGAGCTAAAACTAAATTTCCGGAACTTTTATGCGATATTCACCGGTCAAACATGCCAGACAGATATCCTCTCTTTTTTTACCTATTGCCTCTATCAGATCTTCCACACTTATATAATGGAGAGAGTCCGCCCCGATGATCTTTGAAATCTCTTCTATACTTTTTTTGGATGCCACAAGCTCATCTTTCGTCGTGAAATCCACTCCATAGTAACATGGAGATATCAACGGTGGACATCCCGCGCAGAGATGAACCTCCTTGGCGCCGCCCCTCTTAAGCATCTCCACTATCCTCTTCGACGTCGTTCCCCGAACAACGCTATCATCGACAAGAACGATTCTCTTTCCATCTATATTTGTCTTAATCGGATTCAATTTGAGACGAACCGCTAATTCTCTCTCATTCTGCTCGGGCATTATAAATGTTCTTCCCACGTATCTGTTCTTGATCAAGCTCTCGATATATGGCAGACCCGATCTTTTTGCGTAACCTATGGCAAAAGTGGCGCCCGAGTCCGGCGTTGGTGAGACAAAATCCGCGTCGATATTTGATTTCTCCGCTAAAATCTCGCCTATTCTTCTCCTAACATCATAGACAGATCTTCCATCAATGACGGAGTCGGGTCTCGCGAAATAGACGTATTCAAACATGCAATGAGCCGTATTTTCAAGCTCAATAACCCTCTCCTCTCTTATAATCTTACCATCCTTCAGGATTATGACTTCCCCAGGCATTACGTCCCTTATAAACTCTGCATCCAACGTATCAATGGCTACGCTCTCGGAGGCAACGATGTACCCGCCATCAATTCTCCCGATGCAAAGGGGTTTGATCCCGAGCGGATCTCTGAATGCGATGATGCAATCCTCTACAAGAAGAATGGCAGAATATGATCCTTTCATCTTCTTCATCACTGCCGAGGTGGCAGGCGTGATCTCTCTTTCGTCTCTCATTTCTCCAATGATCAGATGCAACATCACCTCAGAATCTGATGTGGATGTGAAGACCTCTCCTCTTCTCTCCATATTAGATCTTAGCTTACGATAATTTACGAGGTTTCCGTTGTGGACGATGGCATAAGCCTTGCCTTTATGATTGATGAGGAATGGTTGGCTGTTCTTTATATTCGATTCCCCAATAGTAGAGTATCTTACGTGTCCTATGCCGGCACTTCCGCCGAGTTTGCCCAATTTCTTGTCGAAAACCCCCGATACAAACCCCATCTCCTTATATAGCTTTACTCTCCCCTTATCAAAGACGGCCATCCCTGCAGACTCTTGACCTCGATGCTGCAGGGCATAAAGGCCGTAATAAAGGTGGTAAGAAACGTCTAAGGAACTCTCACGCGAAAAGCTAACACCTATAACACCGCATTCTTCTCTTATCATTTGCAATCATTCAGAATCACTTTGCAATCATCCCTTCGTGCGCCAACTATATTTTCCTCTCTTTCCCCCCCTACCAAAGCCGCACGAGGCGCATACTTTCTTTCTCCGATGAAACGCTACCTCTCCACACCTCCTACATCTTATGTGCACAGTTTTGTTACGTTTACCCATTGATGGAGTTCCTCTCGACATAAAATCCTCCTAAGGGGAGACGTAAATGACGTTGTCTCCCCTAATTATCATCGTTCCATACTTTTTAACGTTCTTTCCGTCCTTAATCTCTTCCGTGTCATCCAAAACCAAATTTAGATGCATATCATACCCCCGCAAGTTCCCCCGAAACTCTCTACCATCTTTTAACTTGACAATTATCGGCGAATTCAAGACGCTGCTCAAAAGATCCAAAGGCCTATTGCTCATCTCTTTCCCTCAACAAAAAATAATTTAATTGCTTCATCTGCTTTTTAGAAGTAATTTTAATCTATATTTAAATCTGTCGAACCAATATGTTAAAGTATGGGTGGGTAAATACCATATAAAAATAGAAGTTGCGGGGTGTAAAAAAATGGTAAATTGGTTTAAGAGAAGTTCTGGATCTTCAGCAGCGATGGAGGACTACAAGGAGATTGACCTATCTGAATACGAAGGGGTGGCGGAAGAAGAGGCCAAGATGTATATAAAGGTCGGAAAGATAGCGAGCACAAACGAGCTTCCGGCGATTAAAAAAGAGGTTTACGGGGGAAATATCGTTATACTGGATATATCTCTAATAAAAAATGATGAAATAGCTCTAAATAGAGTTTTGAGGGATTTTAAACAGATGGCAGAAGATATAAGAGGAGATGTTGCTGGAGTGGGAGAGGATCAGGTCATATTGGCACCGACATCAGTTAAGGTGGACAGGACGAGAATATTGGGAAGAAGGATCTGAGTTCCTTGCTTTTGGTGATGCTGTGGGAAGGATAGAAGTTGAGAAGATCAGCGGGGTTTTGATCGAAGATCAAAATATAGAGATCGTCGAGAGGAAAGGGCTTGGGCATCCCGACTTCATGATTGACAGCATAATGGAAGAGTTCTCTCTTGCCCTCTGTAGAGAATATCTGAAGAAGTTTGGACGCATACTTCACCATAACGTCGATAAAGGGGATGTGGTGGGAGGGAAGACGGAGCCGAAATTTGGCGGAGGGAAAGTTATCATACCAATTCTCATCTTCTTCTCCGGAAGGGCGGTCGAAGAAGCGGAAGGGAAGAATATACCGATAAAAGAGATCGCTTTGAGGTCGACCAAAGACTGGATAAGAGAAAATTTAAGGTTCTTGGATCCGGAAGAAGAGATCAGGTATCAGGTGGAGACGAAGGGCGGCTCCGGAAATCTTAGTGATATCTTTGAAAGAGAAGGCAGAATGCCGGAAGCAAACGACACCTCTCTTGGAATGGCTTATGCTCCTCTCTCTTCCACGGAAAAGATGGTCTATGAGACGGAGCGATATATAAATTCAGAAGATTTTAAGAGGAGATTCCCGGTGAGCGGGGAAGACGTTAAGGTGATGGCGTGCCGCATAAAAGATAACGTAAACGTGACGATCGCCAACTCTTTTGTGGATAGATTTGTTGCAGGGGAGAAGGATTATTTCAGGCAGAAAGAAGAGATCTTGGAAGATATCCAGTCACAGATAGATGGAATGAATGAGCGAGAGGTCAAGATATCTTTGAATGCACTCGATCGGGAGAATAGAGGGGAAAACGGAGTTTATTTGACGGTTACCGGTACCTCTGCCGAGATGGGAGACGACGGACAGGTAGGAAGAGGAAACAGAACGAACGGAATCGTGCCCTACAACAGGCCCGTAAGTTTGGAAGCTCCTGCGGGGAAAAATCCTGTCAGTCACGTTGGAAAGATCTATAATCTCCTATCAAATCATCTTGCCGAGGAGATATGGGAGGTCTCCGGTGCTCAAGAGGTTTACGTCAGTATGCTCTCCCAGATAGGAAGACCTCTAAACGATCCCCTCCTTGTGAGAATCGCATTGGCGTCAGACGGAAGGATAGACGAAACCCAGATAAAAGATATCACCGAAGAAGAGCTTGAAGGTGTTATGGAGTTCATGAAAAGATATGTTGAGAGCGGAAAATCAGCGATAATTTAATATCGAAAAGCTTATTTTGGAATTGGAGGTGGATCCTATAAGATGAAGAGGCTTTTTAAAGAGGATGTTGCATCGTTTGTGAGAGAGCTTAAAGGATCATATAAGGTTGCGGCACCACAGGAGAGGGATGGTGAATACGCCTTTGATTTTGTCGAAGATGAAGATAAGGTAGTATTGGATTATCCGAGCACCATACTACCGATAAAGAAGTTCTTCTTTCCCCCTGAAGAGATCATTCTCGAATATGATCTTTCGGCTGAAGAAGAGATAAAATTCAAGAGTGAACCGAAAGCAGATGAGATCTGCATTCTTGGTGCACACCCCTGTGATATAAACGCCCTGCTCAGGTTCGATATGGTATATCTCGACGATAAATTCGATCCGTTCTATAAAAAGAGGAGAGAACACGCTTTGATCATCGGCGTCTATTGTACCCATCCAAGCGAGGCCTGTTTCTGCGGCTCGATGGGGACGGATCGTGTTGAAGACGGCTACGATCTGATGTTGATCGACGGCGGAGACGAATATGGGGTGGAGATCGGAAGTGAAAAAGGCGATAGAATCGTCAATTCGATGGAGATATTCAAGGACGGAAAGGATATGGAGAGACCGAAGTTGGAGGGATTTATAAGGGAGGTTGAGACAAAAGATCTCCCGGAACTCATGCTCGAAAAATACGAGAGCGATCTGTGGAACGATTTCGGAGAAAAATGTCTGGGATGCGGAAAGTGCGTCTTGGTCTGCCCAACGTGTTTCTGCTACAACGTTGTGGATGACATAGGTTTGGACGGAAAGAACGGAGAGAGAAAGAGGATCTGGGATGGATGTGTCCTCACTGATTTCACGCTCGTTGCGGGTGGGCTCAACTTCAGAAATGATAGAACATCGAGGCTGAAACAAAGGATATTGCATAAGTTCTCTTATTTTGACGATAAATATGGCGTCTCCGGTTGTACGGGATGCGGAAGATGTATAAATGTATGTCCTGCTGATATCGATTGTACGAGAATTGTAGGACTTTTGAGGAGTGAATCTAAATGAATGAGGGCTTGTATCTTCCAAGAATCGCAGTTTTAAAGGATAAAAGAGCAGAAACTCCCGATACCATCACGTTCACGTTTGAATTGCCCGAGGGAGGAAATTTAAATAATATTCCGGGTCAATGCTTACAGCTCACAGTCTTCGGTTACGGGGAGGCACCGATCTCGATCACCTCTTCTCCGACCCAGAAGGATTGTTTTCAGCTCTGTGTAAGAGATGTTGGGAACGTTACGAAAGCTCTTCATAAGTTAGAAATTGGAGATAAGGTTGGGGTAAGGGGTCCCTGGGGGAATGGTTTTCCTATTGAAGGATTGAAAGGTAAGAATGCGGTCTTTATCGCCGGAGGTCTGGGTTTGGCTCCCTTAAGATCTTTGATCAATTATATCGTGGATAACAGGAGAGACTATGGAAAGGTGTGGGTTCTCTCTGGCGCCAGAACACCAAAAGATCATCTCTTCAAATGGGAATGGGATAGATGGTCAAAGATAGATAGATTTGAGGTCTTAACGACGGTTGATCGGGGGGACGATACTTGGACGGGAAACGTCGGTGTTGTCGGCAGTCTATTGTATAAAACGGATATCCAAGTTGAGAATACGATGGTCTTTATCTGTGGTCCGCCAATTATGTTCCGCTTCGTCACGATGGATCTGGCAAAGCTCGGTTTTAAAGATGATATGATCGTCTCCACGCTCGAGAGGCATATGAAATGCGGGGTTGGGAAATGCGGGCACTGCAACGTTGGTTCAAAGTACGTCTGTATGGATGGGCCGGTATTCACGTACGCAGAGATGAAGAAGCAACCCGGAGCTTTATAGGAGACAGTCCATGGAGAAAGCAAAAACAGCAGTGGTGAGATTGACGACGTGTGGAACGTGTCAATTCGAGCTTTTTAAAGAAGATAAGGATCTAAAGGAGACGATGAAATTTTTGGATATCTCTCATCCGGAAAAAGATGATTTAGAAGAGAGATATGATCTTTTGTTGGTCGAGGGTGGTATCTCAAAGGAAGAAGAAGAATCCCTCTTAAAAGAGGTGAGGGAGAGGGCAAAGACGGTTATGGCAGTGGGAGCATGCGCTTGTTTCGGTGGCATACCATCTCCAGGGGATTTTCTTGGAGAAGAGGTTAAATTTGACCCTCCATGGAGGCTTAAACCTGTAAACAGCGCCATAGACGTGGATTACATGATAAGAGGTTGTCCGATAAATACGAGCGAATTTTCATATTATATCAGATCTGTTCTGATGGATAAAAGACCTTTCAGAAAGCACTTTCCTGTCTGTGTCGAATGCAGGATGAATGGAACTCCGTGCCTTTTAGAGAGGGGAGAACTCTGTTTGGGGCCTTTGACAGAGGCAGGCTGTGGTGCTCCTTGTACGGATAACGGAAAACCGTGTGAAGGTTGCAGGGGACCGTTGGATGACGGAAATTTGAACTCCACCATTGAGATTATGGATAAGTACGGTCTGGATAAGAAGGATCTCTCAAATAAGTATGATCAGATAGGGAGAACCTGTGCATTCAGCAGGAGTTGGAAACAGATCATCAATTCCCACGGATATGAAAGATCCGTTCAGAACGTAGAAATTAAGAAGATCTATTCCACAAGAACCGTTGAAAGTGCCACAGGTATAGACTTGAACGAGATAATCGATAAATTTTCTCCAAGAGACCTCAAAACGACCGTGTTCAATATATTAGAGGAGAGTGAAGATCAGCTCGGTGTTACCGTTCTTCTGCCATCGACGCTTGGTTGGGTCACCTCATTTGGGGTGGATGAGCCAAAGAAGATGATTATGGACTTTACGAGGGAGTTTTATCATAAACTCGGAACGGGTGCAAATTTATTCTACGAGCGGATGAATGGTAAGAATATCCCCGTCATAATAAAAGAGAATGGTGAAGAGCTCAGATCCTTCGTGGCAGCATGGTCTAATGGTGAAAAGACATTCATCGCGGAGGTTCCGGCCAGTGGAAAGTATTTAAGGGCGTTGATCGAGAGGGTGAACTCAAGTGTCTGACCTATTGTTATCGTTGCCCAAAGAGAAATTGATGAACGAGACGTTAAACTTCTGCTATAAGTGTGGAGAATGCACGAGTATATGCCCCGTAT
>Ga0209121_10004780_pt1 | contig 12511 bp, 11 predicted proteins | sample Cruoilmetagenom3_FD_187292 | JGI IMG/M metagenome (GOLD analysis project Ga0209121, IMG submission 187292) | Oil polluted marine microbial communities from Coal Oil Point, Santa Barbara, California, USA - Sample 3 (SPAdes) (version 2) | ecosystem: Environmental > Aquatic > Marine > Oil seeps ... | reverse complement strand
TACGCTTTTTTAGAAAGAGCTTTTCGTCCTTTCTCATGTTCTCCAATAAATCATGATAACTTACTTTATCGTTTATATATTTACTAAGAAGATCATTACCGAACATTAAATTCATGCTTTCTGAATAGAGATAAATCCTATCCTTATATTTTTCTTTTAGTATCTTGATAATTTCAAGTGAAAATCTCAATGAATGGAATTTTTCTTCTTTAATTATGTGGACACGAATCCCACGGCAAACTTTATTTTCGTATGAGGGATGAAGAACTTTTCCTGGCACGGAATGTGGCGTAAATAACAAAGGCTCAAGTTTAACAGAATATTGTCTTTCCCAATCCATAGCGTTAACCACGGCTTCAGCATCCATCCAGGGTGCACCAATTTGCAAAAAAGGATAGCTCGTACCGACTCCCTGATTGATCCTCAACGCCCCAAGCAGTCCTGTCCCGGGATATATTACAGCCGTCTCTCTTGTAGGAATGTTAGGAGAGGGAGGAATCCAGGGAAGCCCTGTATCTTTCCAGAAATAATTTCGCTTCCAGTTACTCATTTTTATAACATGTATATCTGCATTCCTGGGAACCCAGCCTTCTCCTCTCATCATCAAGGCTAATTCTCCCACAGTCAATCCATATCTTACAGGAATGGGACATGCACCGATGAATGATTCGTATTCAGGCTGTAATAGATACCCTTCTACAATCATGCCACCAACAGGATTAGGCCTGTCAAGAATATAGACAGGAATATTCGCATCTTCGGCTGCTTCAATTATTAGCTTAAGAGTGGTGATGTAGGTGTAGAATCGAGTCCCAACATCTTGAATGTCATAAACAAAGGCATCAATATCACGCATTTGCTCTTCTGTTGGCTTCCTTATCTTTCCATAAAGGCTGTATATTTTGATGCTTTCAAATCGGCTATCTTCTACTTCTATCCCCCCTTCTTTAATACCTTGAAAACCATGTTCGGGAGAGAAAATAGCATTTACAGCGACTTCTTTATTCAGTAGAGATTTGACCAGGTGTTTCCCATCAGGAAGAACAGATGTATGATTAATTACGAGCCCTAAACGTTTGTTGTGGAGCTCTAAGGGAAAAGATTTGAGGAAATTTTCGTTACCAGGTCGAACTCTACTCTTATCTAACTCAAATTTTCTTTCAGACTGTAAAAAGTAAGGCAGAGTAAAGAGTATGAAAAAAGATAAGAAGAAATAAATAGTTATTCTCTTCCATTTTATTTTTTTACTAAGATTTAAGTGTGACATTGGATAGATAGTTGCTTAATCCTTTGTTTTTCAATATCTTAAATGCTTCTTGTGATGACACATTTTTCCCTAATCGCACCGATTCGAGGATACGTATGATCGACAGCTCCTCCTCTTCAGGGCTGATGACAACAAGCACGCCGAGGTCTCGATAGTAGCGACCTGCATGCGTGTAGAGCCCGTAATAGCCTGAGGGATGGAAGATTTTTTTTAATTAATTTCATTTATTATACCCCGCTTATTATGGCTTGCTTATTTGCAGTAATTAAACTATCCGTACTGCTGTTTGTCATCAATTATATCTTTTTCCTGCCAATCTTTTACCCAATCTTTAACCTTGAAAATATTCATTTTCCCGTCCGCCCTTGAACATATAACACGATTTATTCCCGCATTGATTATCATTTTTTTGCAGATGAAACAGGGAAACGCATCAATAGTATGCTCTTTTCCGTATTTTTTGCCGTATATATACATATCGCCACCTAAGAGGCTGACTCCCGCTCTTGCTGCATTTATAATGGCGTTCTGCTCTGCATGAACACTTCGGCATAACTCATAACGCTGGCCGTGAGGGATATTCAATTTGTCTCTCAGGCAAATACCGTGCTCGAAACTATCCTTGGTTTTTCTGGGAGCACCCACATATCCAGTGGATATGATTTGGTCGTCTCGTACAATAATAGCTCCGATGGAACGCCTGAAGCAAGTGCTTCGTCGGGCCACCTCCTTTGCAATTCCTAAATAATATTCATGCTTGGATATTCTTTTTTGGCTCATAAGAAATCCTCCAGCTTCTTGTGAAAATCTTCTATAGAACCGTTGTTAAAAATCTTATAATCTGCCATTTTTATGCACGAATGAAGCTGTTGCTCCTTCTCTCCTTTAGACATTTCTTCTGCTTCTTTCTCGATAAATTCCTTAAGAGATGAAGCTGATTCATCTCTGCCTCTTTTTTTGACTCGTTCATATCGAAGTGAAGCAGGTGCAAGAATAGCAAGAAGAACAAAATTTTCTTGACTCCTTAGACATTCAACTTCTTTTGGGTTTCTAATGCTGTCTATGACTGAATTACCTCTGACTTTTTTCATGGCTAATCTTGCCAGGATATCAGGACCATGCGTCTCACGCAAATGATTACCCATTTTAATCATGTTATCCCGTGAAACATCGTGATTTTCTTTTCTAAGCTCATCACGGATTATATCTGAGAGAGAAAGATAGTCATAACCATTTTTTTTAAAAAAAATCGCTGCTTCACCCTTTCCTGAACCATTTGTTCCTGTCAAGCCGATGAGCTTCGTATTGTTTTTCTTAAATGTTCTCTTATCCATATTCTATCCTTTAAGGTCTTTATCAGAGGCTTCCCTTTTTTTCTCTCTCTTTTTTCTGGATATGACCGCAATGAGAATGCTGAACCCGTAGAGCACAAGCAACGGAATGGCAATGATACTCTGGGTTACCATATCCGGAGTCGGGGTTATTATGGCTGCTATGATGAAGACAACGAGTACAGCATATTTAAAATTCTTAATCATCCACTGCGGAGAGACTATTCCTATCTGAGAAAGGAAAAATACAAGAGTGGGAAGTTCAAAAACAAGGCCTAAACCCAGAATCACATGGATAGCTAAGCTAAAGTATTTATCAACAGTGATTATAGGTTGAAAGTCAGCTCCTAAATTCAAAAAGAAACGGCAGGCCCATGGGAAAACCACAAAATAAGCAAACAGTACACCGAGGATAAAAAAGAAAGATGTAAAAAAAACGAAAGGAATGACGTATTTTTTTTCTTTTTGGTACAGCCCTGGAGCAATAAAATACCATAATTGAAGGAAGATGAAGGGTAATACAAAAATGATAGCTGTAAGGAAAGAGACTTTGATATATAGCATAAAGGGGGCAGTGAGTGTGGTAAAGGCCAGAGAATCACCCTCGGGAAGGAAAGTAGTAACAGGCCGTGCTAAGATTTCGAAGATTTCATCGCTGAATATCCATGCAGGTATAACAGCTACAATGACAGCGATAAATGAATAAAAAATCCTTTTTCTTAGGTCTTCCAGGTGTTCAAGGAAGGTCATCTCATCGGGAGATTTTCTTACCTTCCTCATTCTCTTCTGTATCCTTCTCAAGCTCTTCTTTTATATCTTTAACCTCATCGGCCTGGATCTCATCTTCGATTTTTTCTTTTATTTCATCTGATGTCCTCCTGAATTCTCTGAATGCCTTACCTAAAGACTTCCCTACTTCTGGAAGTTTTTTAGGGCCGAAGATGAGAAGTGCGATTACGAGGATAATAAATATCTCCGGAAATCCAATATTTCCAAACATTTTTTCCTTTATAAAAATACCATAATATAAGAATGTATCTAAAAATATATCTGTTCTCTTGAGACAAGTCAACTGGGAGTTCAACCTTTCTTTACAATATTCAGAGCCTCTGCTAATATCTAAATGTTGAAAAAAGCATGAAAAAAAAGATTTTTGCATTTTCTATTTTACTCATCTTGATGACTCTCATTCCTGCATGGAATGAGGATGTTTGGGACGCTTCTCATAAGAAAATTTCCTCGATTGTATCCATAATAGATGAGAATTATTTCAAAGAAGTTGATCATGAAAAGCTTATTTATTCCTCTATAAAGATGATGCTTAAGACATTGGATCCACATTCTTATTTTCTTGATCCAAAAAATTTTTCAACGCTTATGGAAGATTACAAGGGAAAGTATTATGGTCTCGGCATCATGATTCAAAAGCAGGAAGACCGTTTGGTAGTGATTTCTCCTATAGAAGGGGGGCCGGCTTCAAGGCTGGGAATTCATGCCGGAGACATCATTTCCCATATCAATGGCGAGAGCACAAAACCTATAAGCGGTATAGAAGCTATGCAGAAATTAAGAGGTCCTAAAGGAAAACCTGTTACCATAACAATAATACGGGAGGGAATTGAAAAACCTCTCGAATTAACAATTGTCAGGAAGGAAATTCCTTTATACAGCGTTCCTTATGCTTTTATGCTGGGGAAAGACATTGGATATATTTTTATCCGAAACTTTGCTGAAACAACAACCAGAGAACTGGAAGAAAAAATGGAATTACTTCGAAAACTTGGAATGAAGAAATTAATTCTTGACTTAAGAGGAAACAGTGGAGGAACCTTTGCTCAATCAGTGGAAATTTCCGATTTGTTTTTACCGAGAGGAAATCTTATTGTCTCTATTAAAGGCAGAAATAAATATTATAACGAGAAGTTTAGTGCGCTCAAGGACAAGCAATACGAGAAAATACCACTCATAATTCTTATAAATCATGGAACTGCCAGTGCTCCAGAAATTGTGAGTGGGGCTATAAAAGATAATGATAGAGGTTTAATCCTTGGAGAGGATTCATGGGGTAAGGGGGTAGTTCAGACGGTTTTTCCAATCACTCAAAACACTGCTGTTGCATTGACGATAGCCAGATATTTTACTCCAAGTGGAAGGTGTATACAGAGAGATTATACAAATGTAGAAGATTATGTTCTTAATCACGAAGTCTCCGAGGAAAAGAGAGAAGTGAGATATACTTCTAAAGGAAGAAAAGTTTTAGGACAGGGAGGTATTTCTCCTGATTATGAAGTAAAATTTGCTTATAAAAATTTGACAGCAAGACTCTTACTAAAGGGAGCTTATTTCTCCTACGCAAGGGAATTCGCAAATAAAGAGACTGAATTATCGAAAAAATTTATATTTCCTGACGAAAAACCCACCCATATGGCTGCTGCGGAGAAAAGAAAAATCATAAATAAGAATATTTTAATAGATAATAGATTTATTGACGACTTTAAGTCCTATCTTAGCATAAAAAACATTGAATACGACCCAGAGAAATTTGAGGAAGCCAAAGAAGAAATAAGAAGAGAGATCGAAAGGGAAATTTTTTCATCAATCTGGGGGATTGAGGAAGGCGTGAAGACTTTTCGGAAAAGCGACCCAGTAGTTCTAAAAGCTGTCGAACTCTTTCCCGAAGCAGAATCACTCATAGGATATGAGAGTCTATAATTCAGGAGCTAAAAAATCCAAAACGACAGAATCAAACACTCAGATATATAACACCTTACCTGGAATATGTATTGTATGGGAATCAGAAAAAATTTAGAAAAGAGAAAGCGGTGAAAATTGCATTAGCCTCAGATCATGCAGGATATGAACTCAAGAAGGGTATATCAGACTATCTCTCTGAAAAAGGAGTAACTCACAAGGATTTTGGCTGTGGTCATGGAGAAGAAGTTGATTATACAGACTTCGCTGAGAAGGCTATAAAAAGAGTTATAAATGGCGACTATGACCGTGCCATTCTTATCTGCGGTACGGGACTTGGAATGGCTATTGTTGCAAATAAGTACAGGGGCATCAGGGCTACACTGTGCTGCGATGAATATACGGCAGAAATGAGCCGGAGACATAATGATTCTAACTGTCTTACCCTGGGCGGAAGAATTCTTTCGCTGGATAAAGCTATTGAGATTGTTGACATCTGGCTTAAGACAGAATTTAATGCTGGTAGACACAAGAGAAGGCTCGATAAAATTTTCAAAATAGAGGAAAATAATTTTAAATTATAATGAGAGGAGTTAAAAAGAATGCCTTCATTTTATGAAAAGACAGAATATTTATTTCAGAGGATTGAAAAAAATAATTACTGGAGACAAAAAGAGTCTTTCAACCTCATTCCCTCTGAATCGACGCCATCTCTTCTGGTTAAAATGTGTGAAATATCTGACCCATCCGGCCGCTATGCAGAACATAGAACTATGAAAGGCGAAGAGGTCTATTTTTATCAGGGGATAGACTTCATTAGAGAAGTAGAAGAAGAAGTGAAGAAAGAATTAAGGCTTTTTTTTGGATGCAGTGAATTAGAACTAAGGGCGATAAGCGGGCAGATGGCCAATGAAGTGGTGTTTAAAGCGATGGTTCGATTTATCAATCGCAACCGCTTAGAGGGACAACCACTGAAAAAAATGGCACTTGTCATGAATAATGATTTGAACAAAGGCGGTCATTTAAGCTCCCAGCCTATGGGAGCCCTCTTCAATTATGTAGCTGAAAATCCAGAAACAGGAAAAGAAAATGTGATTAATTTCCCGGTTCTAAAGGAGAATCCCTATAAGCCTGATGTAGAAGAGCTTCTGAAACTCATTGAAAGCTATAAGCCTGATCTCGTAATATTTGGAAAGAGCATGTTTATCTATAAGGAGCCGATAAAGGATGTTTATGATTACATAAAAGATTGGTCGATAAAGCCTGTTATCATGTATGATATGGCGCATGTTCTGGGCTTATACGGGAGCTTCCAGGCGCCTTTAGAGGAAGGAGCCGATATTGTAACGGGAAGTACCCATAAAACTTTTTTCGGGCCTCAAAGGGGAGTAATTATCGGAAATTTTCCTAAAGGAAGCCCCTTACGTAAATTATGGCTGGATATAAAAGGAAGGGCATTTCCAGGCTCAACCAGCAACCATCATCTGGGAACTCTTCTGGGGCTTTTAATGGCATCTTATGAAATGAATGAATTTAAAGAAAACTTTCAGCATGATGTTCATCAAAATGCAAGAGCTTTCGCGCGCGCATTAAAAGACAACAGCATTCCTGTTGAGGGAAACGAAGCAGATGGCTTTACTGAAACACACCAGGTTCTTATTAGGGTAAAGAAATACGGTAATGTTATGGATATGGCTCGAAGACTCGAAGATAACAACATTCTCACAAACTATCAGGCACTGCCAGACGACGAAACATTTCTTGAGCCGAGTGGAATTCGGATGGGAGTCCAGGAAATGACTCGTTTCGGGATGAAGCCTGAAGATTTTGAAGTACTTGCTGCTTTCATTGCTGATGTTATCAAGAGGAACATAAATGTAAAAGAAGAAGCTGAGAAATTCCGTCAAAATTTTCTCGAGATGAAATATTGCCTTTCCGCTGAAAAAGCAGTTCCTCTGGTTTCAAAAATAGCAAAAAGTATTATCTCTTATTCAGATTTTTGGGGGTTGCTCATAGAAAACCTTGAAAAGAATGCATAAAATTAAATTTCTAAGAACTTCTGAAAGGGGTAATGGACAATGAAAATTTTAGTAATAGGCTCTGGGGGGAGGGAGCATGCTCTTGCATGGAAAATCTCCCAGAGTCCAATGGTGAAAAAACTCTATTGTGCTCCCGGAAATACGGGAATGACAGATATAGCAGGAATTGTTCCAATAAATGCTGATGATATGAGCGGACTCGTAAATTTCGCCTCCCATGAGAAAATTGATTTGACCGTTGTAGGACCTGAACTTCCTTTGACTTTAGGTATTGTAGATGAATTCGAGAAGAAAGGATTGAAAATTTTTGGTCCCAATAAATCAGCTTCGCAGCTCGAGGGAAGCAAAGTATTCGCAAAGCAGTTTATGAGCAGGCACAAAATACCCACAGCCCGATACAGAATTGCTTATTCCCTTGATAAGGCTGAGCAGATTCTTAAGTCAGGCGAATTTTCTTTTCCTCTTATCATTAAAGTAGATGGTTTGGCTGCTGGAAAGGGATCGATAAAATGTGGGAATTCAGAGAAAGCAATGGAAGTATTAGATTCTATCATGGTTAAGAAAAAATTCGGAGATTCAGGTAATAATGTTGTCATTGAAGAATTTTTAAATGGCAAAGAAGCTTCTTTTATCGTTCTATCAGACGGAGCAAAGATTCTTCCTCTTGTAACAACAATGGATCATAAAGCAGTTTTTGACGGAGACAATGGGCCTAATACAGGTGGAATGGGGGCTATTTCTCCTTCTCCCTTTATCGGCCAGGAGATGTTTAATGATATAATTAAAGACATAGTTTTTCCAACGGTTACCCGCATGCTTGAGGAAGGGAAAAAATATAAAGGCGTACTCTATGTAGGATTGATGCTTACAAAAGAAGGGCCAAAAGTCCTTGAATACAATTGTCGTTTTGGTGACCCTGAGACACAAGCTCAGATATTAAGGATGGACAGTGATATTGTTGATATCCTTCTTGGAATTGTAGAAGGAAATATCCTGGAAAAGAAATCCAACTGGATAAAGAAACCATCAGCTTGTGTAGTCGTAGCTTCAGGTGGATATCCTACAAAATACGAAAAAGGAAAAATAATAGAAGGCATGGATAAAGTTTCGAAGATTCCTGGAATAACAATTTTTCATGCTAAAACAAAATTTGAACATGGTCAATATTTCACAAACGGAGGAAGGGTCTTAGGAGTGTGTGCATCTGAAAATACTTTAGAAAAAACCATGAACAAGATTTATTATGGCATTTCCAAGATATCTTTTGAGGAAATGCACTATCGAAAAGATATAGGCTCAATACAGAAGGAGAAACAATGAAAGTTGTGATTTTTATCGGAAGCAAATCAGATTTTCCAATCTTAAAAGAGGCACTGGAAATCCTAAAAAGATTTGATATTCCTTTTGCGTTAGAGCTCACTTCTGCACACAGATCTCCCGATAGGACAGAAAGGCTAATAAAAGATTATGAAGAGCATGGAACCGAAATTTTCATCGCTGTGGCAGGGATGGCAGCGCATCTGGCTGCCACGGTTGCTGCTCATTCGATACGGCCAGTAATCGGAGTTCCCGTAGAGGGAGCGTCACTTAATGGACTCGATGCTCTCTTATCAACAGTTCAAATGCCAAGAGGAATCCCAGTCGCATGTATGGGTTTGGGAAAGGCTGGAGCTGTAAATGCGGTTCTTTTGGCTGTGCAGATTTTAAGCCTTAAAGATCCTTCGTTGCGAGCAAAAGTAAAGGAATATAGACAAAAGATAGCCTCTCAAATAGAAATGGATTCTAAAAAGATAGTGGAAAAATTATGACTTCATTTGCGATCCAAAGCTTTGGCTGCCGTGTGAATCAGGCTGAGGCTTTCTTATGGTCAGACGAGCTTCAAAATTATGGGATGAAATATGTCAATGATTTTTATGATAGTGATTTGGTTGTTATAAATACCTGCACAATTACAAACCGGGCAGACAGAGATGTTCGAAGTTTTATAAGGAAAGTTTTAAGACTCAACTCCGAAGCAAAATTGATTGTTACAGGTTGCTTTGCTGAGCAGGCAGAGAAAGAATTCGAAAACAACCCTAAAATCTCATATTTCATTAGAAACTCAGAAAAAAAGAATCTGGTCCCTCTAATCGTTTCTTCAAGAAAAAAGATAAAAGAGCCAAAGATAGTTCCTTACAGATCGCGGGCTCTTGTTAAAATCCAGGACGGGTGTGATTTCCGATGTTCTTTCTGCGTTATTCCAAGTGTAAGAGGGAAAAGTATCAGTGTTGAAAAAGATAAGATTATTCCTCAAATAAAGGAATTTGTGCATAGGGGGTTTAAAGAAATCACTTTAACAGGAATTCACCTTTGCCTTTACGGTCTGGACCTAAAACCAAGGTCCTCTCTTCTCGAATTACTTAAGGACATAGAACTTCTGGAAGGATTAAAAAAAATAAGGCTAACTTCACTGGATCCCAGACTTTTAAACTGGGATCTCCTTAAGTACATAACATCGAGTAAAAAAATATGTCCCCATTTTCATCTCTCACTCCAGCATGCTTCTGATAACATTCTCTTAAGAATGGGAAGGAGAATAAGTATAGAAGATTATCAGGTTATTCTTGCCTTTCTCCGAAAAAATTCGCCTCTTTCTTCAATAGGAGCAGACATCATGGTCGGTTTTCCAGGAGAATCCAATGATGATTTTGATAGGACATACGATTTTTTAGAAAAATCTCCGCTGACCTACTTTCATGTATTTTCTTATTCTCCTCGCAAAAGAACCGAAGCAGCTTCATGGAAACAGGTAAATAACAAAATTAAAAAGGAAAGGTCTGCTCTCTTAAGAGAATTGTCAAAGAAGAAGAACATGGATTTTCGTAGAAAGTTTTCGGGGAAAGAATGCACGGGTATCGTTATAAGCAGGGGAAGCAGTGAGTCTCAGATTTTGACTTCCAATTATTTTAAAGTTTTTGTTCCTTACTGTCCTTTTGAAAAAAAGGAAGAGGTTCGTTTGAGAATTGAAAATGTGACTGAGACCAGAACTGAAGGGCAAATAATCACATAAGATGAGTAAAGTATTTCTTTTATCACCTGAAATCTCTCAAAAAATCGCAGCAGGTGAAGTCATCGAAAGACCCTTTTCTGTTGTTAAGGAATTGGTTGAAAATTCTCTTGATGCTCGGGCAGATGATATAAAGGTTGAGGTCCTTGAAGGCGGAAAACAGCTTATAAGAGTTACAGATAATGGCTTTGGCATGACTCGTGAGGATGCTCTTCTTTCTTTCGAAAGATATTCTACAAGCAAGATACACAAAGAAAACGACCTGAATAATATTTCGACTTTGGGTTTCAGAGGAGAGGCTCTTCCCAGCATATCTTCAGTCTCACATGTAATTCTGAAAACGCGTGAAAAAAAGAATAAAAAGGGAACGCTGATTGAGCGCCAAGGAGAAGAACTTATTCGCGTATGCGACGTAGGTTTCCCTGGAGGGACAGGCATAGAAGTCAGAGATTTGTTTTTTAATATGCCCGCAAGGAAAAAATTCCTTCGCTCTGAAAAATCAGAATTTTCTCAGATTGTAAAATACCTCATTCAGGTAGCACTTGCCGGGCCGGGCGTCAGGGTTGCTCTTTATCATGGCACAAGGGAAGTCTTTAATTACCCTCGTTCTTCTTTACTTAAAGAAAGGATTTTTCAGATTTACGGTAAATCCATTCTGGAAAAGCTTATGGAGATTGACTATGAGGAAGAGGAGCGAAGACTTCATGGATTTGCCTCACGGCCTCCTCTTGGAAAGGGAAGCAGAAGCCGTCAGCTATTTTTTGTAAACAAGAGACCCGTTAAAGATAAAGTGCTCCTGGGAGCCTTGAACAGAGCCTACAGGGATTTTTTGGAAAAAGACAATTTTCCAGAAGCATTTCTTTTTCTCGATATCCCCTTCTCCGAGGTTGACGTTAATGTTCATCCTGCAAAAGCCGAAGTTCGATTTAATGATTCCCGTCAGATTTTTCAATTATTACAGAGAGGAATAGAAAAGGCCATTATCAAAAATATGGGAGTAAAAGAAGTTTATGCCTCTGCTCCTCAAAAACCTTCAAACTTCAGAATTGAAGAAAAGGGCGATCGAACTGCTTTTAATGATATACATGAGAGAAAAGTAGAGACAGAACAATTGTTTTCTAATCTAAAGAAAGAAAAAAATACTCTTCCTCGAGTCTTGGGCCAGTATATGAATTTATACATTGTAGCTGTGGATGAAGAAGGTATTCTTATCATTGATCAGCACAATGCGCATGAGAGAGTCCTGTTTGAACAGTATGAAGCAATAGACAGCGAGCAGAAATGGCCCCGAAAATTAGCCCTTTTTCCGATTCTTATAGAGCTTTCTCCCTCACAGGTAATCAGTCTGGAACAGAATAAAAAACTGTTAGAAGATGTTGGTTTCAGAGTAGAGGAGATGGGAGGGCACAGTTTTGCTCTAAAAGAATATCCTGATATTTTTAGAGAAAATGAAGCAAAAGATGCTCTTCTTTCTTTACTCGAAGAGATGAAAGAAGAAAAGCTGGAGATGAAGAAGAAAAAACTCCTTTCTACAATGGCCTGTAAAACTGCTATAAAAGCAGGCGAGGTTCTCTCTTCAGAAAAAATGATTTATCTTGTGGAAAAACTTTTCTCTACATCGAATCCATCGATATGCCCTCATGGGAGACCTGTAATCCTGAGAATAAGTAGATATGAAATAGAGAAAGGAATAAAAAGGCATTGAAATATTTAGGTGATTGTATGGATATAATTCACCGAAGTCAGCTTTCAAAAAAATGAAATTATTTTCATTTTCCCTTAAAAAGTGTAAAATAAGCGACTTGGAATACCGGAATGGAAGGAATTTATTTAACGAAATTGCGGGGAGTAGCGCAGCTTGGTTAGCGCGCCTGCCTTGGGAGCAGGAGGTCGTCGGTTCAAATCCGATCTCCCCGATTAGAAATTTAAACCATAGGCGCCTGTAGCTCAGCTGGATAGAGCAGCTGCCTTCTAAGCAGCGGGTCGGGAGTTCGAGTCTCTCCAGGCGCGCCAGCTATTAGTCCTTATCTTTTATTAAGATTAAGCAATGAATAAAGTTTGAATTAAAATAGAGTTCAGTTCTTCTCTTTTAATAAGTAACCTATAGATGTGAACCCAACCCAGTGATGAAGATTTG
>Ga0209121_10004779_pt1 | contig 12514 bp, 22 predicted proteins | sample Cruoilmetagenom3_FD_187292 | JGI IMG/M metagenome (GOLD analysis project Ga0209121, IMG submission 187292) | Oil polluted marine microbial communities from Coal Oil Point, Santa Barbara, California, USA - Sample 3 (SPAdes) (version 2) | ecosystem: Environmental > Aquatic > Marine > Oil seeps ... | reverse complement strand
TTGGGTTATTTGGGAATGTGCTTGGGGTGAAGGATTATTGGCACAACATTTAAAGCAAAGAAATTTTAGAGTAGTTGGTGATAAAGATATTGATTTTTTGAATGAACGAGATACACCTTTAAATTGGGATTGTGCAGTTACAAATCCACCTTACTCATTAAAAGAAGAATTTTTAGAGAGGGTATATAAGTTAGAAAAACCTTTTGCTTTTCTTATGCCTCTAACTTCGTTAGAAGGGAAAAAAAGAGGAGAGCTTTATAGAAAATTTGGAATACAGTTAATAATTCCAAATAAAAGAATTAATTTTATAAAATCTGATAGCAAAGGTTCGGGTTCGTGGTTCCAGACTGCATGGTTCTGTCATAAATTAAATTTACCTAAAGATCTAAATTTCGTGAAATTAGAAAAAATAGACTTTTGAAATTAGAGGGTATAATTCTCCATATTTGATTGAGATTGTATCGAATCAGGGTGTTTATGGAAGGTTTTTGAGAGGAGAATCAGCAAAAAGAGAGGAATTAAACAAAAACCACATTTTAAAGAGATTTATGGCACTTCTTCAATCTGCGAATGCTATCACATGCGTCATGGGGAGATTGTGTTGAAAAAGGGCATTTCTGAAATGGTAAAATAAGGGTAAGTCTTAAAGTTAGTTTCAACTCGGCATTTTGCGTTAAAAAGACCCTTTTTGCTATCGAATAGATAGAAAAGCTTATAAGTCTATATACATATATATAATTGTGAATAAAATGAAAGAAAACAAAAGGCAAAGCAAAAAAGCTAAAGAAATGCACACGATAATGATACGAATGCCGGAGAGTATGTACGAGGAAATAAGAAAGAAAGCTGAGGCAGAGCTAAGATCCATATCAAACTATGTTGTGAGTCTCCTGGCGAAGCAGAGGAAGAAATAAAATGATGATATATATGGAATGTCCTGAATGCGGAAATCGTTGGTGGTTAAAAGATAAAGACCCTTCTAATTGGATGACTACATGCCCTGTATGTGGAAACCCTGTTAGTATTTTTTTAAATGGAATAGATGAGAATGAAATGAGTAAATTAAAATAAAATGAATGAAATAAGTTTGGTTGGATTTAAAAAGCTTGATGATGGACTAAAAATATGGATCACAAATCTGGACACAATAGCTAATACCTATGGGATTGAGAGAGATGATTTCATAGACAGGCTCGAAGAATTGATAAAAGAAAAACTTGTAGAGGTATTCAACGAAGGCAAACTAATAATAAAATAAACATTTCTAATACCCCCCACACCCTATCAAAACCTCTCAAATCCCACTGTTCTCAAGTGCATTTGTCAATCCTTCTAAGGCAGTTTCCATCAATCCCAGTAAGGGAATACTTGCTACAGAACACAAAGCAGGAGTAGCAGGAGTAATTCCACATAAACCTAATGGAATTAAACATGGAGAAGAACAACACCCACCACCCAAGACTAAGGGGCATATACCAGAGGAACATACACCTAAAGGACATATAGCTAGGGAACAAACACCTAGAGAACAAACACCCAAGGGGCAAATAGCTAAGGGACAAACAGCTAAGGGGCATACAGCTAAGGGACAAACAGCTAAGGGGCAAACAGCTAAGGGACAAATAGCTAAGGGACAAACAACAAGACATGGAGCAAGGCATAAAGCGGGAGAGCATAAGGTTAAAACTGTTAATCCTCCGCTAACAGCAAATAGAGGAATTGAGCAGGGAATTAAGCATAAGCATAAAGGACTTAAACAGAGCCAATCCATACAGATAAGAGGAGGGCACATGCACTCACAACATGCACCTATGAAATGAACTGGGATCATAATACTTTCTATGCACATGCATGGAACTGATGAGACAAAGGGAATAACAGTTCCGCAAATAGAAAAAATAGTAACACATGGATATAAACCCATAAAACAAAGAACAGGTAAGCAAGAGCCACAGGGTATGCAAGACGTTACGCATATGCATATTTCTCCAAACATAGAAAAGCCAATTAACGAAAGATAGCATAAACTAATACATAGAGCATTAAACTGAGCAAATATCACAGGAACTGTGGAACAGGGAATACATGGGAAACAAGTTAATGAAAAACATGCCAATCCTATAACAACCGCAGGATTATAACAACATACCACAGACCACCATAATAAATTTAAAGGTAACATGGAACAAAAAAATAAAAAAGGTGTTACGCATGGAATACAGGAAAAACAAGCGGTTAGAGGCAGACAACAGACAAAAGACCCAAGACTACAAAAAAATAGAGGATAAGCCAGATATATAAAAGGGGTACAGCAAAACGGTATGGTTATATAAGAAATAACAGCAAGAATATTGTAACAAAACAAACATATAAACATTTTATCCTTTTAGCCCCTTCCCAATTAAGAAAAATAAAACTAAAATAACAGGCATAAGCAAAACTTGTAAAACTGTTGCTAATAATTTTGAAATTATCATAGGGCTCTATAAAGTATATTGGGAAAGGGGTATAAAACTTTTTTGTTTAGATACCCAGGCAAGAATAAGAGATCATATCTATCAGATAACTCACTGAATCAACCGCATAAGAGGAAAAACCCGATAGAAGGGTTGGAATGCTAAGACACGTGTCTATCATAGCTGTAAAGTTTCCTACTGCTCTTTGAGGTAATATATCTACCAACCAGAACAGATCCAGAAATTTACATCCGGCGATCTCTTCTGCTTTGAGTATTCCAGAAGTTACCAGGCAAATTAAACAGCATACCATTTTTAAACTTTAATTCTTTTCTCGTTATTAAATTTATGTTTTTATTTTTTAATACTTATATGACTGGTATAAGATTGAGAGCTCCTATGATTGCATCAATGATTGGAACCATAAAGTTATTGATAAGTGTGCCTACGAGTTTGTTTATTGGACAAACCGCAAGAAATCCAGCCAAATTTGAGGCATTTTGCAACCAAAGAACCCCTTCCAGAAGAGGTGGAGCTATGCAAAGAGAGCAGGGACAAGAGCCCAAACATAGGGCTGGTGGAGTAGCACTTCCGAACAAGCATAGTCCTCCCCCAAATATTCCCCCCAAAGTGCAAGCATCAAAGCACAGTGCTCCACAACCAAGGGACAAGCATGTGGGAGGTATTACGCATATTGAACATCCCGAACAGGCCCACGTGAAAGGAATCAATGGCAGGGAACACATTACGCAAACAGGAGCAAGCATACATCCAAAGTAGTAAAAGAGTGCATCAAAAGACAACCAACAACAATACACAGGTTCTAACCAACACGTATATGGAAGGCTTGCACCAAGATAACAAGCTTTTCCTCCCAACAATCCACAAGTTCCACAAAATGTCAGAGGAGGCACCCAGAATGCACATGGACAGCAAATGAACGCACCTGTTCCACCAATCAGGCTAGCAACAGTGCATATCGGAGTCATTGTTAGCCATACTAAATCTATAAGATTACAAACCCCACAGGATGCTAAAAATAAGCAATAACGCACAAGCCATGGAATTGAAAAACAGCACGGACAAAATGCACAATAAAAAGGAGATAATATACACACGTATAAGGGACAAGTTAAAGGACAACATGCTAAATAGCATAAAGGTAAAGTAAAAGGAAATACACATATAGCACCAAGTGAAATAATGCCCTCTATTGCACAGCAACTTATGAAAGGTAAACATAAAGGTATTGCACAGATTAAACTACATACTGCTGGTATTCCAAATCCAATCATACAACAAAGCGATATTATTAATCCGACTCCTCCTACCACAAGAATAATAAAACCACATACGATGGCAAGAGCACCTATTGCAAATGTTGCCAAGAATATTAAGAAACAGATAGGTGATATTATAGGAGCTATAAAAACCCATGCTACAATAGACAACCCACACCCTACAACTATCCCCACAATCCCCCCAACAATTGCAACCCCTGAAATTAAAGCCCCAACTCCCCCACCAAACGCACAAAGCCCACAGCAAAGAGTAGATATTAAAAAAGGAATAGAGCAGATAAAAGGAATAATACTGCTTATTAAACATAGTAAGTCAATCATTTTATACTTCTTGATATTATTTTAAGTCTCCTTATCTATAAATAAGGTATACAAGAGTTAGGCATATCTGCGAAAGGTAATCGAAGGATATTACAAAACATTAGAACAGGATTAAATTCACTGAAACATATATCGACAGATATACCAGTACATAGACAGCAAATCAAACTATCACCTTCACAAATAAAAGGCAGTAATTCTGCTAATACCATTTCTTTTCACCTCCTTTATATTATACCTTTAACCATATTAAATGTTAATCCCTATTGTTTTTGCTTTTTCAACAGCTCCCTGACCCTGACCAGAGTTCTACATCGAGGGCAACTTGCATACCACTTGCTTTTCCCGTGATAGTCCCACTTGTATCCGCATCTCTTACATTTCAGGTTCATTTTTACTACCTGTAATAAGTATATATATAAGTAGTATAAAATTATATCCGAAAAAACGAGGTTTTAAATACTCTAACCTCCAAGGAAAGTTACGTTTATAATTTCACATATTGGGCTAAGTGTACTAGCACCACATTCCAAAATTTCAGTAAAGGTGTTTGGAAGGTGAGGTACCCATGCATAAATATTGTAACAGAGATATGTAGAAAATGCAGTGATCGATGCACCAATAGGACAGACAACCGAAACGCATAATGCACCAACTGGCATTAGGACAACCACAAGCAATCCTATCACAAGGGTTATCATTTACCATCTCACGGTATTGGTATTGGTACTCCGGGTCCTATGGGGGGTATCATTGTTGGCATTGTTGGTACTCCTCCCATTGCTGGACAGGTTATGCCAAGTTCTCCCAATATACTAGCTATTGTCCCTGCAATACCAGGGAGAATTTGTGAGATCGAACCATATAACCAGTTGCATGATGTACAACCAGTTACTATGGTATTTGCCCCATACACGCAAGTGCTAGACCAAAGGGGAGATAAAAAACTACATAAGGTTGCAACAACCATCGATATGCATACCATTTTTATTCAATATATTAACTCTTAACCCATATTTAACATTTGTGGAAGTTGAGGAAATAGAGACTCTCCCTCGACAAGTTTGGGAAAGATGCTGAACCAGCCACACGTAGCACAGGACAGATCCACAAATAAATCCCAACCAAACAGGATGCAACAACAAGGGGGAATTGCTCTGCAACAGCAGCACACATCAACCAAGGGATAGCCCACGATTGCCAAACAAAAATCACTCAACCAGCCGCAGAGGAAGCACACATTTAAAAAGCTGTAAAATACGGGATTCATCTTGTCTCCTCCATGAACAGATGCCATACAGCTTTTATTATACAATAAACAGAAAGTCCAAAGAACAGAAACATACATGTATAATAGTTAAACTTGTTAGCAGTTGAAATATAAGTCTCTTTGGGGATCACAACAAACATGAAAGCAAACCAGCTCCAACCCAAACCTGCAAGTAACGATAGTGCAATTCGTTCAAAGTCTATTTTAACAACGTGTGCAGAGATAAAAAGAATTAAAACTATGATTAGAGGGATTGCGTATTCCTTCAACACTTCCAATCCAAATATTGCTGTATCCATTTTTAACCTTAAATTGTTTAAATTATGAGTGAAGCAAGATATCCTACTAAAGCTGAAACACTTAGACCACCAACTACTAGATATTTCGCACCTGTTGGTAGCTTGCCAATCACATCTGTCCAGATAACAAATGCGACAGGAACCGCAATTGATAAAGACACGAATGTTCGTATAAGTGAGGGTAATTCAGGTATATCAAAGGTTAAGAATGCAAACAAAGCACCAATTCTTTCAATCACTCCTTGTTTTGGAGGTTCTAATTTTAATTCTATCTTCCCAGCTCTAAACTCAGATCCAACCTCTAATTCAGACTCTACCTCTTCTGGAGGCCTGTAAGGCTTCCTCTCTTCAAGTGGGATCACCACTTCCGCAGACTCTGCCCCAACCATTCTTTTTTCATAATCATACACTTCTTCAATACCTCTATGCTCTTTATAGAGTTCATTTACCTCAAAAATCAATTTGTTGTATTTTTTTATCGCCTCCCTGTCTCCTGCTCTGGTAAGGGGAAGTAAAGCTATTTGCTTCTCCTTCTTTGCATTTATCTCTTTTTCTATTGATGATATCCTCCTTTTCATTAATTTTGTATCTCTCTCAAATACTGCTCTTGCTCCTTCGATGTCGCCCTTATCAATCAAATCTTTGATTTCCTCTACGGACCACATGACTTTTGGAGGAGTATATATCTCATCTGGATTTTCTTCGAATAACGTTGAAGGTGATTGCATACCAAGATAACCCCCTAAAAGATCTGTTCTCTTCGTCAGGTTTTTCAATTCTTCCGCCTCTTCCTCATTCAGAATTGGCTTTTCTTTAAGCATATCCATTCTGCTGTCAATCACCAAAAATTCTAAGGAATAAGCTACAAACACAAAAAAAAGAAGGGATATAATAAATTTTGCACTGGCCAATTCATATCGCCTCCTTGATCAGTACAGTAGCAACCACCAACCCAATAACTAAAGGAAGCCACCACCAGAATACACCCATCATCGAATAAACTAGGGTTAGAAGCAAAATACTCACCAATCCAAATTGCCACTGCGTTTTTAAAGCAAATATTCCACCCACGATAAGCATTGATATAAGTGCAATATATATATCATACTTGTCCCATATTTCCCTAAGTAGTTCTAAAATTTCAGGAATCTCAGGAAGTTCAAACTTTTTTTCTTCAGATCCTGCACCTGCTGGAAATATAGGAATCTCAGGCATTTCAGGAACGTGAAATGGCGTTGCTTTTGCTTTTTCAGCTTCTTTATATTCATAAAAGCCTATACCTCCAAAGAGAAGCAAAACCAGAATCACTAATGCTACACCTAAATTAGCCATAAATCTATATCGTTAATGTTACTTTTAAACTTTACGTAAATAAAAAGAGGGGGTAGCTAGGTTTATGCTATACGCTACCCAAAGCACTTAGACTTAATTATTTAAGATTGTCTATGGGAATTTATGTGAAGATTTTTATCTTACCCGTCCAGATATACAGTGAACCCAATGCACCTATTAAGATACCCAAGAAGGCCAACACAGGTTCAACATAGGGTGAGTAAGGTCTCAAATCTATTTCGTCAGGCATTGCTGGTTTCTTCATCTGTTGAGCTATGTCAGCACCAACAGGTCCAATAAACCAGTAGAATGCAATAGCCAATAGTCCAATCAGCATTGCAATCGTGATTAACTTATTTGTCCATTCAGGTAACGCCATTTTTATCTATTTATAAGATTGGCATTACTCCTGCACATCCACCAAATGCCTGTGTTAGTTCATAGAACACCGATGATATCATAGCTATTACTGTCTCAAAGAGACCGCCAAATTGAGAGCAAATTCCTGTAAGTCCACCTATTAAAGTAGGACCACACAAACTACAAAATATTAGTGAGCAAACCATTTCTTTTCCTCCTTTTCATTTCTCTTCTTGTGTTGAGGCATGAGTTACACGTCAATATTTCTTAATGCAAACAGGTTATATAAAGTTTAAATACTGCAAATGTGTTACATATTTAGGATTTAAATGGCATTGTATTTTAATGAGAATCAAAAAAGACTTATTCTAAGCGGGAAAATAACTAAAACATGCCGGGCATGGAAAACATCTCAAGCACAAGTCGGACAGATAAAACAGGCAAGGACAAAAAGGTATTTACCTGCTTTTGCAACTATCGAAATAAAGGGGGTTGCTAAAGAAAAACTGGGAGCTGTTGATCCAACTGAGATAGGCTTCGATTCTCAATCCAGTTTTAAGAAAGCGTGGCTTGATTGTTATCTTAACTGGAATAACAGAGAAGAAGTTTGGGTGGTTAAATTTGAGGTGATTAAAGATGAATAAAGAAGAGAAAGAGAAAAAGGAAGTAAAATCCCAGGAAAGGTTAGAAGAACTTTATCTTAAGCTCGTGGGTCTTAAGGAAAAACACAAAAAAACTTTCAGGGGTTTGCTTAAAAAGCACACAAAGGAAGAAAAGATATCTTTAAAGAAAGAGTGTGCTCTTGAGAAAGCAAGAATAAAAAGCACTAAGAATGAGATAAAGCAGTTTAAACTACTGTTGAAACTTCCAAGAATAGCATCGCCTATATTTATAGCTCGGATTTATACCAAATCCTCAGGATGGAAGGATGTAAAAATACCTTTAGACGAGACAGGGCAGTTTGAGTTCGGTGGGGGATTATACACAATTGATCCTGACTCGATGGAGTGGCTACCAAAGAATAGGAAACTATACAGAGTTTCTATGTATATAGAAGGAGATCCAAATCCCAGGAACTTTAAGGAAGAAAGGGAAAAACTGGAGGTTGCGGAACACTCAGGGGATAGAAAAATTGTTGCGGAGATGAGGTCGATATGGTTAGCCTTCGTTGGGAATTTGATAGAGAAATCCGCCGCTCTTAAAAAGGACACCACTAAGAGCACAAATGCAGTGATAGCCCTCCTGGTAATAATTTTAATTTTTTCGTTTGGTTCGTTAGGTTACTTCCATTTCAGCACAGAAAAAATAATGGAAAGAACAGAAGTACTTACTGAAGCTGTGGCGAATATAACAAAAACACCTCCACTAGCACAACCATGCATTTGCCCATGTTGTGCTGTTTCTCAGTTTGTTGATATCTTTAGTGGATGCCAATTAGCTTTAACTGAGTGCCAATCGGGATTAGGATAAAATGACTGTAAATCGGCATGGGAGATCACTCGTGTACATCGCCTCCTTTTTATGTACATCTATTCTTACCATCCGAGCAGAAATTAGATAGGTGAAAAAAAATGGAAAAGAACGAAAAGAAAGAAGAGGAATTTCCAGACGTAACAGAGCTCCTGAATCTTGTTGGGGTCCCCCAAAGAGAGATGGAGAGCTTGATTGGAAAGTTGCATCCACCACTTACAAAGAAGCCCGAAGAGATATTGACGATAGCCAGATTGGACAGGGAGTGGGAAGCTATGCTCCTGCTTTTTATGCCATATAAAAAATACTGGAAGGATGAGTTTATAGATTTTGGTATGTTTATAGCAGAACTTGAATCAATAGCCAGAGGTGGTCTTGGAAGAAACGAAATTCTGATGGGGGCTAGAGCACTGACACACCAGGAAGATACTGAGGTGGGAACATCTACGCCTATGGAGAGTGAAGAATCCGAAGAGGGAGAGGGAAAGAAGTACAGGCCGAGATTTGGTAGGAAGAAAAAGTGATGAAAGTATATTATTGTAAAAAGGGACATAAAGTAATAAAAGAGCCTATGAAGAAATGCAGAGCATGTGATAGTATGTTGCGGTTCAAAAGTAGAGATACTTTTATGAATTGGGGTTTCAATAGAGAAAATTGGAATTATGAAAAATTGGCAGAAAGTGATAAAATTTGAGGAGGCAATCAAATGGCAAGAAACTGGAAAGATGAAATATTCAGGCTTTCAGCTCATGCGAACAACTGCCTGGCATCAATATCGCTGGGAGAGAATGGACTTGAGCCATCGGCTTTACTGGCATACTTATTGTCTCTTATGGCACTTGAAAGGCATCTCCACCCAATATTCTCTAAAGAGGAGAACGAAGAGCTGAAAAGGCACGAAAGGCTGATGAGGATGCAGGTCCTGTGGATAAGGGAGAATTTTGGAGATCCCTGGATTTCCCAGGTAGTGTCAAACAACTTTCTTTTTTCAAAGCTGTTCGAGGAACACGATATGATTAACGACTTTTGCGATAGGCACGACCTTACTCCAGATCTCAACATCCCAGGTGGGGATTAGGAATTTTAAATTTTAGGAGATTGATAGAATGGGTTTCAAACTGTCCGATTGGGTTAAATGGAGGCTGGATAGCAAGAGGAACACATTTGTTGTGATAACTGGAGAGGGACAGATTGGCAAGACAAGTGTGGGAATTGTGCTGTGCAAAAGCACATTTAAAGATTTTAATTTGGATTGCATTGCATTCACCCCGGAAAGATTCCTGGATTTGTTGAGGAATCGCCCAAATTCGGCGATACTTCTGGAAGATGCGGGAGTTAGTTGGGGAAGTGCAAACTGGAAATCAAAAGCGAACAAAATGATTAGCTATGCAACTCAGACTTGTGGCCTGAAGCACCAGTTGATCGTGCTGACGACACCATCGATTTATATGCTTGACCCCAACGCAAGGAGGCTGATGCAGATTCAAATAGAGATGAAAGATAGGGGATTGGGCATTATTTCAAAGGTTAAAGAGAATAAGAGGACAAAACAACTCATCTTTGCTCCCTTACATTTCAAGTTTAATGGGCACACCACCAGAATTTCAAGTTATCGGGTTGGGAAACCACCAGAAGAAATGTTTTTGGAGTTCGAGAAGAAGAAAAATGAGTATCTTGATGGTTTTTATTCGGGGTTGATTCGTGAGGTAAAAATTAAAAACATTGATGAGATGCGTAAAGTTCATAGGGACTATAAAATAATGGGAAGTTATGAGAAAGTTGCCAAAAAGAGAGGTATAAGTATAAATAAGGCGTATAGACTTAATAAACAGTGGGAGATTGAAAACAAATAACTATAAGTTAGAGATATATATACTTTTTTAAAAACCATAAGTTTTAAAAGAAGAAATAATATATATAAATGTATGAAGGAACTTAAAGAAGATCATTTTATCGTAAAAGAAAAGAAACTTATTAAATTAGGGGCGTCTCATGCGATTATTATCCCCAAAAAATGGTTAAAAAACCACAATATAAACTTAGATAAACCACTAAAAATGGTGGCTGATGATATCTTATACATAAATCCAGGTCAAAAAAAAGGAGATAAAGAGAAATGAGAGGGGGAAGGAAAAAATGGTAGAGATTTACCCTCCTGAGTTTGTTAGTGATGATAGTAAGATTAAACTACTTACGTACAACAATGTTGGTGAACCTGAATTTAAGGATCACTCTTTGTTTAGGTGTAACAAGTGTTGGAGTGTAGTAAAGATGGAGGATAATGGGAAAAACGGGCAAAGGATGGATATATGTCCTAACTGTGAACAGAGGTCCTGTTTTACTGAGATTACCCCACAGATACCAAAATTATTTGAAAATCTGATAGACTTAAATTCTTTTAAAGTTTTTATGCCAGATGCTGTAAAAGTTGAAGCTGATTTTAATTTTGACCCGGTGGGTGATATGTGTAATTTTGTAAGAGATAGGTTGGTGCTTAGAGACGAAAAAGAGCTGTTGATATATGTGCTATGGATAATTTCAACATGGAAATTAGAATGGTTTAACCATGTACCATATTTACAGTTTGTTGGTCCCGTTGAGAGTGGTAAAACGAAATCTTTGGATTTACTTAGTTTGTTAGGCCATTTACCAGTAGAGGCTATTTCTATTTCACCCCCCGCAATACCCAGATTGATAGAGAAATATAAATGTGAGCTGTTAATGGATCAAGCGGAGACGAGTTTATCAAAAAAGACAGAGAGAGGGCAAATTCTTTATTCTATTTTACTTAGCGGTTACAAAAAGGGTCAAAAATATGTTTGTGCGGATAAGGAAAACCCAGATAATCTAATTATTAAAGATGTTTTTGGATTTAAAGCACTAGCAACTGAAAGGATTTTTTCAGATGCTTTAAATTCCAGGTCTATTATCTTTAGAATGAAAGAAGCAAAACCAGGCGAAACATCAATATTGGATGATGGATCTGTGGAGTTGATAAAGGAAATTAGGGCTCAGTTGATATGGTATAGATTTAATGTTGATAAACCAAGCTTTAATGACAAAGAGAGAGAATTATTGAAAGAAATGGGTGGAAGATTGGCAGAAATATATGAACCTTTGCTAACTGTTGCTAAATCCGTAGGATATCCTATAGATGAGATAGTTGAGTTTGCAAAACAAAAACAGAGGGAATTTAAGGAAGATCAAAGATCAACTAGATCTGCTGATATCCTTCAGGTTATTAAAACTTACACAGAATCTATAGAGGAAGAAGAAAAAGTGTGGCTGAGAGAAATAGAAAATACCTTAGCTGATAAAGAATTAACTGCAAGTAAGATTGGTTGGATTCTGAGAAGTTTAAATATCAAGACAAAAAGGGGAAGAGAGGGGACCTATGTTGATTTAATGAATGAGAAAAATCTTAAAGAACTGGATGGTTTGTTTAAGAAGTATGGGTTGAATGATTAAAATGAGAGAATGTGAACCTTTTTGCACCGTTTGGTGAACCTTTGGTGAACCTTTATTTTTTGGTTACTCCTGTTGTGTGAACCTGTGAACCTTTTTGCACCTATACACACCCCCCTTCTATTTTTTATAATAATTCATTCTGGAGTATCTCAAATATAGGAGTTCACAGGTTCACAATGAAATTTACAAAAGGTTCACAAAAGGTGCAATAGTAATACACTCTTAAAAAAAAAGGGG
>Ga0209121_10004778_pt1 | contig 12516 bp, 9 predicted proteins | sample Cruoilmetagenom3_FD_187292 | JGI IMG/M metagenome (GOLD analysis project Ga0209121, IMG submission 187292) | Oil polluted marine microbial communities from Coal Oil Point, Santa Barbara, California, USA - Sample 3 (SPAdes) (version 2) | ecosystem: Environmental > Aquatic > Marine > Oil seeps ... | reverse complement strand
TGACCCCCACAGAGACGGCTACACAGACTCAGACCTCGACATTGACACCCACTGAAATAGTTACACCGACTGCAACGATCACATTGACGCCCTCACAAACGGGAACTTCGACAACGACCTCGACACCGCCCTAATCCGTCATCAGAATAATACCAGTTGTGAAGCATGGTACTCAGGTGGGTCTGCAATGATTTGCTCAGTGAACAAATCTCGTGACAGGAGCGGGTTGATTTCCAGATCCCGAATTAAGCGAAACTTAACGACCAGGAAATCCTGATCCAGGGTTTGCTTCAATAATGGATTCCGTTCTTTCTTAAAGGCTAGCAGATTGGCGCGGCTACCTGGTAAAACCAGGATATTGGTTACGGTAGCATTCGGTGGTTTTTGCAGATGTCTTGACACAGCGGCTGAAGCGAAGATGTGAAAACTGTAGCATGGCTGCGATTGATGATCCTCAAACCACAAAAGGGGATCATGCCCGTTTACCTGGAAATCAAGACGGTGAGCGATGTTGATCAGGGAGTCCCTAATCTGCCTGACATCCTGTTGGCGTGCTTTAATTTTTTCGGAATCACGCAGCTTCCAAAGATGGGTTTGTGGATCAACCAGGTCTGCATAGGATTCAAGACAGGTAAGTAAAAGGATATCCTCAGGTGTAAAAATACCGGGAAAAGCTTGGTAAATATCTTCTTTCACAGCTTCTGCTGTGGTTGTTTGATTTTCAATCAAATGGAGGATAATCCGCTCCTCAACCCTATCCATGAGGGGTAGTTGTGTGATGGAAGGATTATTAAGCCACCAATCCCCTGTCTCAAGGGAAGCTTTCTCATCTGCTATATGGGTCAGGAATTCACCAGTTTGAAAAAGGGATTCAATCCACTTTTGAATCTCTGAGGTTGCCTGGTGAGGGGTTTGAAGGAAGATGTCGATGGCCAGGTTGTTCTCATTTGCCAAACCTGAAACAGCAGCTGCATGAACTTGCTGGTAGGACGCCGGCTCACCCTTTTCCACCAAATATGCGGCAACTTTTTCTTTCGCAATTCTGATTGCCTGGTCAGGTCTGGTTGGTTTGATTGGAACTGGAAAAAGATCCCAACTGCACTGAGCCAGTTTGTCATCATGGGATTGTGCAAAGGCTGTTAATTTGAACCCAGCTGCGTTCGCTGCCAAGAGCGCTGCCAGTAGCAGCATGGGTTCATTTTCTGCGATCAACCCAGAGAATTTAATATTGGGCAAATTGAGTGCATGAATCGAATCGAATATGCTTTTTAAGGCATTTTCATGCCAGTTCCAGTCGTAACGCTGACGAGAGAGCACCGGTCGTATAGGATTGACTGCGTCTTGACCCCAGATCCACCCTGTCCACAAAGCAGATAACGTCCAAAATGCCTGGTTCGGCCTGGGAATGGCAGTAAGAATGGCGCTGATACGGGGAGAACCTGTTGAAAAGTCAAGTGATTTGAAGCGACCTCTAAACCGATAAATTCCAATCGATGTAGAAGGTTGTCCATCCCATTCAATTACTGGCAGAGGTGTTTTTCCAGTTTGCCAGACTTCGACAGACTCTTCCAAAACCTTCCAAAGATTCCGTTCTCTATACACGGACGGAATCACAATTTGGCGGGGTCTATTGCGGGGTGAAGGGTGCGCCCACAGAGTGTTCCCTCGGTCAGCGGCTGAAAGGATCAAAGCAATCAATAATTCACGGCGCCTTGGTGTTTGTTCCAAACTATCAAGCTTGTTGATGATCGTTTGTAAAACGATAAGAGGTCGGGCAGGATAGGCGTTGAGTGTGTTCTCAACCTGTGAATGTATTGGATCATTCCTGTCAACGATTCGATTTAACGCTCGTGCAAGGTGCAAACGTTTTGGGGGTAATGGTGACAGGCTTTGAAGGGATTCCTCTGTCAACTGCTGTTCTCCACGCGCACCGCAGTTAGGGCAGTCAACCTGCACTGCATAAGGATGATCTGCCCCTTTTTTCCAAAGAAATGCATCTGCTTCGAGTTGGTGGTGGCAATCTGTACAGCTGACATGATACAAACTGCGGATATATGGTTCCATGCGTTCATCGCTTTTGGGTGCAACGGCAAGGTCTTGCAGGGCTGCGATCAGCTCTTCTTTCTTCGGTGCACTGGCTAAGACCTTGAGCAAGAAGGCATGGATGGGGTTGTTCACCGTGACTAATATTGGATTCCCTGCCGCTGCAGCTTCAATGGGGATCATTGGGCTAAAACCAAATGGATCCAGGATCCATTCACCAGGCGAGAGATTTTCCTTGCACCACTTTGTTACGAGCCCTCCAGGTATAGGCGGGAGGAACCGGCCAAGCGGTAAATCTGGCGGCGGATCAGTTCCTGAGATGTAAGGACTATTCATCGAACGCTTCCTTTATGTCGTACAGTTGAAGACAGATTGATGAATCTATGATGCGATCAGTAATTTTGATTATGATATGGTGGTTGGCTCATTTTTTCAACTTCAGGATCTCAACCTGATAGGGTGATAATTGTATGGATCCTGTGGCAGTTTCATTGTCAATGATCAAAGAAATCCAATGACCTTCCGGGAGGTTAATATCTCGATCTTGACAGGTGAAATTTAGGAGGATGGTCAAATTATCATCATTATGCTGTCGTTGGTATGCCAAAATGTGCTTTGGATCCTCATTCAGGGGCGTGAAGTTTCCTCTCTGGAGTGCAGGTTCTGATCTCCTTATCTTTATGATTTTCTTATAGAAGTTCAGGAGGGAATCAGGGTCGGAGGATTGTTGGGTGACATTTCGTGTTGGATAATCCGAATGCACAGGCAGCCAGGGATCACATTGAGAAAACCCTGCATTGATTTCACTGCTCCACTGCATGGGTGCTCGACAGCCGTCGCGTCCTTTGTGAAGCGGCCAATACCGTTGACCAATGGGATCTTTGACATCCGATTTCTTCCGTATGGGGATATCTCGGAGACCTATTTCTTCTCCATAATAAATGAAAGGTGTCCCTTTGAGTGTTAGAAGCATTGCAGCCGCTACTTTGGCACGTCGGTCATCTTCTCTGAAGCAGTAGCGAGAAGCCGCACGTTTCATGTCGTGATTGCTGAGGAAATTATTTGGCCAGGCTTCAGCTGACAGGGCTTCATACCAATTTTGGGCGGATTTTAGGAAACGAGATGGATGCCATCGATTCTCTGCGAAATCAAAATTAAAGGCTGCATGCAATTTCCCATCCCCACAATATCCAGCTGATTGTTCCGTTGTTGCTAGAAAACTCTCACCAACTGCATAAGCTTGCTTGTATTGATCCAGCATGCTGCGGATTTCATTAAGAAGTGGGAACATTTCAGGTTGCGAACAATCATAGATATGCTTTTGTTGATCAAAGGGTCGGATGCCAAATTTCCTTGGATTTTCCCTTAGTTGAGGGTCTTTGAAATATGCATTGAACACATCCAAACGAAAACCATCCACGCCTTTCTTCAACCAGAATCGAAAAACATCAAGCATTTCAGCCCGTACCGCAGGATTGCGCCAGTTTACATCTGGTTGTTCTTTGTAAAACATATGGTAGTAATATTGTCCAATGTTGGGATCAAATTCCCATGCGGGTCCACCAAAGACAGCCTGCCATTGATTGGGTGGATCGCCATTTGGTTTGGGATCTTGCCAGATATACCAATCGTGATAAGGATTGTCCTTGGATTTTTTGGATTCGATGAACCACTCATGCTGGTCGGATGTATGGTTTAGTACCAGATCCAGAATGATATGGATATCCCGTTTCTTCGCTTCTTTGACCAGCTGTTCAAAATCCTTTATCGTTCCAAATTTGGGGTCAATAGCCTTGTAGTCAGCGACATCGTAGCCAAAGTCTACATCAGGAGAGGGATAAATCGGGGAAAGCCAAATCGCATCCACCCCCAATGTTTGAAGATATTCCAGCTTCCCGATTATCCCCTGGAGATCACCGATCCCATCATTGTTTGCATCGGCAAAGGACCGGGGATAAATTTGATAGATGATTCCGTCTCGCCACCATAAAAAATCTTTTTTCATATCATCATCCTTAAGTGTATCTATTGATAATAAAATTATAGTAGATTTACACAATCTCACCAGAGGTTTTTCAATTGTGTTGTTTTGGCAGGTTTATGCTAATGCAATGGACTATTTTTAAACGGGAACTTATTTTTTCCACTGATGATTGTGGTATCCGGAAACAGGTATCCGGAAATCTCTTGCACCTCGTTTTGATATGTGCTAGAATCACTTGTGAGTTGATAAGCTTAGGCTTATTATTTTCATACCCTTTACGTCGAAAAGTGGGTTCCCCCCACTTTTCTTTGTATCAAGTAAGATCAGTTATAGGGAGTAAGTGGCACCATGAAAAGTGAATTTACACTGGCATTCAATGAGGTCGTTGAAGACAAACAGCTCTCCAGGGATATCATCTTGGAAGCACTTGAGTCAGCAATGATATCTGCCTATCGTCGGGCTGTTAACGCATCGAATGCTCAGCTTGTGGAAGCAAAGGTTGATATGGATACCGGTGAGGTGTTAATCTTTGCGGAAAAGGAAGTTGTAGAAGACGTTCAGAATGATATTACTGAAGTTCAGCTCAGCAAAGCTCGAGAGGTTGACCCGGAGGCCGAGTTAGGTGATATGGTTGTTGTCGAGACCACGCCGCAGAATTTTGGGCGTGTAGCTGCTCAGACAGCACGTCAGGTCATTCAACAACGAATCCGCGAAGCTGAACGAGAAATTCAACTTGAATATTTTGAAAAGCAGGTTGGCGAAATCGTCAGCGGTGTTGTTCAGGCGATCAGCGGTCGAGGAGCGACCATTGGTCTGGATAAAAAAGCCGAGGGTTTGATGCTGCGCAAAGATATGATTCCAAGAGAACGTCTGCGTGTGCATAATCGGATCCGATGTTTGGTTTACGAGGTCAAAGAAAGCGGCCGGGGTCCACAGATCTATCTTTCCAGAGCCCATCGCAAATTCCTGCGGCGTTTATTGGAAAACGAAGTTCCTGAAATCTATCATGGCGTGGTAGAAATTCGATCCATTGCACGTGAGCCAGGACAGAGGGCAAAGGTTGCTGTCTCTGCAACACAGCAAGGCATTGATCCGGTTGGTGCGTGTGTAGGTGTGCGGGGTGTCCGTATCCAGGCAATTGTGCGTGAACTCAGCGATGAAAAAATTGATGTGATCGAGTGGAGCAAAGATGCAGCCTCATTTATCGCTAAAGCGATCAGTCCTGCGAGAGTTGTTGGGGTCTACCTGACAGAGTCAGAAGAAGATGGCAACACTGCAACAGTTGTTGTCCCAGAAGATCAACTCTCCCTGGCAATTGGTCGAGATGGTCAAAATGCGCGCCTGGCAGCCAAATTGACCGGCTGGCGAATTGATATCAAGAGCCAGGTTGAAGCAGCTGGTGAATCCCTGCAGAAATTACTTGAGGATCCTGCTTATCAAGAGATGGCGGAGAGAGAAGCTGAAGCCATGGCCAAAGTGCGGGTGATGCTTGATAAAAAAGCTGAGGGTCGTCCGCTTCCACCTGAGGATTATAATTTCATGGCCAAATTCATTAACCGTATTGAAAAGCGGGTGGAAGAGCAGCGTCGTGAAGAAGATATTGAAGAAAAGCGCCGTCATGAAGAAGCATTGACAACAGTTCCGGGATTGACATTTGAGATTGATATCCTGGATGTTGAATTGCCAGAGCACATTCTGTTTATCCTCCAGGAAGGCGGCCTGGACACATTAGGCGACCTGGTTTTACAGATGCGGATGGATGCTGATAAGATTTTAGGGCTAAATGGAATTGGTCCGAAGTCATTAAAACAAATCACTGAGCTTACAGATGGACTGCGCGTTACACCTGAAGAAACAGCAGAAACAGAGGAAGAACCCACTCAAATTGAAGATGTGGTTGCAGAAGGTGAACCTGAAGCTGAAATTGAAGCTGAAGGAGAAGTTGTTGCCCCTGAAGCTCCAGAAGAAACGGAAAGCAAGGTTTCTTCAGAAGTTGCAGAAGAGCTGGTGGTTGAAGAAGAAAAATCAAAACCAGAACCTGAAAAAGCCAAGGAAGAAGAAAGTGAATTTGATAAGCTCTTCTCATATGATGCCAGAAAGTATGGCTATTATGTACCAGAGAAACCCAAACCTGAAAAAGTAGAAGAGGAACAACCCAAGCCAAGTAAGAAGAAAAAACGCAAGAAACGGCACCCAGTCTCAGATGAAACTGATGAATGGGAAGATTGGAAGTAAGACAAAAATGAGCAGCGATTAGATGGTCAAGAAATCTAAACGTCGCAGAAAGCATATTCCACAACGAACATGCGTGGGTTGCAGAGAAGTGCATCCCAAGAGGGCACTGATCAGGATTGTAAAAGGTACTGAGGGAGTGAGTGTGGATCCAAGTGGTAAAGCCCATGGAAGAGGGGCTTACTTACATGACAGTCGGGAATGCTGGCTGTGCGGAATTAATGGCGCCCTTGACCATGCTCTGAAAACCGGGCTGACAGATCAGGAAAAGCAAAGCTTAATGCGATATATGGAAACCCATATTCCTGATGAAAGCAAGGATCATAAGGGGGCAGAGGAATTGTCAGGATGAATTAAAAATCATCTGATCGCTCCTCAACAGAAAATATTCGATTAATCATCCTACGGCATCCATCGATTGCTTTAGGACAGGGGATTGACCTTGGAGGTGTTGCGTGAGTGATAATGACAATAAAAAAATTATCTTACCTTACAGTATCAGTGTTCGGCAATTAGCTGAAAAGCTGGAAGCCAGTCCTATTGATGTCATCAAGGTATTAATGGGTAATGGTGTCATGGCCAGCATTAACCAGAGTGTTGACTTTGATACCGCGGCTGTGGTTGCCAGTGAACTCGGCTTTGAACCTGAGTTGGAAAAAATTGAAGAGGAAACGCCTGAAGAAAAGGGAGAGGTTCCTCTATGGCGGCAGGTGATAGATAATGAAGCGGAAGAAGATCTTGTAGCACGTCCGCCTGTGGTCACCATGTTGGGACATGTCGACCATGGAAAAACGACACTTTTGGATGCAATCCGAGATGCGAATGTTGCCGCTGGCGAAGAAGGGGGTATCACCCAGGGGATTGGTGCCTACCAGGTAGAACATGAAGGTCAAAAAATCACCTTTTTGGACACACCTGGCCATGCCGCGTTTACGTCCATGAGAGCGCGTGGTGCGCAGGGTGCGGATATTGTTATCCTGGTTGTTGCAGCAGATGATGGTGTTATGCCGCAGACACGAGAGGCAGCGAACCATGCAAAAGCAGCTCGTGTGCCGATTGTTGTAGCCTTAAATAAGATGGACCTTCCTTCAGCCAACCCGGAACGTGTGAAGAAGCAACTTTCTGAAATCGGATTGATCCCTGATGATTGGGAGGGTGATACGATCGTCGTGCCGGTATCTGCGGTTAAGATGGAAGGATTGGATGATTTGATGGAGGCGATCCTCCTGGTTGCTGATAATATGAAAATCAAGGCGAATCCCGATGGAGAACCTCTGGGGACAGTTGTTGAAGCTGAATTAGATAAATCCCGTGGTGCTATGGCAACGTTACTCTTACAGAACGGAACCATTAAAGTTGGGAATACGATCCTGGCTGGAAAATCTCATGGTCGTATCAGGGCAATGTTTGATTTTCGTGGTAATCGGATTAAAGATGCTGGACCATCCACACCATTTGTTGTGATGGGTCTGAATGATGTTCCACGTGCAGGTGATTTTTTCCGGGTTGTTGGATCAGAAAAGGAAGCCCGTGCGATTGTTGAAGAAATGAAAGCGGAAGAAAAATCTCAAAAATTCATCCAAAGAGCCACGCTCGAGGATCTATTTGAACGACTTCAAGCCGGAGAGGAACAAGCACTGCGCTTGATTGTTAAGGCAGATGTTCAAGGCTCTTTAGAACCAATTGTTAATTCTTTAAAGGACTTAGGGGAAAAACAGTCTGAAGTCTCCATTGAAATTCTACACCAGGAAACGGGCAATGTGACTGAAAGTGATGTGATGCTCGCCGCTGCTTCTGATGCTATTGTGATTGGGTTTTCTGTTGATTCAGATAATGCTGCGGAACGTCTGGCCGACATCGAAGGTGTTTCGATACGTTTATACACAATCATCTATCGTTTGATAGAGGATATCGAAAAGGCGCTTGAAGGAATGCTTGAACCAGAAATGGTTGAAAAGGTGATTGGACGAGCAAAGGTTTTAGCGACTTTTAAGGTTTCCCGTTATAAGGTCGCAGCAGGTTGTCGTGTGATTGAAGGTGAGATCAGGCGCAATGGGAGAATCAGAGTGATCCGAAATAAAAGGGTGCTCTTCGATGGTGAGATTGGTTCCTTGAAGCGTGAAAAGGATGATGTTCGTGAAGTACGTGAAGGGTTTGAATGTGGTATTTCGATGAAACAATTTCACGAATTTCAAGAAGGTGACGAGCTTGAAGGGTATGTTATTGAAGAGAAGACAGTTTAGTAAGGGAATAGAAAGCAGGAAGGATGCCATCAGAAATTAGGTTAAAACGAATCCAGGATCAAATCCGGCGCGTTTTAACTGAGATTATTGAATCAAAAGTAAATGATCCTCGTATTAAAGGTGTATATATCACCGATGTCGCTGTGGATCGCGAATTAGATTATGCAAATATTTACGTATCTGCCTTAGCAGGTAAGACACAAGCTGAAGAAATTTTACACGGGTTGCAAAATGCTGGCGGTTTTCTTCGCTATAGCCTTAGCCAGGAAGTTAAACTGCGAGTTATGCCAAAATTACGTTTTTTCTGGGATGAGACCCCGGAAAAAGCAGATCGAATCGAATTGCTCTTAGAGGAGATTCGAGAAGAACGAGAAGCTCGCCCACAAGATGTACAAGATAAGTTTGATCCGCATTTAGTGGATGGATATGATGAATAGAATTGACCAACAAATTGCATATCGACTGAACCAGAATCAAAGAATTCTTATCGTCTCTCACGTTCGACCTGATGCTGATGCGGTGGGTTCGGTATTAGCCATGGGTTTGGCTTTGATTAATGCAGGCAAATCTGTGCAAATGGTTTTAGAAGATGGCGCAGCTGGATTTGAATATCTTCCGAAAATTCAGCTGGTCAACCAGGCCCCAGAGGGAGAAGCAGATTTTATTATCGTTTTGGATTGTTCCGATCCAGAAAGGGTTGGACAAGTGCTAAATGATTATGGAAAACCTGATCTGGTGGTTGATCACCATAAAACAAACCACAGTTTTGGCACTTATAATATTGTTGAACCTGAACAAGTGGCAACCGCTGGGATCCTTTTTGATCGTTTGCCAAAATGGGGATTGACGATAGATCTGGATGTGGCAACGTGTTTACTTGCGGGGATCGTTGGTGACACAATTGGATTTAGAACATCCAATGTGAATTCAGAGACCATGCGGAGAACAGCTGCATTGATGGACCTTGGGGCAGATTTAGCCAGTATTTATCGTGAAGAATTGGTTTTGCAATCATTTAATGCTGTACGCTATTGGGGAGCAGGGCTGAGTCGTATACAGCACGATGGTGGTATTATTTGGACAAGCTTGACCCTTGATGACCGGCAGGATATCGAGTATCCTGGAAATGATGATGCAGATCTCGTCAATATTTTGTCATCGGTTAGAGAGGCCGAGATTGCATTGATTTTTGTTGAACAATCACAAAATGATGTTAAAATTAGTTGGAGAGCACGACCTGGGTTAGATGTCTCAGGAATTGCAACATTTTTTGGGGGTGGGGGGCATGCAGCTGCGGCTGGTGCTGATGTCAAAGGATCTTTGGAAGATGTGCAGAAGCGTGTCATTCTGCAAACCAAGAACCTATTAGAAGAAAGAAAAAGTGAATAAGGATCAGATCCTTCACCATATCTGGGAGTAAAGAAAACTATGAGTGAACAAATTTTTGATGTAAAAAATGCTGTCTCAGGGGTATTGGTCATTGATAAGCCTGTTGGCATGACCTCACATGATGTTGTTAAGGTTGTGCGCAGGGGAACTGGCATTAAACGCGCTGGTCATACTGGCACATTGGATCCTCGTGCATCAGGTGTGCTGGTTGTGCTGGTTGGTCCAGCGGTTCGGTTAAGTGAGTATGTCTCTGCTTCGGATAAGCGCTACCAGGCGATTATTCGCTTAGGAGAGCGGACCGATACCTTTGATGGTGAAGGTGAGGTTATTCAACGCTCACCGGTGGAAATCACAGAAGAACAAATCATAGAAGCACTGACGAAGTTTGAAGGTACGGTTGAACAAGTTCCTCCGGCTTATTCTGCTAAGAAGATTAACGGGAAAAAGGCATATGAATTAGCACGTAAGGGGGAAGAGTTCGAACTGGAGCCTAAGGAAATTGATGTCTATCATCTAGAGCTGCTCGAATGGGATACACCAGAAGCAATTGTTGATGTGTATTGTTCATCTGGGACCTATGTACGGGCTTTGGCAAATGACCTTGGTGATGTACTCGGTTGCGGTGGGCATCTTGTCGGTTTACGCCGAACAAAGAGCGGTGAGTTTGCACTTAGAGATGCAATTCAGCTGCGTAAACTAAAAGAAGCATTTGAATATGGGGATTGGTATAAATACTTGATCCCAGCAGCGGAAGCATTAGGTGATTGGCCTTCACGGGAATTAAGTTTTGAGGAAGTAGATCTTGTACGTCATGGACATCGAATCCCTGTAGAGAAGGAACCCGAGAAACCTGAACAGTGGGTTAGGGCAATCAGCCAACAAGGTGAATTGGTGGCGCTGCTCGAGTATCTCCCAGATCAAAAAGAGTGGCAGCCCAGGAAGGTCTTCTTTTCCTGAACGATGGTTGTCTTAAATGATTGACAGGATCATTGACCTTCACAATAGATTATCGTGGGCCACTTATATTATAATTTTGCTGATTGCTAATGGCGAAAATTAATCCTGACAATATTTTAGAAATAGTTCGCTTTTCAGATTTAAAACCACAACCGTTTAAGAACTCGTTTATTACCATAGGCAATTTTGATGGAGTACATCTTGGACATCAAGCGGTTATTTATCACATGCTTCAGGAAGCAAAGCCAAAATTAAGTCCGGTTATCGTAGTAACCTTCTTCCCAAATCCTCATGATTATTTCAATCCAAAAATAGAAAATCAGTATCTCTCGACACCCGCCGAGAAAAGCGCTAAGCTGCTTGAACTGGGGGTGGATTCTGTGATCACCTTCGAATTCAACCGTGAATTTGCGAACCTATCACCAATAACATTTATGTCTGGGCTGATAGACAAGCTTGGCTTATGTGCAATGGTCGTCGGACCTGATTTTGCTTTTGGGAGAGACCGCCAGGGGACAGGATCGATTTTACAGACAATTGGACACGACTATTCGTTCTCGATTGAAACTGTGCAGCCAGTGGTATATAAGGATCAAGATGTATCCTCGACGAAAATTCGTCATTTTCTGGATGAAGGAAATGTTGTGTGTGCAGCGAAGTTATTAGGTCGTAACTATACTCTCTCTGGTATGGTTGTGCATGGCTCTGACAGAGGATCAAAGTTAGGATTACCAACTGCTAATCTTTTATGTTGGCCGAGAAAGAAAAAACCTGCAATGGGTGTTTATGCCACTCGAGTGACGTACAACAGCCGAGTCTTTCAGGGGATTACCAATGTTGGTTATCGACCAACGTTTGAAGTTCAATCACTACCAAATATTGAAACGCATATCCTGGATTTTGATGGTAACATCTATGGGGAGAAACTCACACTCGAATTTATCGATAAGATCAGAGATGAGCAAAAATTTGATAGCATTAATGCTTTCCTTGCTCAAATTGATCGAGATAAAGCCATCGCTCGAAAGATCTTCAATCATGACGAAACCCCGCCGAATTTACCTCTTAAGCCCTAAAGATTTAAGTCCTGAAACGATAGCTGTAACATTTGCAAAAACTTCCCGTTCTCCACAGCCCTTTGATGAGATCGCTGCAGAACTATCTGATGATAAAACAGCTCGATTCCATGAGAAGTGGGTGGTTGGATATGGCCATTCCTCCATTGCAGAGCATGCCATATTACACATCGCACTGGAAAATGTTTCCCGATTGGCAATTGAGACCATTGAAGGCAACCGATTAGCGTCTTATACAGAAAAATCCACACGCTACCAGCTGTGGGAGAGGGATGCGTTCTTTATCCCGGATGAGCTTCGTAAACATCAATTGCAAGACCGGTTCATTAACACTTGCCAGGCATTATTCAAGACTTATAAGGATTGTCTTCCGAAGGTTAAAACCTGGCTGCGCTCCAGAAATGCCAGAGAAAAGACAGAATCTGAGAAATCTTATGAACGTCGGCTTCAATCCGCTGCGGTGGATATTTGCCGTTTCCTTCTTCCAGCAGCTTCTTTGGCTAATGTTGGTGTGACCATCAATGCTCGTGCCCTTGAATATGCCATTTGCAAGATGCTCAGTTCGCCATTAGAAGAAGTCCGAGCGATTGGG
>Ga0209121_10004777_pt1 | contig 12518 bp, 10 predicted proteins | sample Cruoilmetagenom3_FD_187292 | JGI IMG/M metagenome (GOLD analysis project Ga0209121, IMG submission 187292) | Oil polluted marine microbial communities from Coal Oil Point, Santa Barbara, California, USA - Sample 3 (SPAdes) (version 2) | ecosystem: Environmental > Aquatic > Marine > Oil seeps ... | reverse complement strand
CTATAAACTCGCTTCGCTCAGACATATAGAAATCTTAACGCCAAAATCTTGCAATCTGCCTAAAAAACATAATGGGGAATCCAATGAACAAAAAGTTGGGAAACCTATATCAATGGATTCATTCTATTTCTATCACAACACTTTGGGACATTCCCTATTATTATAAATAGTATTATTAAAAATATGAAAATATATCTTATAAATACGCAAAATATGGTATGTTACAATTGTTTGTTTATAAACCCTTTTATTTTGCCGAGAGTTACCTGTAACATCTTATATAACAAGAAGTTATTTTTTAAGCATCCTGTGGATAAGTTTGTGGATAAGTTTGTGCATTTCGATGGTATGTCAATATTGTAATTGGAGTTATTCCTGTGGAAAAAATTCAACCGCATAAGGCAAAGGAATTATGGAATGAGGTATTGTCCATTGTAAGTAATAAAATTCCACCTCAATCCTTTAAAACATGGCTAGAACCCACAAAAGGGGTATCTATAAAAGGAAACTCTCTTTTTGTGGATGTTCCAAATATGTTTTTTGTTGACTGGATTGAGGAGCATTACCGTAATATCATAGATAGCGCTTTTGACAGTATCGTCGGAGATACCATCTCTATAAAATTTAACCCGGTAGAAAAGAGAATCGCACCTACATCAAGGAAGGTAACGCTCTACCGTGTAGATGGATATAATCTCCAGAAAAGGTATACGTTTGATACCTTTGTAGTCGGTTCCGGGAATAGGTTCGCATATGCTGCTACACTCGCTGTTGCAAAGTCTCCGGGACAGGCGTATAATCCATTATTTATATATGGGGCAGTTGGTCTTGGTAAGACCCATCTACTCCAAGCGATAGGGAACTATGTACGAGATAATCATTCTGATTTGAAGGTGTATTATACATCATGTGAGAAGTTCTTAAACGAGATGGTGGATGCAATACAAAACGGAGCAACCATACAATTTAAAAAGAGATACAGAGGTAAAGACATTCTTCTTATTGATGATATGCAGTTTATACAAAATAAGGAGGGGTTACAGGAAGAGATCTTTCATACTTTTAATTCTTTATATGATAAGGGTAAGCAGGTTGTTATGACATCCGATAGACCTCCAATAGAGATAGAAGGTATAGAGGAAAGATTATTATCAAGGTTTCAATGGGGTCTGGTCTGTGACCTCAAACCCCCTGATTTTGAGACAAGGGTTGCTATTCTAAAAAAGAAGACGGCATTAGCCGGAGCAACTGTATCAAATGATATATTACTCTATATTGCCCAGAGGATAAAATCAAATATAAGGGAGTTGGAGGGCGCGCTCGTTACGCTTTTAGCACTTACATCGCTTACCGATACACAACTAAATTTAGAATCTTCCAAACAGATATTGGATGATATTCTTGGAAGAGAGAAGACTAATAAGATAACCATAGAAAAGATTCAAGAAGTTGTATCAAATCATTATAGTGTAACACCACAGGCATTAAGAGGAAAAAGAAGGGTAAAATCTTTGAGTTTTCCAAGACAGGTGGCTATATATATCTCAAGAGAGCACACTAATTTATCTTTAAAGGCTATAGGAAAGGGTTTTGGTGGAAGAGACCACTCAACCATACTACATGATTATGAAAAAGTAAGATCTTTAATAAATAAAAATAATGAGATAAAAATTGATATAGACCATATTATAAAAAAATTAGAAATATAAAGGTGTAGATAACTACTACTTTTTAAACACTTTCTCCACATACATCAAATTTAAGATAACTCTTAAAGGATTATATAGATACCTCTCGTTATCCCAAATTCCACATACCCTACTATATAGTCTAATTTTTTATTATAGATTTATTAGTATTAGTAATAATAGATATTTAAAACCTGACTGCCGTCAGACAAGTTATGAGAGAGTATAATCAAAAAAAGATAGATAAAAAATGGCAAGAGATATGGCAGAAGACGAAACTTTATAAGACACTTACAATTAAAAATAAACCGAAGTTTTACTGTTTAGATTTTTTCCCATATCCATCAGGAGATGGTCTCTCTGTTGGACACCTGCGTAATTATATACCAACAGATGTGATTTCAAGGTATAAGAGAATGAGAGGATATAATGTTCTCCATCCAATGGGGTGGGATGCATTTGGGCTTCCAGCAGAAAATGAGGCAATAAATAAAGGACTCCATCCAAAAATCATAGTTCCAAAATATATAACAAATTATAAACGACAACTTTCTATGGTTGGTCTCTCATACGACTGGGAAAGAGAAATAAATTCATCCACTCCTGATTACTATAAATGGACACAATGGTTTTTCCTTTTTTTGTATGATAAAGGACTTGCATATAAAGCGATATCTTTTGTAAATTACTGCCCAAAATGTGGGACAGTGCTTGCAAGAGAAGAAGTGGAGGGTAATACCTGTTGGAGATGTCATACAGAGGTTAAAAAAATAAAAAAAGAACAGTGGTTTTTTAAGATAACCGCGTATGCCGATAGGCTACTTAAAGACCTTAAACTGGTTGACTGGCCTGAAAATATAGTAGAAATGCAGAAAAACTGGATAGGATATAGTGAAGGGATAGAATTTGAAATACCCGTAACTGGATTAAAAACAAAGTTAAGCGTGTTCACCACAAGACCTGATACAATATATGGTATGACATACGTGGCGGTGTCACCGGAACATCCAATAGTAAGACAACTCGTGAGTCCTAATAGGAGGGATGAAGTAGATAAATTTATGCGGATGGTTGAAAAAGAGTCGGAGATAGAGAGGCTTTCAAAAGAGAAGGAACCCTTAGGTGTATTTACAGGTAGTTACGCGATAAATCCATTAGATAATGAGACAATTCCTATCTATCTCGCTGATTATGTTTTATCTACATATGCTACTGGTGCGATTATGGCGGTTCCGGCACATGACGAGAGAGATTTTATCTTTGCAAAAAAGTATAAACTTCCGATAAAAGTTGTAATACAGAACACAGAACACAGATTACAGGGTAAAAATATGGAGTGCGCATATACAGGAGAAGGCATTATGGTGAACTCGGGTGACTTTAGTAATCTTCCATCAGAGGATGGCAGGCAGAAGATTGTAGAATATATAGAGGGTCTTGGTATAGGACAACGAATAACTTACTATAGACTTAGAGATTGGCTTATATCGCGTCAGAGATACTGGGGCGTACCTATTCCTATAGTTTACTGTAAAAAGTGTGGTGAAGTTGCTGTGAGAGACCTCCCTGTTCTATTGCCAGATGTTGACGACTACAAACCATCTGGCACAGGAGAATCTCCACTGGCGGGCATTTCTGAATTTGTTCATACCACCTGCCCGGTATGTGGTCATGAGGCGAAAAGAGAAACAGATACAATGAGTGGATTTGCCTGTTCATCGTGGTATTTCTTAAGGTTTGCGTCTCCAAAGTACGATAAGGCACCATTTGACAAGAAAGAAGTGAAATACTGGCTTCCTGTTGACCTTTATGTCGGCGGTGCAGAGCATGCTGTGATGCATCTTCTTTATGCCAGATTCTGGACAAAGGTGATGTACGATGCTGGGCTTGTCAACTTTGTCGAACCATTTTTAAGATTGAGAAATCAGGGTGTGGTTCACGCTCCAACAGGAAAGAGGATGTCAAAGTCAAGGGGGAATGTAATAACCCCTGATGAGATAGTGGAAAGGCACGGTGCAGATGCAATGAGGCTGTATGAGCTCTTTATGGCTCCATTTGACCAGCCTGTCGTATGGGATACAAATGGGATAATCGGGCAAGAGAGATTTTTAAAGAGAGTCTGGAGGTTCGTTATCGGGAGAGAAGGCAATATAGGGCAAGCAAAAGAGGAGATCTTATCTTCTCTCCATAGAACCATAAAAAAGGTTACGGAAGATATAGAGGCATTTAAGTTTAACACCGCAATTGCATCTATTATGGAGTTTATGAATGAAATATATAATATCTCTATGGATGATATTACTCATAAGGAGGTTGCTGAGAACCTAATTATAATTCTTTCTCCGTTTGCCCCCCATATATGTGAGGAGTTGTGGCAGATTTTGGGAAAGGAAGGCAGTGTTACAGAGATGTCCTGGCCAGAGTATAGCGAGGAACTTGTAAGAGAGGAGTTTGTGACGATCCCTATTCAGGTTAACGGCAAGTTGAGAGCGACACTTGAAGTGAAAAGGGGGACCGCAAGGGAGGAAATAGAAAAACTTGCCAGGGAACGGGTAAAGAAGTGGATTGTAAAAGGTATAAAGAGGATAGTGTATATCCAAGACAGACTCGTGAATATTGTAGTGCGGTTAGATTAAAGATTTCAGATTGTAGATTGTAGTATTTTTTACCACAAAGGACACAAAGGACAAGGAAAAAGGAAAAAGGAAAAAGTACAGAATTATTCACCACAAAGACACAAAGAGCAGATTTTAGATTTCAGATTGTGGATTGTAGTATTATCGCAACTAGGACAGGCTATGAAGAAAGTCAAATTTCAACATGGTAGTCGCAACTTTTCCGTGCGGATCCTGGGGATAAGTTGCGCAAATTGAATCCAGAACAGCGTCTTCTATTCGCCCACGCCAAAGGCGGGGCGGCTACCAGATCCCTACTTTTTGCACAGCCTGCAATGACTAATGACAAATGACCATTTCAGTATGAATATTCTGATTAGTGAGGATAATATAAGAGAAAGGGTAAAGAAACTTGTAGAGGAGATAATCTCCGATTTTGGGTATGAAGAGACTACTATCGTTGCAGCCCTCAAAGGAAGTTTTGTCTTTCTCGCTGATATTATAAGGGAGTTCCATCGCCAGGGGTCTAAACTCCTCGTTGAGTTTATAGATGTTTCATCTTATGGCGGAGCAACCGTATCGCAAGGCAATCCTTTGATCAGAGAGTTTAAAAGACCATCTGTATGTGGGAGAAATGTCCTGCTTGTGGATGACATCCTTGATACAGGCCGTACCCTGTCCAAATGCAAGATAATATTAGAGAACGAGCATCCAAAGATGTTAAAGACCTGTGTTCTTCTCGCGAAGGATGTGAAAAGGGTGGTTGACATCACCCCAGACTATTTTGGGTTCACCATAGAAAATAAATTTGTCGTTGGATACGGGTTGGATTATGATGGGAAGTTCAGGGAACTGCCGTATATTGCAGAGATAGACGAGATATCAACGCCTATCTGAGGAGGGAGTTATATGGCAACAAGAAAAATATCAATAAAGGGGATTGACCAGAGACTGCTCTTCGGGGAGAAAGGAGTAAATGTAAAACTTATGGAGAAGATATTACACTCCAGGATATTTGCCCGAGGAGATTGGATTATCCTGAAGGGTGATAAGGATGTGGTTGACGATGCAAGGGATAGGATAGCAAAAATGGTTAACAAGGCAAAGAGCGGGAAGCTTGTGGATGAAGATGATGTTGTGGGCGGTGGGATATGGGATGCAAAGAAGGAAAGGAAAGGTGGTGAGATATCACACCTATACGGGAGGAAGGGTGAGATACTGCCAAGAACTTCTGGACAGAAAGAGTACCTCATTACTATGGAGAAGCATGATGTGGTGATTTGTATAGGTCCAGCGGGAACAGGGAAGACATTCCTCGCTGTAGCAAAGGCAGTGCAGGCATTGAGATGTGGAGATGTGGAGAGGATAATCCTCACCCGTCCAGCTGTTGAGGCAGGAGAAAGACTTGGATTTCTTCCCGGAGACTTCAAGGAAAAGGTAGACCCGTACCTTCGTCCACTTTATGATGCACTCTACAGTATGCTTGAAGGGGAAAAGATAAGGAGACTTATAGAAAATATGGTTATAGAAGTTGCCCCTCTTGCATATATGAGAGGGCGTAATCTGGATAGTGCGTTTGTCATCCTTGATGAAGCCCAGAATACCACGAAAGGACAGATGAAGATGCTGCTTACCCGTCTTGCGCCCGATTCAAAGGCTGTTATCACAGGAGATATTACCCAGATAGACCTACAAGGATATGAACAATCAGGACTTGTACATATAACCAAAATATTAAATGATGTTGAAGGGGTTGGCTTCTGCTGGATGACAGACGATGATATAGTAAGACATAAACTTGTAAAGGATATAGTGAGGGCTTATGAAAAGAATGATAAGAAGAGAGAGGATAACGCTGTTTTTGAAAAATCCTCTAACGCATAAGGTATTCCTTTTTGTAGGGGTAATTATTATGCTCAATCTCCTCTACCCTGCCAGAAGACAGGGCGTTCCTGTATTAAAAGAGGGCGATATTGCCAGTAAGGATTATATAGCTCCTTATACTTTCGCTATAAGAAAAAGCAAGGTAGGACTTGAGAATGAGAGAAGACAGGCAATGGAATCTATTGCTCCTATCCTTCGTGTTGACGAGGATGTAGCTGGCGAATGCCTGCAACGCCTGGCCCTTTTCTTTCAGAACTATGAAGGAGTAGATTCGCTTACGAGGATGACAATAGAGGCGAACAAGAGAGATTTTAAACGACTGGCGGAGAAGATAATTACGCAGATTATGGAAAAGGGTGTTATAGATGACCTACATTCCATAGATTTTGGCTCCAAGAGAGAGGTTGTTGTGAAGAGAAAGGGTGGTGAAGAGACAAGGACCGACATTCTTGATATTGAATCTGCAATTATGTTTACAAAGGAGAAAGGAATGGAGCTTCTCGGGGGGGATGAGGAAAAGGTAAGGGCACTCGTTGAGGTAGTAAGGCACTCTATAAAGCCAAACCTGATTTATATGAAAGAGATAACAGAGGAGAAGAGACATCTTGCAGCAGAAGTAGTGAAGCTGACGAAAGGAGTCGTTTTAAAGGGAGAAATGATAGCAAGGGCACACGACCCCATCACAAAGGAGGCAATAGAAAAGTTGTCTTCACTTGCCATTGAGACCGGTGGGAAGAAGGTTAACACTGAAATTTTTGGAAGAAATCTTCTCTTTGTGCTTTGTATGTTGGTTTTTCTTGTCCTATTATACTTTGTTAAGAGGAGAATATTATTTGATACGAGGAAGTTGTTACTCATAGCGATAGTCTGGTTGCTTATCGTTTTTGTTTCGAGTGTTGTGGCGCGAAGTGGATTTTCTCCTTATGTAATTCCTATTGCTATGGGAAGTGTTCTGGTTACGATACTCATTAGTGGGGGGACTGCTATAGCCGCTGTTGTCCCTTTGTCTTTCCTGTTAGCTATGTTTATGGGATTGGGGACAATCGGGGCCCTGTTTACTTTGCCTGTTGGGGTATTATCCATCTTTGTTGCAAGCAAGGTAAAGAAGTTTTCGGATTTTTCAAAGGCAATTCCCCTTTTGGCAATTATATCTATTGTTATTACTTTCATCTTTGAACTATACAAGAGAATGGATTATGGGACTATAGTTACTTCTCTTGGATTTTCAGCACTCGGTGGTATCGGTAGTGGTGTGCTGGCGCTTGGGTTACTGCCCCTTTTTGAGAGAGCATTTGGTATAACTACGGACCTCACATTGGTAGAGCTCACGGACTTAAACAGACCTCTCCTTACAGCATTATCTATACAGGCGCCGGGTACATATAACCATTCCATATTGATTGCCTCTATGGTTGAGAGTGCTGCATCCAGTGTGTTTGCGAATTCCCTACTTGCAAGAGCGGGAGCTTACTATCATGATATAGGAAAGCTGAAGAATCCTATTTACTTCATAGAGAATCAGAAAGAAACAGAGAATCCCCATGATACCCTGAGACCCAAGATAAGTGCAAGCATACTACGCATGCATGTAAAGGATGGCGTGGAGAGGGCAAAAAGGGAGAGATTACCATCAGAGATTATAGATATTATTAAGGAGCATCATGGGAAGACTCTTATGGAGTCCCTTTATTACAAAGCAAAAGAGGAGGATCAGGATGTAAACCAGGAAGATTTCAGATATGAGGGTCCCTCTCCACACACGAAGGAGGCCGCGCTTGTTATGCTGGCAGATGCAGTTGAAGCGTCTGTCCGAAGTCTTGAAAAGCCAACATCAATCAGAATAAAGGAACAGATAGAAAAAATAATCCACAAGAGGATGGACGAGGGCGAATTAGATAATATTGATCTCACAATGCAGGACTTGAAAAAGATAAAGGATGCATTCTATCCAATACTCATAGGGGTCTTTCATCCAAGGGTTGCATATAGTGAGAATAATGCAAAAAGATAATTAGTTTGTTAGTTGGTTGGTTTGTTAGAATTTAAACAGACTATCCAACTAACAGACCAACTTCATATAATCTGTGAAAATCTGTGTAATCTGTGGCTATACATTTTGATATTTAATTTTTGATATTTCTATGGTGGGGGGTGTGATGAGAAATAAGATAGTAACCTTTATTTTTGTCTGTCTGGTGGTTTCTGTCCCTCTTTATGCCCAGTATTTTATAGATTCTCCCTTCCCGGCAATGATGTTACAAGGGGACTATTCAGTATCTATAAGGATTGGGCCTGAGGGGAGTTTACTTGCTAGACTCTCAAGCGTCCCGTTTCAGGGGCTCTCTATCGGGATCTCTTATGGAGGTGAAAAGATACTTGGATATGAAGACCCGCTGTTTTATAAAAATCCTGGCATTGAAGTGAGAGTACTTGTTCTGGAGGAGGCATCCCTTATCCCCCGTGTTATTCTGGGCTTTGATTCTCAGGGATACGACTGGGATGTTAAGGAGGACGATTTTGAAGTGAGATCGAAAGGGATATATGGACTTTTGGGTAAGGATATTGGTATATTCCAGAGCGGGGTTGGCGTAAACTACAACACAAAAGACGGGGAAACAGGTTTCTTTGGCGGTGTAGCCTTTAATCTTTCTTCTTCATTCAGCATTGTGGGGGATTATTCCATTTATCCTGCTGGAGAAGCCTGGAATTTGCTCGGGCTCGGGGCAAGAATAAATTTTGAGGGTGTGCTTCTCCAGTTCGCATTTAGAGATATAACAGGAGAGAAAATAGGCAGGACACTGGATTTGGGTTACACCGGATGCTTTTAACTCCAAATGAAAAATGAAAAATGCAAATTGCAAAATTATAACATAAGATACACTACAATCTACAATCTAAAATCTTTGTGTCTTCGTGCCTTAGTGGTGAAATAAACTTCGTGTTTTGGTGGTGTATGAGGATAAAGCTTATAACATTTGACCTTGATGGCACACTTGTAAAGTATGAGAACTCACAGTGGTATGGCTCCTGGGATGCCATTGGTTATGCTGCAGGGTTGAAGAGAGAGTTTGACCAACTCACTGCTTACTATCTTCCACAGTTAGAGTTATACGAGAAATGGGTGAGTGCAAACGCAAGACTTCTCGCGGGTATATCTGTCAAGAGGGTTGAGAAGGGAATTTTCCCTCCTCCTTACAGCAAGGGCGTAAGAGTTATCATACCAAAAATTAGAGGGAGATACAGAACTATGATACTCTCAAGTGGGGTGGACCTTGTTGCCGAGAGAGTACAAAACGACCTCGGCATAGACTACTGCTTATCGAACAGGCTTTTAAGGAGGGATGGTGTGTTTACAGGTGAGGCGGTCTGTGATGTCCCGCTTTTTAAAAAACTTGATATTCTTGAAGAGATAATAGAGAAACATGATGTATCCTTAGGCGAGGTCTGTGCAGTAGGGGATAATGAAAATGATATTCCTGTTCTCAGGTCTGTTGGGCTTGGTATTGCATTTGAACCAAGGGCAGAAGAGGTAAGGGCTGCGTCGAGATTCTCTATAACCGACTTTCGGCAACTCATAGAGATATTAGAGGGTTGTCAATAAGATATTAAAAAACCCAACAAGTGCTTTCTTCAGTATTTCCTACATTAATCTCTTTACCTCGTTATATATATCTTCTTCGGCAAGACCGTATTTCTTTCGCAGTTCTCCCCAGCTTCCTGATTCTGCAAAACAGTCCTTAACACCTACCTTTGCGAGATAACAGGGATGTTCTGAGAGAAGAATATCCCCAACTGCATCACCCAATCCGCCAACAACAGAATGGTCTTCACAGGTCACAATTCGCCCTGTCTCTGCTGCCTCAAGCACTGCATCCCTGTCAATGGGTTTGATGGTTGCCATATCAAGCACCTTTGCCCTGATACCTTCTTTCTTTAATTTCTCTGCCGTCTTTAGAGCCGGGTATACCATAATCCCACAGGCAATGATTGCTACATCTTCCCCATCTATGAGTTTGGTTGCCTTGCCAAGTTTGAAACGGTCACTATATTTATATATAACAGGAAGGTCAGGTTTAGTGAGCCTTATGTAGAATGGTCCGGCGGTATTATATGCCTCGTAGATAAAGAACTTTGTCTGTCCTGCATCTGAGGGTATTATAACCCTCATATTCGGGATAACTCTCATTATTGCTATATCCTCAGCAGCCTGATGCGAAACTCCATCTGCGCCAACAGATACTCCCCCATGCGTGGCAACAATCTTTACAGAGAGGTTTGGATAAGAGATGGCACTCCTTACCTGCTCCCATGCTCTGCCCGTTGCAAAGAGGGCAAATGTAGAGGCAAATACCACCTTGCCGGATGAGGCAAATCCAGCAGCTGTCCCCATCATATCCGCCTCGGATATCCCCATATCAAAAAAACGTTCTGGGAATTCTTTCTTAAATTTTATTGTCCTCGTGGAGAAGGCGAGATCTGCATCAAGAACCACTATCTCTTTATGCATCCTTCCAATCTCCACAAGCGCCTCTCCGTAGGCATTTCGTAAAGACGCTAATTTATCCATAATATATCAGACATATAAAGAATAGAGGCATTATCTAACGCACCTCCAATTTTTACAATAAGTTGTTCAAACATGAGTTCAGAATTTGTGCCACTTTAATATCTGATTCAATACCCTCCATAGGGTCACGAAAAGGTAGAACCCCAAGGGCTACTGCCTCTCTCCACATAGACTCAAAGAGCCTAAGAGCGCAAGAGTAAGAAAAATTCTGTTTTTTGATCTCTTGGCGTTTAAGTTCTTCTAAAATTCTAGCGTTTTTAACCATCACCATTTTTGAGAAGCTCAAAATCACTTTTGCAGCAAATTTCCAGATATGATGAATTGCTAGGTAACTCTGTAAATATCTTTGAATTTTGAATTGTCATTTTGATATTTAATTTTTGCATTTTGATTTACTTTAAAGTCCAAGTAATCACCGCTTCTCCTGTAACTGAACACCTCCACACCAGGGGGCAGGGCCTGTTTGAACTTGTATATCCAGGAGAGTTGCTGGTGAAGGTGTATTGGGATTGTCAGGCCAGGCATAACGCACTTCACCGCATCTACTGCACCACCCCACCCTATATCTCTCAAGCTTGGTTCCGCTACTACAAAAAGAATATCGGTTCTTTTCTTTTTTATCTCCTGAATTATTCCGTTGAATGTCTCCCTTATCTCTCTTTTTGTATCTTTGTCAAGGTCATCCCAGAGCCATAACGCGAGATCGCCAGGAAAGAATATATGTATTTCCTTGTGTTCTATAAAGATAGATATCCCAATGTCGGTTGATGACATAGCAGTAATTCTTGTGCCTTCTATATCAACCCAATCCCCGGGTTTCAGTGGATGGCATTTATCCTCTATACCCTCTGTATAGTCAGGGAAGAGAGAAAGCACATCATCTGAAAATATAAATCTTGAATTGCGAATCTCCTTTACAATCTCTTTGATTTTAGGATTAAAATGGTCAGGATGTGAATGGGACGAGAAAAGCAATACCCTTTTTTGGGGGTCTATATAAGGCTTTATGTCAACTTCTTGGAGGGGAAAATCAATACATGAGAGAGCGTCGAAATCAGGGTAGTCAAAGACCATAACCACTTCCTCGTCTTCAATCACAAAACAACTATGGACGATATATGTTATACGCACTCAATTCCCCCGTCAAATCCCAGTTCTTTTAGCGCCTTATCTGCCTCTTCTCTCGTTGGCGCCTTCCCGTGCCATTCAAGGGTTCCTTCCATAAATGAGACCCCTTTTCCCTTTACTGTACGGGCAATTATCATAGTTGGCTTTCCCTTTATCTTCCTTGCCTCCTCAAATGCCCTATTGAGTTCTTCAAATGAGTGCCCATTTACATTAAAAACATTCCATCCAAACGCCTCCCATTTATCTCTGAACGGGAGAGGATTTTTAATATCCTCTATTCTACCATCTATTTGGAATTCGTTATAGTCAAGTATACAGCATAGGTTATCAAGACCATATCGCGTAGAGGTCATAGATGCCTCCCATATCTGTCCTTCGTTTGTCTCACCATCCCCTATAATGCAGTACACCCTGTAAGACTTCCCGTCAAGTTTTGCTCTCATTGCGCATCCGTTCGCGAAAGAAAGCCCCTGCCCGAGTGAACCACTTGATGCATCAACACCTGGTGTATCTGGTGCATACGGATGACCCTGCAGTCTGGCTCCACACTTCCGCAGATTCCAAAGCCACTCCCTGTCGAAATAACCCAGTCTTGAAAGGATTGCATAGAGGGCAGGAGCGGCATGCCCCTTTGAC
>Ga0209121_10004776_pt1 | contig 12519 bp, 13 predicted proteins | sample Cruoilmetagenom3_FD_187292 | JGI IMG/M metagenome (GOLD analysis project Ga0209121, IMG submission 187292) | Oil polluted marine microbial communities from Coal Oil Point, Santa Barbara, California, USA - Sample 3 (SPAdes) (version 2) | ecosystem: Environmental > Aquatic > Marine > Oil seeps ... | reverse complement strand
CCCTTAGACACAATTAACTTGACAGTACCACCATGTCATTGCTAACGAAGTGAAGCAATCCCATAAGAGTAAATTTAGATTACTTCACCTGCCTGTGCGTGTTCGCACGCAGACAGGTCGTTTCACTCCTCGCAATAACAAACAAGGGTTTAGTAAAACTGGTAAGTATGTCTATGTTTATCTACACAATAAAAATTTTTCCAGTTGAAATATTTCATAATTTATAGTAGTAATATGTCATGGAAAAGCAGTTTACTTATTCTATTATCACTTTAAGCGATAAAGGTTCCAAAGGATTAAGAGAAGATAAAAATAAATCAATAATAGAAAATATAATGAGTAAGCACGGATATATACTTGAAAAGTATATATTGATTCCGGATGATAAAGATATACTTAAAAAATCCATATTATCTCTATATAAACATTCGGATATTATATTGACAAATGGAGGTACGGGTGTATCTCCAAGAGATATAACCCCTGATGTAACAGTAAAATTGATAGATAAGCGATTATATGGTTTTGAAACACTTATGATGATTGAATCGTTAAAAATAACTCGATATGCAGCTATTTCAAGAGCAATATGTGGTATAAAAGGGAATACAATAATAATTAATCTTCCGGGATCACCAGAAGCAGTATCGGAACAGCTTAGAATTATAGTACCAATTATGAAACATACATTAGATAAAATAAATGGAGATGAAAAAGATTGTGCTAATATTAAAAATAAGGATTGAAATATATTGAAATATTTACTATAATGAGAATCTAACGATTAGGAGAATAAGATATGGAAAGTCATTTAATATTTAAACAATCAAGAGAGGGACGCAAAGGGATTACTATTCCTAAAAATAAGTATTATAAAAAAAATGTTAATGAAATTATACCAGATAAATTTTTAAGAAAATCAGATTCCAATCTTCCTGAAGTCGGGGAGCAAGATACAGTGAGACACTTTGTAAATTTATCAACTTTGAATTATCATATTGATAAGAACATATACCCTCTCGGATCTTGCACAATGAAGTATAATCCGAAAATCAATGAAATCGTTGGCAATTTTAGTGGTTTTACGGAGCTTCATCCTCTGCAATCCGAAGAAACAACACAGGGAGCACTGCAAATTATATACGAATTAGGCGAAATGCTAAGAAATATAACAGGGTTTGATGATATAACAATGCAACCCGTAGCAGGAGCACATGGAGAATACACGGGTCTTTTATTGATAAGGGCTTATCATAAATTACATGGCAATGCAAGGAAATATATTATAATTCCGGATTCCTCTCATGGTACAAATCCGGCAAGCTGTATAATGGCAGGTTATCAAACGATAGAAATAAAATCAGATGAAAATGGCATTGTAAATATTGATAAACTAAAAGAGATAATCAATGAAGATGTTGCAGGAATGATGATTACCAACCCAAATACTCTTGGTCTATTTGAAAGTAATATTAAGGAAATAGCGGATTTACTGCATTCTAAAGGTGCATTGCTTTATATGGATGGAGCAAATCTCAATGCATTACTTGGTATTGTAAAACCCGGTATGGCAGGAGTAGATATCCTTCATTTCAATCTACATAAAACATTCGCGACACCACATGGTGGAGGTGGTCCAGGGGGAGGAGCAATTGCAGTTAATTCTCTATTGAGTGATTTTTTACCTATACCTTATGTATCTATGATCGGAGACCGATATCAAATGAGATATGATAAAAAGAATAGCATTGGAAATATACATTCTTTTTATGGTAATTTTTTGGTTATGGTTAAAGCATACACATATTTAAAAATGATAGGTGAAGAAAATTTGGGGAAGATAAGCAGTAATGCAATAATAAATGCTAATTATATCAAAGAAAGATTGAAAAAATATTATCATATAATGTATGATAAAAATTGTATGCATGAAGTAATTTTAGATGGAACATTACAGAAAAATAAGTATGGTGTTAGAACACTTGACATTGCAAAACGATTGCTTGATTATGGTTTTCACGCACCTACAATATATTTCCCATTAATAGTCAGTGAGGCTCTCATGATTGAACCTACTGAGACCGAAGATAAAGATACAATTGATAAATTTTGCGATATAATGATTAAGATTGCAAAAGAGGCAGAGGAAAATCCGGAACTCTTAAAATCGGCACCACATAACACACCGGTTAGAAGGTTAAACGATGCTCTTGCAGTGAAGAAGTTAAATGTAAGTTTCGAGGAGTGATATGGGTAACATATTTAAAAATCTTTTCGGTGAAGAAATTAAAAGTAATGTCATTGATATTGATGATATACCTAAGGAGAGAAAAGAGGAGATAATAAATAAAATTGCTACGGAAATTGTTCAGAGACGATTGACAGCACCGGCTCTTATGTTCGGTGAATCTATTAAACCTATTAATAGAATAATAGGACAAGTATCGATTTTCTTCGAACCTATAATTCAAACGGTTTTACCAATGTCTATGTATAGGGAAGCGACGATTCTGTTTAGCGATAGAGATTATTTTGAGAAACTTCTAATTAAAATAGAAGAATTAAGTCAGAAAACGCCATAGGAGGTACAATGAGTAATTATGAGGATATTAAAGCGATTATTGCAACTGATTGCGGAAGTACAACAACAAAAGCTATACTAATTGAGAAGAAAGGAGAGTGGTATAGGTTAATTGTTAGAGGAGAAGCTCCAACGACAGTAGAAGCTCCCTTTGAAGATGTTACAAGAGGAGTTCTTAATGCAATTACAGAGGTTGAAGAACTATCTGATAAAAAGATACTTGAAGGGGAGAAATTCGTAAAACCATATAAAGATAAAAATAACGGTGTGGATATCTACATTTCTACATCAAGTGCAGGTGGCGGTTTACAGATGATGGTTGCAGGTGTTGTTAAAAGTATGACAACCGAGAGCGCAGCAAGGGCAGCTCTTGGAGCAGGTGCAATTGTGATGGATTCTATTGCATCGAATGACGGTCGTCATATGCATGAGAAGATAGAAAGAATAAGAACCCTGCGACCGGATATGATTTTACTTTCAGGAGGTATCGATGGGGGAACAATATCACATGTTGCGGAACTCGCTGAGGTTATATCTGCTGCTGACCCAAAGCCAAGATTCGGTTCGACATTTAAATTACCTGTAATATTTGCGGGGAATAATCAGGCAAGGGATATCGTAAAGGAGAATTTAAGTAATAAGACTGATCTTTTTATAGTAAATAATTTAAGACCAATACTTGAAAGAGAAAATCTTAAACCTGCCAGAGATAAAATTCATGATCTTTTTATGGAACATGTTATGGCTCAAGCTCCCGGTTATAAGAAATTAATGGGTTGGGCAGATGTTCCTATTATGCCTACCCCGGGTGCGGTAGGATTATTAATTGAGAAAATCGCACATAAAGAGGATATTGAAGTGCTTGGTGTTGATATCGGAGGGGCAACAACAGATGTATTTTCCGTATTTCAAGGTTTATTCAATAGGACGGTTAGTGCAAACTTAGGTATGAGTTATAGTATTTCCAATGTAATGGCAAGTAGTGGGATAAACAATATAATGAGATGGATGTCATTTAAAATGGATGAAAAGGATGTGAGAAATAGAATCAAAAATAAGATGATTCGTCCAACTACGATACCTCAAACAATAGAGGATCTTCAATTGGAACAGGCAATTGCAAGAGAAGCATTAAGATTAGCTCTTGAGCAACATAGGGATATGGCTGTTAGCCTTAAGGGAGTTCAGCAGGAAAGAACAATTTCTGATACATTTAGTCAGTCACAATCAGGTTCATCGCTAGTTAATATGAAAACTCTAAGTATGATTGTAGGTTCCGGGGGAGCATTATCACATGCTCCGAGAAGGGTTCAAGCAGCATTGATGTTGATTGATGCTTTCTTACCCGAAGGAGTAACAATGCTTACCGTAGACAGCATATTTATGATGCCTCAGCTTGGTGTTCTCTCTAAAGTACATGAAAAAGCAGCAGCTGATGTATTCGATAAAGACTGTCTCATCAGACTTGGAACATGTATTGCTCCTATTGGCAATGCTAAAAAGATGGGTATGCCTTGTGTTAGTATAAGTTATAATGATATTAAAAGAGATATAAGATTTGGAGAAATGGCATTATTGCCTCTTAAAGAAAGGGAAAAGGTGGAAATAATCATTAATCCGGCAAAAGGGTTTGATGTTGGTGAAGGACCCGGTAAAGAGGTTGTGAAAATTATTGAAGGTGGTGTAGTAGGACTTATTATCGATACTCGTGGTAGAAGACCTTTTATATTGCCCGAAGATGATAAATTGAGAACAGATAAACTAATTGAATGGAATACAGAACTTAATGTATATCCCAAAATTTAATAAGGAGGTATAAATTGGCTCATGCATTTACTCCAGGGCTTAAAGTAAGTAGAAAAGCCGTTATATATAAAGAGAGAAGATTGCCACTTAAAGGTGAAGTGGTTTGTAAAGTTGGAGATAGAGTAAAAGCTGATGATATAGTAGCAAAAACTCAGATTCCGGGTGATGTAGAAACATTAAATATTGCAGGTAGGTTGGGAGTATCTCCCGAAGATGTTAAAGAATATTTAAAATTTAATATTGGAGATAAGATAAAAAAAGATGAAACAATTGCTATGACCAATGGAATCTTTGGTTATTTTAAAACTATTATCAAATCTCCTATTACAGGATCTATCGAAAATATTTCGGAAATAACAGGACAAATGATACTAAGATATCCCCCTAAACCAATTCAAATTGATGCATATGTAGATGGAGAAGTTACGGAGATTATAGAGAATGAAGGAGTCATAATCAAGACACAGGGCACATTTGTCCAGGGAATATTTGGGATTGGAGGAGAGGTAAGAGGGGAAATGAAAATGGCAGCAAAATCAAATGATGCAATTATTGCCGTAGATGATATCACTCCTGATTGTAGTGGAAAGATTTTAGTCGCAGGTTCGTTTATTGATGAAAATCTTTTAAAAAAGGCTGTAACAGTCGGAGTTAAAGGCATTATTGTCGGTGGTATTGATGATAGAGACCTTAAGAAGTTTCTCGGGTATGATATTGGTGTTGCAATTACCGGTTCAGAGAAGAAAGGTATCACTGTTGTGATAACCGAAGGATTTGGCAAAATGAATATGGCAGAAAAGACATATAATACACTAAAAGAAAAAGAAGGACAGATTGCATCTATAAATGGAGCTACACAGATAAGAGCAGGTGTTCTCAGACCTGAGGTAATTATACCTGACTTTAATTTAAAGAACGAAGAATTAAAATCAGTCGATTCATCATCCGGTATACAGATTGGAAACATCGTTAGAATTATTAGATCACCTTATTTCGGTCTGATTGGAAAGGTAACGAACCTACCCCCTGAACTTCTGAAAATTGAAACTGAAGCCAATGTAAGAGTATTGGAAGTGGAATTAAAATCCGGGGAAAAGGTGATTTTACCAAGAGCAAATATCGAATTGATTGAAGGTTAATAAAAAGAAACCCAAGATGCTTTTAATATATTGCCAAGAGTATAAATAAATTGTATAATTAACTGGATATATTATTAAAAATGGAGTGGATTATGAAAAGAATTTTAGTAGTTGATGATGAGCTTGATTTATTGGATTTAATTGAATTGATTTTGACGAATGAGGGTTATGATATTCATAAAGCACAAAATGGAAAAGAGGCCATTAATTTAACTGGAAAAAATGATTATGATATTATAATTATGGATATAATGATGCCTGAAATGGATGGATGGGAAACTATAAAAGCAATTAGAGCAGATAAGAAAAATGTTAATATTCCTATAATTATGCTTACTTGCAGAGATAATTCACAAGATAAATATTATGCAATTCAGGAAGGAATAGAGGATTATATTACGAAACCTTTTACACCAAATCATCTTGTAAATGTCATAAATGATATCTTCAAATAGTTTTTATGCAAGATAGTTATTACTATAAGTATTTAAAATACAGATCAATATTACATGATTCTGAAGTAGGTATAAAAACATATAATTTTCAAATAGAAAATATTAGAACATTCATAGAACAAGGGGAGCAGATCGGTTTAATTGTTGTTGATCTCAATACTCGATATGAGGAATTAAACGGTTGGGAACTGTATGATAGTAAAAGATATACTATTGCTCTTATATTAGAAGAGTTTACGGCAAAATATAAAAAGTCCATTCTTGCTTTATTAAATGTCAGGAGTGGAACATTTATAATATTTTTCCCTTTTAATTTGAATAAAAATTTTGAGAAATTTATTGTAAAATTTAACAAACATTTTTCCGGATATCTTGACAAGGATATATTTAATAATCAATATATAAATTTTTCCGATGGAATTATACCTTTAAATAAAAATTTAAGGATAGAAAGACTAATCAATTGTTCGATATTCGAGGTTTTGAGTAAAATTGAACTTAAAAGGGAGAAAGCAGTTATTGAGAGTGAAAAGACTCTCGTGAAATTAATAGATGAAAGGGAAATAGATATTTTTTTTCAACCTATTATTGATATTGAAAAAAATGAAATACTGGCAATTGAAGTATTATCAAGACCCAGGTTTGCATTTTTTGCTAATTCTGATATATTATTTGGGGAAAATGCGAATTACAGTAAATATTATGATCTCGAAATGCTATGCTTTAGAAAAGCTATAAACAAAATTAAGGGTGTCTCTAAAAAATTTATATATTCTTTAAATTTCTCATCGGATTTTGTTATGTACCACTTGATTAATAACGATACTATGAAAGAAATAATTGGGAGAACTTCTCTTTTACCTTCACAATTTATTATTGAAATTACAGAAAGAAAACAGATAAAAGATTTATATGGATTTAAGGAAATTATAAAGAAATTAAAAAATTTCGGATTTGGTGTTGCAATTGATGATGTTGGATCGGGATATTCCAGTTTAAATTTAATATCTGAAATTAAACCTGATTTTATTAAATATGATATAAATCTCATAAGGGATATATATAAAATACCAATAAAACAACAATTATTGAAGAGTATATCATCTTTTGCTAAAGAGCAAAATCTTACACTTATTGCAGAGGGGGTAGAAAATAAGGATGAATTGGATAAGGTAAGAGAGATTGGTGTAAAATATGTTCAGGGATACTTTTTAGAAAGACCAACAGAAGATGTGGGGAAATTCATTAAGGATTATGCATAATAAAATAAAAATTTTATCACCCAATACTATTTCTCAGATAGCAGCCGGTGAAGTGATTGATAAACCATCATCTTGCATTAAGGAATTATTGGAGAATAGTATTGATGCGGGTGCTAATAAAGTTGAGATAGAAATTAAATCAGCGGGTAAGGTTGTTATTCAAGTAAAGGATAACGGTATAGGGATGATTGAAGAGGATATTGTGAATTCGGTCAAAAGACATGCAACAAGTAAAATCAAAGATATCTCGGATTTGCAAACGGTTTCCACATATGGTTTTAGAGGGGAAGCTTTACCAAGTATCGCTTCCGTTTCAAAATTGACTATAATTTCAAAACCTAAAAGCGATGAAATTGGGACTAGGGTATTTTTTGATAAGGGTAATGTTACAAGTATCGGTAAGATTGCAATGAATAGAGGGACAACAATTATTGTCGAACGGTTATTTTACAACTTACCGGTTCGATTTAAGTTTCTTAAATCAGACATTAGTGAATATAGAGCAATATTACAGCAAATATTCCACTCTGCATTACCAAATTATAATGTTGAGTATTATTTTATATCGGATGGTAAAAATGTAATTCATTTCAAAAAATGTACAAATATAAAAGATAGAATTTTCCAAATTATTGATAGAGTATATGAAAAAAAATTCATTCCTATTAATTATGATAATGAAAAATATCATTTAAGTGGGTTTATTACCAAACCGGAGATAAATATTACATCTAATAATTATAGGAAAATATTTATAAATGGAAGATATGTATCAAACAAAATTATATCAAAAGCAATTATTTCAGGATATGGAGAAACATATAGTAAATCACGCCCCGGATACTATTTATTTATTGATTTGCCTAAAGATGAAATTGATATAAATATTCATCCTAAAAAATTGGAAGTCAAATTTCAAAATGAGAAAGGTATTTTTTCACTAATATATAATAGTATACATGAAACAATATCAAGTGGTAAAGCTGTTTTAAATATGGATAGAGATAGTTTGAGCCACATTAAAGATGAGTATAATTACACAGATAAATCCGGTGCTGGATTATATCAACCTGCACTTGACATCTTGTTTTTAAATGATTCATCGGATAGATATAAGCCAGAGTCTCAAAAGGAGTTTATTTTTCGTGAAAGAGCAGACAATCTCAAGTATTGGCAATTTCACAATTCATATATATTAGCTGAAACGCAAACTGCTTTAATTATCATTGATCAGCATGCGGCACATGAGAGGATAATATATGAAAAATTGAAAAAAAAAGAGGAAGTTCTAAGTCAGAAATTACTTTTCCCTCTTGTGATTAAATTCTCTCCTAATGATGCTGTTTTCATAGAATCTATAATTAATGAACTTGAAAAAATAAAATTTGAAATTTCAAGCTTTAGCAGTAATACGATTATTATAACCTCAGTACCTTCTATATTGAATAAAATGACGAAAGAAAAATTTTTAGAAATAATAGAATCTATTAAATCAGAAAAAGAGAGCAACATATATGAAAATATTTTAAAATCGATAGCATGCAAAGCAGCTATAAAGGTTAATAAAAAGCTCTCTTCGGAAGAGATGGAACAGCTTATTGCCGATCTGTTCAGATGTAATGTTCCATACTATTGCCCTCATGGCAGACCAACATTAATAAAAATTTCATTAGATGAAATCGAAAAAATGGTTGGTAGATGAGGGAACTATACTGTATTATAGGACCCACAGTAGCAGGAAAAACTTATATATCAACTCAAATATCAGAGTATTTTTCCGTTGAAATTATCTCTTGTGATTCAAGACAGATATATAAATATATGAATATTGGAACTGCAAAACCGGATGATTATAAACTAAAAAAAACAAAACACCATTTTATAAATATAATTAATCCGGATGAATATTATAATGCAAAGATGTATAGTGAATCGGCTGAAAATATAATTAATACAATCAGGATTAAAGGCAATTTACCTTTAGTAGTAGGAGGTACAGGAATGTATCTCAATGCACTTATATATGGGATTTTTGATATAGATATACCCGATATTCTTAGAGAAAAGTTGAGAGAGATGAAAACTATTGAATTATACAGGGAATTGTGTAATATAGATAAAATTACATCGTTAAATATAAAACCTTCCGATAGATATAGAATTATAAGGGCTCTTGAGGTAAAAAAGCATTCTGGGAAGAGTATTACAGAGATAAGAAAGGAGAGTATACCCAGGTATAAGGTGATATATTTCTATATAATAAAGGATAGAAAAGAGTTATACAATGATATAGATATGCGTGTAGATGAAATGATAAAATCAGGTCTAATCGAAGAAATAAGAGGTTTGTTGGGAATGGGATACAATTTCAATACACCTGGTATGAGAACCATTGGCTATAAGGAATTCGAGGATTATTTTTCAGGTAAAAAGGATATTACGGAGATTTCCGAAATAATAAAGAAAAATACACGCAACTATGCAAAGAGACAATTTACCTGGTTTAATAAACAGATAAAAAAAGGTGAACATTATATATATAATGTTAGTGATATGGAATATAAAACCGTAGTAAATGAAATTATTGAAAGAATAAGAAAAGGGAAATAAATTCCCTTTTCTTATTTAAATAAATCCTATTCTTCTACAATGATGGCATCAACCGGACAACTTTCCGCAACATCTTTTACATCACATGCAGAGTAATCTTTGCTGATTATAGTTGCTTTACCTTCATCGTTTAATTCAAAAACATCAGGACATGTTGAGACACAAACGCCACATCCGATACAAAGATCTTCTTCAATTTTTACTGTCATGGTATCCTCCTCTAAATTATATTTCGGATTACTTTAATACTTTTTATTTTTTTTGTCAAGAGAATAGAGTGTTACGGTGCAAACGAGAAAGCCAATCGCCAACGGGAACGAATCGTATGCTCAGACTGTATCTGCCCTAATTATTTCTTTTATTTTATTGCATTTAAAAATAGCGTCATAGGCATTGAAAGAAAAATATTAATTTTATAATGACTCTCAATTATAATTATTTTTACTGATGTACATATATACATTTTATATAAAATGAGGGGCAGGAAAAAATTATAGAAAGGAGCATTCGCTCCCTTCTATAATTTCAGAGGTCCTGTGAAAAGATTTCTTTCTACTTAATGAAGACCAATGTTGAACCCTGATGTGTTTTAAATCTCTTGGATGTTAGTTTGAATTCGGATCCGTGGTTTCTGAGTATGGCTATTTTTTGGTATTTACTTATCATTTTACATTCTCCTTTCTAAATTATCTTTCATATATAATACGAACATCGTATCAATTTGTTGCAAAAATAGTAAAAGAAATTATTAGATAAGAGAAAAAGGTTGACATATATATGATAATATGATAATATATTCATATATATGTATAGAAGGAGGAAAGTATGAAATATGGTAGTGAAATATTCAAAGCATTGTCCGATGAAACAAGACTGCGTATATTCCTATTACTATCAAAAGGAGAGTTATGTGTTTGTGAATTGGTGAATATTTTAAAAATGGAACAATCACGCATTTCGCATTCGTTAAGAATTTTAAAAGAAGCGGGTTTAATAAAAAAAAGGAGGGAGGGAACATGGATAATTTATTCCATAGATCAAATAATTAAAAACAATCAAATAATTAAGGGCTTGATATATGAAATTAAATTGTCGGACACCGATTTTAAGAACTATGATAAATATAAAAAGGAAGGTATTAGAAAAACATGCAAACTGAAATAAATAGTCAGATTTATATAAAGGATTAAGATGAAGGAGAGGGATAAAATATTTTTGATTATGGTAATATTTTCAATGACATATTTTGTTCCGTTTGAGAGTATTAGAATCCAAAATGCATTAATTGAATCATTTTTAATGATTCAAGAATATGCAAGAAAACATGTAATTCTTTGCATGGTTCCAGCATTATTTATAGCTGGGGCAATTTCCAATTTCATAAGCCAGAGTGCTGTTATAAAGTATTTAGGAAGTAAAACAAATAAAGTAATATCCTATGCAATAGCTTCTATTTCCGGAACAATTTTAGCTGTTTGCTCATGTACTGTTCTACCTCTTTTTAATGGGATTTATAAAAGAGGTGGAGGAATAGGTCCGGCAACGGCATTTCTCTATTCCGGTCCTGCAATTAATATTTTAGCTATTATTTTAACTGCTCGGGTTCTGGGATTAGAATTGGGCATTGCAAGATTTTTCGGAGCGGTTCTGTTTTCTATTATCATAGGACTTTCAATGCATTTTATTTTCTATAAGGATGAAACGAATAGGAAAAAGCAAGTAGACTTAATTATTCCGAAAGAAGAAAAATTTATAAGACCTTTATGGAAAACAGTTCTATATTTTGCAGTTATGATTGGAATTCTTGTTTTTGCAAACTGGGGGCAGGAGCAATCAATAAAAATTTGGCAAATGATTTATTATAAAAAATGGTTTTTAACAATAGCTTTACTTATTATTTTAGCGCTAATGATTTATAAATGGTTTAAAAGAGACGAAATTAGAGATTGGACAATTTCAACATGGGGCTTTGCAAAACAAATACTCCCATTGCTTTTTGCAGGTGTATTTGTTGCGGGATTATTATTGGGAAGACCTGGACATCAGGCATTAATACCAGCTCAATGGGTTGTAAAATTGGTGGGGGGGAATAGTTTATGGTCTAATTTCTTTGCATCCGTTTCAGGTGCTCTCATGTATTTTGCTACTCTGACAGAAGTCCCGATAATTCAAGGTTTAGTTGGTTCAGGTATGGGGAAAGGTCCTGCTTTAGCTCTGTTGCTGGCGGGTCCAGCTTTGAGTTTACCCAATATGCTGGTTATAAGAAGTGTTTTGGGAACGAAGAAGACTATTGTATATATTTCACTTGTTGTCATTATGGCAACATTTAGCGGTATGATATTCGGATATGTTTGGAGGTAAGTAATATGGATAATTGCTGTAAATGCGATAATAATGGAATTACAAGAAAAAAACTATATTGTTATATAATCCTTCTTATAGGACTATTTTGTATAATATGTGGTTGCAAACAGAAATTTGCGGATGAGAAAAGGATAAAAGAAAAAAGAGTCGAAATAGCAAGCAAATCAAATGAAGTTAAAAAGGAGAAAGAAGTAGGCACTAATGCAATTAAAGTTACTTTTATAGAATTAGGTTCTGTTAAATGTACTAATTGCAAGATGATGTAACCTATACTAAAAAAATATGTTGGATTTTAGTTGTTA
>Ga0209121_10004775_pt1 | contig 12520 bp, 10 predicted proteins | sample Cruoilmetagenom3_FD_187292 | JGI IMG/M metagenome (GOLD analysis project Ga0209121, IMG submission 187292) | Oil polluted marine microbial communities from Coal Oil Point, Santa Barbara, California, USA - Sample 3 (SPAdes) (version 2) | ecosystem: Environmental > Aquatic > Marine > Oil seeps ... | reverse complement strand
ATCCACTCTCCCCCAAAACCCCTTTATAAATCCTGGTACCGTATCTTTTGTCCCGGAAATTACAAAAACCTCATCATCTATTGTAATAACACTGTCCAGATAAACGACTGGTTTCTCTTCTATTGCATCAATAAAATGTTGCCATTGACAGGTCTCATGGCAATGCCAGATACCATCAACTGTTATTACTTCACCTTTATTATTCTTAAAAGCATTCTGTTCATTGGGATTCTGACTGTCCCGTGAAACCACTAAATCACTGTTATGATTTCAGACATCTGCAAAGCCAGTGCCATATAACTCTAACCAGGCTCCAGGGTCTAAACCCATTGTTGCAGCTATATGTGCAGCTGCAATTGCATAATTTGAATATATTATCCAGTAAGCCATCCCTCTTTTACCAACAATCCAATAATATTTGATATTAGAGCTATTCATCAGGGTATTTCTTTACCATTTGTTCAAATTTCATTAATGCACCTCCTGTTTATCCTGAGGGAAAACGAAGGGTCCTTCGCAATGACGAAAGGGAAATCTCTATCGCTAAAAAGCCTGTCCTGGCGTCAGACCAGGATTTCGCTATTCCATATCGGGACTGGGAAATCCCTCCTACAAATTAAATAATAGCTTTTCTGATGCTAAAATGAAAAAGGCAGTATGGTTAAATGATACCATACTGCCTTTTTAAACAAAAAACTTATGAAATTACTGTTTCATCCGACGCATCTTTTGTTTAGGTGGAGCCTTTCCTTTCCCTTCTGGTCCCGAACCTTTTCTCATTGCCCGCTCTCTTTTTATTTCTTCCAATTTTTCTAACTGCTCAGAAGTTAGTGTTTTCTTGATGGTAATCATCTGTTTGGTTTTGGCGATTCTAGCATCTGTTTTTAGTTTCATAATCTCTTTGATTAGACCAACTGCTTTACCTTCATTAGGATTGTCACAATCGAGTATTTCCTTGAGGTCAACTTCCTTTAATTCGATATCTGCACGAAGTTTTATCATTTTTTTCTTTATATTGATTGAAATATCCTGTATAGTATTGACCTGTTTTTCAGAAAGTCCAATCTCTTTTACAAGCTTTTTATCCTTCCAGAAGCAGGGAAATTTTGCAAAGGAACTTGCAATAAATAGAAACAGGAAAAGTGTTGTGAGCAATGTTATCGATAATTTTTTCACTTTTTTCACCTCCTTTTAGCAACATTTTATTCATTTATTTAGAGGGGAAAAGGTGCAAAAGGTTTAAAAAAAACGGACAATTCAGGTGTGAAATATCCCACCTTATTGCTTAAATCTCATATAATTGTAAAAATTTCTTGCTTTTTCATAAAATTATGTTAATATTATATAATGAAAGATGTTGTATACTGCATTTCAGATGCCCATTTTGGAATAGGTAGTGAGAAAGAGGAAAAGAGAAAGGAAAAAAATCTTTTTGCGTTTCTTAATAGGGTAAAGCGAGAAAATGCAGACCTTATTATAAATGGGGATTTATTTGATTTTTATTTTGAATACAATTCCGTGATTCCCAGAAAGTATTTTGATATTTTAGCAAAACTGAAGGAAATAATTCAATCTGGTATAAGGGTATGGTTTGTTGCAGGTAATCATGATTTCTGGGTTGGACCATTTTTTGAGAAGGATATAGGAGTGAGAGTAATCAGGAAATCAATGAAATTTAAGTTTTATGGTAAGAAAATATTTGTAGCGCATGGAGACGGACTTGGGAGATTTGACCTTGGACATCTACTCCTACAACTTCTTTTAAGGCAACCCCTGAATATTTTTCTTTTTTCTTTTCTTCATCCCAATATTGCATATATTTTAGGAAGATGGGTTTCAAAGATGAGTAGAAAGAAGTCATCAAGCAGAAATTTTACAATGGATGGTAACCCTTTAAAGAGATTTGTAAAGAGTGAGTGGGAAAAGGGATTTGATGTGGTTATACTCGGACATATTCACTATCCTTATTTGGAAAAAAAGAATGAAAAGATTTTTGCCATAATTGGCGATTGGATAGACAATTTTTCATATATTCGTATTACAAAGGAAGGGGTTTCACTCCAGTATATCAAGGAGTAATAGGTCAGAATAGACTATTTGCCCTTAGGTATATCAGCCCCTATCGGTGCTTTGAGAAAACGTCTAACGGAAATGTGGCTTCCGATATAACCGAGCAGTGTGCCAAATATAATAACAATTAAAAAGAGTTCCCTTGTTATATGCATAAAATCCCCTAGTCTTGTTGCGAAAAGATTGTATATTCCAAAAAGGAGTCCAGCTGCAACTGTACCAGCTATGATACCCTCTATTATTCCCTCAAGGATAAATGGACTTATGATGAATCTATGGGTGGCACCAACGAGTTCCATAATCTCAATCTGTGTTTTCCTTGCAAAAACAGTCAATTTTATGGTGTTCGCCACTACAAAAATGGAGGAAAGGCTTATTATTATTCCAAGTATCAAGTCGATAGCGACAAGTATTTTTACAATTTTGTCGAGAATACTTACCCATTCTTTACCATATTTAATCTCTTCGATTCCTGGGATTGCTTCTATTTTCTGTGCTGTTACTTTGATGTCCTTGGGGTTTTTGAAACTTTCATAAAGTTTAATATCAAAAGAGGCTGGTAAAGGGTTTGTTTCAAGTGCTTCAAGGAGATCTGAATTATTGCCAAGTTCTTCCCTGAATGTTTTAAGTGCTTCTTGTTTTGATACAAATGTAATTTCTTTAATACCCATTAAACTTGATATATCCCTCTTCATACTTTTTATTTCATTGTCTGTTAGTTCATCCATAAGAAAAGCGGTGATTTGTATCTTTTCTTCTGCTTTGTGTATTAGAAGGAACAAGTTCACTGTAGAAATGAGGAAGAGTCCAAATATGAATAATGAGAAAAACATAACACCAAATGTTACAAATACCATCAGTTTGTTCTTCGATAATCCACGAAATGCTTCTTTAAGAATAAACATTATAATTTATCCAGAAAAATTTCTTCCTTCAGGTTATCTTTTGTATCCTCGATAATTTCACCCATTTTTATTGCTATTTTTCTAAAGGGGCTTTTCATTACCATGTCAAGTTCATGGGTAGCCATTAGGACGGCTGTTCCAGAAGCATTGATGTCTTTGAGAAGTTTGACAATCTCCTTTGTGCTGGTAGGGTCTACATTTCCCGTTGGTTCATCTGCCAGGAGGATGAAAGGTTCTCTAACAAGTGCTCTTGCAATAGCAACCCTCTGTTGCTCACCTCCGGATAGTTGATATGGAAAGGAATCCCTTTTATGACTCAGATGAACTTCAGCAAGTATTTTCAAAACCTTTTCTTTTATCAGTTTTCTCGAGGTTCCTGTGACTTGAAGGGCAAAAGCGATATTGTCGAATACATTCCTATCCTGTAGTAGCTTAAAATCCTGAAATATAACGCCTATTTTCCTTCGTAGCAAAGGAATTTCTTTTGTTTTTATCGAAGAGGAATGAAACCCTGTAACTACAACCTCTCCTCTTGTAGGATAGATGTCCATATATAAAAGCCTCAATAGTGTTGTTTTTCCACATCCGGAAGGTCCAGTAACAAATATAAATTCGCCTTTTCCTACCTTTAGGTTGATTTTTTTCAGACCGTACCATTCCTTGTGGAAAACTACATCGACATCGTATATCTGTATCATTATGGTTCACACTACAACAAATTTTCTATTTTGTCAACATTTTTTTCGAGAAATGGAGGATTGAAGCTATCTTTTCTTGAGGACAAGCATTTCATCCGAGACTTCACCCATAAGCTGAAGGCAGGTTCTGTATTGTTTATATTTTTTTGGCTCAAGGATGGAAATGTTTCTTCTAAAAATATCCTTATAAACGACCCTATTTTTAGAGGAAGAGAATTTAGCAGAAAAAGAGATAAAATTCTCTTTGTATTCTCTCTCTTTACCTATGTGGTATACATCAAATTCTTCAGGTATAAAGAATGTTATTGTGTGTTCAATATCTTGATATTTTTTGAAAAAAAGTGGTAATTCTCTTTCGGTTGCACCTACGGAGCCAGCAGAATAATCGATTTCAGGTAGGGCTACAAAGAGGAAATCACCTGCAACAAAAGCGAAGTTTTTTATTCTGTAGTGAACACTTATCGACACAGGCTGCATAAGATTTGTTAGTGGGGATAGTGAATAATCAATAAGTTCTGCAGAAGGGGAGACAGAGGCAATATATTTTTCTATCATTTTTCTTACCTCTTCTTCTTTCATCTCCTTCAAATTTCTCATATTAATACCCAGGGAGCCGTAAAGGTATTCCTTTTTTGCTATTTCACAGGAGCCATCCGGTTCTATATTTACCCTCATTTCTACCTTTTTCCCTTCTTTTTCCAACAATGGAATCGTGATGAATTTTCCACTTTTTCCAAGAACCAAGCCTTCTGTTCCCTGAACCTTTTCACTTATATATTCTTCTGTGTATGTATCATCTCTCGGGTCGAGGAGGATGGTATCACCGTTTATTACAACGGAGAGGATAGCATAGGAAAATTGTGTAGGTGATGGAACCTCTTTTACGAGTTTCCCCGATGTTTTTGCCCTTGCAAGAATAATATAACTTTCTATTCCACATTTATCTAATAATCCATACAGAAAGTATGTTTTATCCAGACTATTTGCATATTTTGTTTTATAGATTGTTTTCAGGCTTTTGGGAACGGGTATGGTTGCATTTATGGGGATGGGTGCAAATCTTATTTCCTTACAGACAAGAGCGTAAAGGGAATCTACTATAATGGAATCCTGCCCAGTCTTAATATTTGCAAGTCTCTTTAGTATTTCTTCGGGATAGATTAAACTGTCTCTTAAGGATGATGTGAGAAGTGCATCCACCTCTTCCCATGTCATAGATTCTCCGATAGTAAGTCGAGGGAAAATATCTTTAGGGGGAGGGCTAAGGTTTTCTTTTTTTCTTCCCTTTATATTTTTCGTAACCCATATATACCTGGTGGAATTTTTGGTTTTTTTAATCGTCGGTTCTGGAAGTCCATCTGTTCTGTATAGAATCTTTTTGTTTTCCGTTAGATTAACAATAATAGAATCAAGCTTTAACGGCTCCCATCCACCTATGTTTATATCTTCAAAAAATGGTTTTCTGGATTCACATCTGTTTGTAATACAATAGGAATAATCGAGTAATGAGCCCATACGTGCTTCCGGAATTGCAAACTTCTTCTGTCTAAAATCATCGTAAAGCAGAAAATTTCTAAAATAAGGGGCATCCTCTATTGCATTTTCTTTTATTGATACGATATTACCTTTTTCTGTTATACCTCTGGCGAATAGTAATTTTGCAGTGCTTGTACTTGAAAGGTAGGTGAACCTCTGGTTTGCAACAGATTTTCCTCTCTCTTTCAAAACCTTATTTACTATCCTTTTCGCTGCTGTTACAGTTCCATCGTCGTTAATAAAAAATTCCTTTTTTGACAGGAGGGTGATATAACCACCATTTTTATACCATTCTTCCGGTTTTTGTTTTAAGCCATTCTTTAATGTGGGGTCATCGATGTCTTTTTCTGTTCTCCACCAATCACCTTCTCGTTTTTTGGTAAATTCCAGGCTGCTGATTAAAGATTTATGGATATAAAGTAATGTATCCTGTGCCCGGAAGAGGAGTGTATCACCTTTCCATTCCATAACTTTCCCAGCAAATTCTTCACCACTTTTGAGGTAGAGATTATCCCTGTTACTCGTTCTAACTGTTTTAGAAGGTATACAGGAGGATAGTAAGATAAGGATGAGGGATAATAGTTCAATGGTGATGAATCTTTTTAAGATAGGAAAACTATTATGTAGTTTTACTCTACTGGATTTTTGTTCTACTTTGGTTTTATCGAGAGACGATTTGATATTATATTTCATCATCCTTCTCCTGAAAGACAATCTTCTTCTTTGCATAGAGCGAGATTTGTGAAAGGAAAGTTTTGTAATCTTTATATCCCGAAACCGGGATAATCCTCTTAAATCTTTTGAAATTATCCCTGAAACTTATAGTGTTCCCTGTTTTTGTATATCCTCCGGTATATTGTGCGAAGATTTCTTTATCTGATGTATAGTTTGTTCTTTCCATTTTTTCGGGTAGATATACTATTTTTAGATTTTCCGGTATTGTCATTCTATAAGAATTTATAATCCCTTCGGATGTTGCATAACTCAAGGGATATTTTCTTTCACTTAGACTTACCTCATCAAATGTATATCTGTCGATGAGTTCTGGTAGGTCGAAAATAAGCAGGTCTCCTGTTTTCTTGATATAATTTTTTAATCTATATTTTAGAGTCATTCCAAATGGCTTTGAAATATCGTTGACATTCTCGAGTGAATAGTCGATTAGTTCAGCATAGGGTGATATTTCGTTAATCATTTCTTCGAATGTTTTTCTTATCTCTGATTCCTTTTTATGCTCCCAATACCACCTTACCCAATCCTCCCAATCGCCTCTATAGTGTGCTTTGAATATTACCTCACAATCAAGTGATGCAATTATAATTTCATATTCATATTTTTTTTCATTTCTGGATGGTGGAGGAATAGGTGTCTTCTCTATTTTCCTTTTAATAGCATTGACAGCATAGACATCATGGTCTGCCGACCAGTATGAGGGATATCGGGAGGTAGTTCCGGTTGCGTCAAGGTATATATTTTTTGAGTTTACTTCTACATAGTTGATGCAATGATTACCGTAGTAGCCAGGGACTTCAGTCATAAGTGTCGGAACATCATCGTTCGTTCCAATATAGACTGGATAACCATTTATTCCAACCGCCCTTAACAGGGTTGCAAAGAGTATTGCATTATCGGTGCAGTCACCGTAACCTTTTTCGAGTGTTTCGCTCGCAGGATGTCCTGATACACCAGATGCGGCTCCACCTTTAATACAGATGTATCTCACATTCCTCTGAACAAAATGGTAGAGTTTTGCCACCTTTTCTTCGTCTGTTTTTGCTCCCTCTGTAATCTTTTGAGCAAGTTGCTTGATACTTTCGGTTATTTTCATTCTTGTTAATTGAAAATTGCTGTACCAATCAAAGATTGTATCCCAGGAATGGAGATTAGAAACCTCGATTCTTGGCACAACCTCACCTGTGGGCGGCATTTTTGGCTCCCTGATTATGGGTTCTACATTCTCCATCTTCCACTTATAGTATTTATAACCATCCTTTACATAACTGTCGTAATCTATTTTTTTTATGTTTCTTTTGCCAATTGTGAGTGATTGGGATTCAGGAATTACTACTTCAAGATTGGAAAACCCGATTGGTTCAGTTGTTTGAAAATAATGCCCAATGTTTAGGATTACTCTATTCCATGGATTAAAGATTTTTTCTGTAATCTTGTATTCTATAATATCACCTATGGATACATTCGGAAGTTCAAATTGAACGGTCTTATCCTTTTCAAAAAAAACCATACCCGATTTTGGTTTTACAATCTTTATCTCTTCAGATGGAAGATTATAAACGGTTCCATCAGACTTGATTGTACGTGCAAGTGTAACCGTTATCTTACTGCGCTCTTCTTCAAAATATAGTTTTACATTTGCCCATTTCTTCTTCGAATTCTTAAGAATCTTTGCGGCATAATGATATTGGTATTGTCTTGTGCTGTCAGGATGCAGGAGGTATTTGTCATCATCTATTATGATAATTCCGCCCGCATCGGGATAGAGTTTCTGGAGTTTTTCTCCTTCATAAATAAGTTGTTTGATATCCTGTCCCAAAGAGGTTTTTGTCTCTTCTTTTTTTTCTTCTATTCTGAGGATGTTCTTTACATCATCCTTGGTTAAAATCGTATCCTCAAGAAAGACCTTATCGTTCTTTATTTCGATGGTTGAACTCTTTTGTGATGTTCCATTAAAGAGTTCTATCTTCCACAGACCATTTTCATTGGCGGATAGAGAAGAAGCAAGAAACAATAAAAACCATATTATTTTCATATAGAGACGATTATATAGATTTTTCAAAAAAATGTCAAGAGAATTTTATGGAAAACAGATTTTTCACAAGTTCCTTGTATCTTCCATCGAGTAATCCTTCACCAATGATATATGCACCACACGCTGACTCTTTAGCAATCCTCGATAATCTGTTTACCTTTGTTACAGAAGCATACTTATTTAGTCTTTGTGAAAGATTATCCTTTATGAAATCAAGACCCGCCAGCCTACCAGATAAAATAATTTCCTTTGGATTTCGTGTAGAAACAAGTATTGATGCAACATCTTTCTCTATACTTTCACAAAGAAGCATTATAGCTTGTTTGAATTCTATTAAATCCCTTGGCTCAATCTCTTTTCCTACAAAATCCCTTAATCCACCTCTAAAAACGGTTTCCTGGGTTAATGGAGGTTTTAACCTGATTGCAATCTCGGCATCCATTCCACCACATCCAAGGAATCCTATACTTCCGTTTGTTCCTCCTATACCATCAATAATCGTTCCCTTTTCTACCGCCATTACGGCTGTGAACCCATATCCTATCTCTATATAGACAAAAGATGTTTTACTAAAGGGAATATTTAAACGCTCGGATTGGTTTTTTATACCCAGTGCTACGGAGCAAACCTTATCGGCTGTTCCCATATCAAATTTATTCCATTTTCTGTAGGATGGAACGGTTTTAAGATGATTCACACCAGGGGTAAAACAGACAGGCATCTTGAGCCGCTTCATCTCCAGAAGAACATTTTTTATCCCTTCGTTTACTGCTACATTTGTATTTAGGGGAATCATTTTTCCAATATCGTCCAGAGTTATATCGCTTATATGTTTCAATGGTATGCCGTATCCTGAAGGACCAATGATAATATTAAGGGGGAGTAATTCCTCAAGTTTCTTGATAAGTATATAAGGATTTTTGAAAATATCCACGGATGTTATTGATTCGTCTGCTATGATTTTTTGATTATTTTCCATTCCGAAGAGGTCAAAACTGTATGTCCCTGGGTCTATTCCTATAACCCGCATTACTGTAGCCTTCTTAATGGACAGGAAGGGTCTGACTCTGTCCAGTTTTTCGTTAAAGCGAATGTTCTTGACCTGCAACCCCCGCATTCATAAAGATATATGCATTCTTTGCAAGGACCCTCTCTGGTTGAAAAATCCTGTATTTTATTTATTAATGTAGAATTCTCCCTCTCATTCCATATTTCATTAAGACCTTTTTCATTTACATTACCCATTACAAAAGGAGCAAATGTGCATGGTTTTACATCGCCGTTTGTTTCAATAAACATATAATCTCCAAAGATACAGCGAGAAACATCCGGTACTATAATACCATTTTCAGGGTTTGACGAATAATTAATGTTATGCTTCTTCAGGAATGGCTTAAAGAATGGCTCATCAACATATACATCCATCCGATAATACTTTTGATATTTTATAATGGAAAAGAAAAGGTTCTTATATTCTTCACTACTCAAAACATATTTTTCATAATCCTTGCAGGGTTTCAATCCCAGAAATGTAATTTTTTTATATCCTATCCCTTCTACAAATCTAAATAATTTACCAATCTGATGATAGTTATGCTTTCCTATTGTAACGGGGCAGGAATCAAGAATGCCATACCTATTTGCAAGTGCAACGGATTCCTTTAATTTTTCGAAGCTTGCACCTTTTCTAATCCTTTCGTAGCTTACCTTATCTGCTCCGTCTATGCTTATCATAAGATTTACCTGTAATGCTGCAAATCTTTTAGCAATATCTTCATCGAGCAATATGCCATTGCTGATAATGTAGACCTTAATGTTGTTTCTGTGCATTGTTTCGATGATTTGAAATAATTCATTTCGCAGGAGTGGCTCCCCTCCTTCAATGATGACCCATCCTGGTTTAAGCAGTGGTATTTCCCGGGCAACCCTCAGAATGGTTTCCGACTCAAGTTCTTCATCAGCCATTCCCCTGCAATGCAAACATTTAAGATTACATTTATTCGTTATAGCCCAATCAATCATATACGGTTTTTTCATCAGAAAATTTATATCATAATAAAATTATAGATGTCAAGAATTTTCTCAGAGGTTTTGTGATTTATGGTAACAAGGAAGAAAATGTTAAAGCCTATTGCAATTATTGAGGTTTCCTGATTCGGATTTTTTAGTTGACAAATGTAAATTTGTAACATATAACTAAATCTATGTTACAGGTTAAAAAAGAGGCTATTTTTGTAACCTTACAGTAAAAGGTTTTCCTCTTTCTATGAAGATGGAGTCCTATTGGTAGATACTGCGTTTTTTTAATGAAAGGATATTGTCAATGACCTTTTATCACAATTACAATCTAATAATTGTTACTTGCATAAGTATTGCCATTACACAATTGATAAAGGTAATTAATCATCTTATTGTTTATAAGAAGATAAACTTTATGAGGTTTGTAGAGACTGGTGGTATGCCGAGTTCCCACTCTTCTTCTTCTTCTACCCTTGCCACACTTGTTGCAATGAGAAGTGGAATTTCCTCTGTTTCATTTGCAATAATTTTATTTTTTGCGCTTTTTATAATGTATGAGGCAGCCGGGGTAAGGAGAGCTGCAGGTGACCAGGCAAAGATTTTGAATGATATTGTGGATAATCTGGTATATACGCATAAACCTGTTAATGATAAAAAATTGAAAGAATTAATTGGGCATACACCTACAGAGGTTATAATGGGTTGTATACTCGGTATAATAATAGCATGTGCTTTCTATAGATAGAAAATTTTGGGTCCCATACTTCACATAATATTGGGAGTAAACTTTTAAATCCTTGCTTTAATCTTGCGATTTGGGGAAGAGGGTGTTAAATTGTAGGGCTTACTTGCTTTGTTTTTCAAATTTCCAGTCTATATCTATTGCAAAGATACTATTTGGAGCAAGTTCAAGTTTCCAGAAGGGGAGAAAAGAGAGGCACTGGGTAGTTGTATCAAATCCTTTCTCTGACTGAGAAACGGTTTTTACAGGGAAATAAAAAAGATTTCCATTAAGTGAAAATCCTATTTCAAACCTCAGATGCTCTTTTTCGTCTAGGAGGATAACAGAGCAAACATCCTCAATGGACAATTTTTTGAGGGGAGCAAATGTTTCACCTTTGATTTCTATTCCGCCTCCACCTGTTACAAGGAAGGTGGGGAAGAGGTTGAATTCAATACCAAATCGGGTATTGATAGAATTTTCTCCTATGTTTTTTATAGCATAATGGCAATTTATATTACCATCTGTAAGTCTAAATATTTTGGTAAGATATAATCTTGAAATTAAAGTATTACTTTTGTATATTCCGCCCTTTCTCGTTAGAACGATGATTCCATTTTCTATTTCAAAATCGTATTTCTGATTGACAAAATCACCCATCTCAAAGAAATCGCATTTTTCATAATCCTCAACCGTTGCCTTCTCACTGAAGAAATGGTCAATAAAACTATTCCTTTCATACCAGTCATAGAAAAGTTGAGGAGGTTCTTTTATGTCCTTTTTGATGTTGTGGATACTCGGTATTTTCTGAGTCTCATTTTTTGATTGACTTTCAATATCCTTCTCAAGAACAGCATCTGTAATTTTTTTATGGTATGCCTCAAACCTTCTTGTTAGTGTATTCTGATAGTTATTCTTAGCGGAGAAAAGAATATGCTGGATAAGTTGACCACCGCAGGTGGGCTTAAAAATGGAAGAAAATCTTTTTGAATGAACCCAGATTTCTTCCTTTCCATCATAATCAAAATCAAGGGTCTCCATTGTTTTTCCATCCATATTAGAATTGAGGGTATTAAGTGTTTCCGAAAGTTGTTTCCATATTTCATATCTGAGGTGTGGGAGATAGAGTCCTCCAAAAACCCCATGCCAGTATGCATCATTACACTGGGATAAAAGTAATGATTTCTGTGCCTTCATGTTTTTTTCCTTGTTGACGATGGAACTCAAAACGAGCATAAACTTATGCATTCTGTTTGATTCGGGATATTTTACAAAAAAGTTTTTCCATTCTCCCCCTCTGATATATGGAGATGCACCTGTTCTCTTTCTTAGAGATTTGAGTTCAACAATCTTTTTTGCAGGGAGTGCCCATTCCTCCATCTCGCTGTATGATGCATTGGGTAGATATGCGATACCTTGTGCAGGACAATCCTTTAACACTTCTCCTGGAGTAGTGAATTTTATTTTTCCATCTTCATTAAGTTTTGCCATTGTTTCAAGGAATCTATCGAGCCAACCATCCTCATAGACCCATTTATGTGTTCCTGGCCATTCACCGAATTTTTCTCCATCATCCACATAGATCGCCATTGGAGACCCTGCCTCATTCAGTTTATTAAGATATTCTTCTATCTTCGCTGGCTGCCCGAATGGAATAAGATAACGCAATTTCGCATCGATGGGGAAGATAGCAATCCTTTTTTCATTGAATTCACTGATATAGTATGAATGAAGTTCTTCTGGGCTAAAACCAATGACAATGAAATGTCTATCATCAACAAGCACATATCGCAATCCTGCCCTT
>Ga0209121_10004772_pt1 | contig 12524 bp, 13 predicted proteins | sample Cruoilmetagenom3_FD_187292 | JGI IMG/M metagenome (GOLD analysis project Ga0209121, IMG submission 187292) | Oil polluted marine microbial communities from Coal Oil Point, Santa Barbara, California, USA - Sample 3 (SPAdes) (version 2) | ecosystem: Environmental > Aquatic > Marine > Oil seeps ... | reverse complement strand
CCCGTTTTCTTCGGATCTCCGCGGCAAACAACGGCCCGAACCGGTTCCACCAAAACCGAACTGTCTCATGGCTGATATCGATGCCACGTTCGTGCAAAAGGTCTTCGACGTTGCGAAGCGAAAGCGGATACTGAACATAAAGCATCACCGCCAAACGGATGATCTCGGGGCTCGTCTTGAAGTAGCGAAATGGAGAGCGTTTTGTCATCCAGCGAAGCTAAGTCACCGCGCGGCCCGCCTCAAGCCGGTTTTCTCTGACAAGACCCTGATACGTACTCTCAGAGACGCCCACCTCTGGGCGGGTGCGCTGCGCGAGGGCACGTCCCTCCTGACCATCGCCCGCAACACCGCGCATCACGACGCCTTCATCCGAACCCGAGGACAACTCGCATTTCTGTCCCCAAAAATCCAGATCGCCATCCGCGATGGCACCCTGCCCCCGGAAGTCACATTGAAGCGGATGTTGCGCCAACCCGTCCCGCTGGACTGGATCACGCAGGAGCGGATGTTCGGACTATGATCTAGCCCCATCGCTCAGCGCCTGTCGCGGCGACGTCCTGGTTCCCGCCCGCAAGATAAGAATTCCCTGCAATTTCCCTGCTCGGCAGCCCAGGGAAATCCTCTCAACCAAATGAAAACAAATGGGAATTTATGGTGCCACACAGCACAATACACCAAAATTGGAAGAAATTCCCTGCTAATTCCCTGCTAGCAGGGAATTTTTTAGCCCGAAAACGAACCCCGAATTGCTTGCAACAGAGACGCACACCGCAGTCGCGGCGGTATGGGTCTCTAAGTATCGTCTCCGTAGGGGAGCTGGTTGGAAAACCGCCGGAAAATAGGCGATAAATACGGCATAAAATTAAATATTATCAATAGCTGGGGTGGGTGGCGGTGCTGTCAGACGAATGCGAACTAGTCTCTACAAGAACAATGGCACTGTCCGTCACGCAGCGCCAATTTGACGCCACTCAGCAAGAGCGGCGGTGCGGTTAAGTTTGAAATTGGTCCTGCTGTAGAGGTGACGTTCGTGGTTGAAATGGTTGTGAATTGAGGCGTGGACGGAGACGAACTTTTGCAAACTTCGCGTTCGCCTGAAGCGCAACATTGCTCGTTCTCTTCGTCGAAACGGCATGTGTGAATTCTCGGCTCGATTGTTCTTCCAACGCCCAGTCTCTTGTCGTTCAGCATTGCCGATGACCTTCATCGTGGCGCCATAAGACCGCAGTAGATCGGTCACAATGACATGTGGTTGGCCAAAGCGCTTCATTGTTTTCCTGAGGAATTTCAATGCTGCTTTGCGATCCCGGCGCTTTGTGACATAGCTTTCCAGCACTTCGCCCTCGTGATCCACAGCCCGCCAAAGGTAGTGCGTTTCACCGTTAATCTTTACGAACACCTCGTCCAGATGCCACTGCCAGTTCGAATAGGCACGCATTCAGCTGATCCGGTTTCGCCTGATTTCGGAGGCGAACAACGGGCCAAATCTGTTCCACCAAAACCGGACTGTCTAATGGCTGATTTCGATCCCGCGCTCATGCAGGAGGTCTTCGACGTTCCGAAGCGATAGTGGAAACCGAACGCACATCATCACCGCCAACCTGATGATTTCCGGGCTCGTCTTGAAATAGCGAAATGGGTGCAACAGCACATAGGCTGACCACCGCGCTTTGCGACACCAAACCGTTTTCAGCTCATCCACTTTTGTACGGTCACAGGAATAAAATCGACCAACCCAGAAATCAAAGCGTCGGGCTTTGCTTCCACAACAATCGCATCACGATGGGCAGCTGGAAGAAAGGCCTCTGCAATCATGTGATCCACCATGGCCATCAAAGGTTGGTAATAGCCGTTGACGTCAAAGAGTCCCGCAGGTTTGGCAATTTCACCAAGCTGATTCAGCGTCCAGACCTCCATAAATTCTTCCAACGTCCCAACGCCGCCGGGCAACGCGATAAAGGCATCGGCCAAAGCGATCATCCGCTTTTTGCGCGCTTGCATCGTGGGAAGCGTCTCGATGGCGTTCAGTCCGGAATGCGTGTGCCCCTTGGCCTTAAGGCGCTCAGTGATCACCCCAGTCACATGACCGCCACCTGCCAAGGCTGCGTCAGCCAAGGCCCCCATCAGACCTTTGTGCGTCCCACCAAAGACGATCTTGATGCCACGGGACGCTAATACACTGCCCAACTCTGCGGCTGCACGTAGATATGTCTCTTCGCGGCCCGTATTTGATCCGCAATATACCGCAACAGTTTTGATGTCGTTCATCTGGTCAGGTCCTTTGGTAAGCTGCGGTTTGCGAGATATGGTAGAATATGCAGCCGAACCACATCGGAACAGGGGACTTCCCGCGCGCTTGGCGTTGCCCAAAAAAGCTCTTCGATCTCGCTGGATGGCTGAGGCTCACCATTCACTTCAACCTGATACAACCGCACTTCGGCCAGCGTATCTGCGCGGCCTGCGGCCGATGCAACGAAGGTTTCCAGATGCACAGCCGTCGCAGGATCAACGTAAACATCCAGTTCTTCGCGCGCCTCGCGCACCAGCGCTTGCAGGTCGGTTTCACCGGGTTCGATCTTGCCGCCCGGAATCTGAAAGTGCGCATCGCCCTTGCTGCGCGCCAACAGGACTTTTCCGCCCTGCATCATACACAGCCCGGCCTTGATGATGGTTTTTTTCAATGGATCGCCTTCATGCCAATTCGAACGAGATATCCTTCACACCTTCCCAAAGCACAGCGTTCCCAAGCGTCTTTAGATTCTCTAGCCCAGAGGTCAGCGTGATGAAATGGTTTCCCGACAATTGCCCCATCTTGGAGGAGAAATCGACGCCGCCATATGCCAACAATATTTCGGTCTCGCTGATCCCGCCGGGATAAAGGATGAAATGCCCCGGAGCCGGATGGCTTGTGTGGTTTTCGTAACCAACGCCGAAGTCCTCATCCCCCAACGGAATCCAAACGCCTTCGCCAGACCACCGCACATGCACAATCTGCCCCTTGTAGGGCAATAGCTTACGAAACATGGCGCAGGTCTCGGGGGCATCTGTCTCTTCAAGGTGCCCACCAAAGGTGAACCCTCCTGCCTTGATAATCAGTTCACTCATTTAGGTTTATCCTTTCGATAGATGAGAGCATCGGTTGGCTTGCATTAGCAGCACCCCCGATAATGGTCGCCAATTGCGGTTTGCAATTCAGGCCAGATATCACGAAGCACAGCGGTGTCTGGCAAGCCCGCCCGATAGGCCGCACGCAAATCTGCCTCGGCTTGATCAAGGTCAACCCCGTTCACCCGGCCATCGCGGCACAGGCAACGGCCACCCGCCCAAACCTCTTTGATATGCGCCGCCGTGGCGCGGGCAAACAAAAGGTCTTCGCCGCTCACCGACATCACTGCGTCGCGGTCAAGCATATCCAAATCCAGAACAAGCAGATCAGCAGGCATTCCGGGCGCAAGCACACCGCCATCCGGCAACCCCAGTCCGGCGCGTCCCGTGCGACAGGCAACGCGCAAGGCATCGCTATGTGTCACGCCATCGTCCGGACCAAATCCAGGCCGCCTGCCAAGCAAATGAAACAGCCGCAGCTCTCGCAATGCGTCGTCATCTTCGTCCAAGGCGCACCCATCAAGGCCCATGGCAATGTCGACGCCAGCCGCCTGCATCGCCGTCAGAGGCGCCCGGCCAGAATACAAATGCAGGTTCGATGAATTGTTCACCGCAATCCGCGCACCAGAGGCGGCGATACTGCGCAACTCTGCGTCACGCGCCCAAACGCAATGGGCCAACGTCAAGCGAGGCGACAAAAAACCAATCTCGTTCAAAAAAGCGACGCCCCCCGACGTATAGGTCTGGTCCAACCAAATCCGTTGCGGCTGTGTTTCCAACAAATGCATGTGAATGCGACGGCCGTTTTGCGCGGAAGCATCAGCGATGGCCTTCAACAGATCATCACTGCACCATTGCACGCCGGTGGGGCCGTATTGCACATCCACATGAGGCTGATCGGCCAAAGCCGCGGCAACCTCGTCAACCAGCGCAAGCTGCTCTGCAATGGAGGGCAGCGGCTTTAGCCAAACCTCTTTTGCGATTTTTGCCGCGTCAGATGACAGGCCCTGTAAAACAGCGTCATGGTCCCCATAAATCAGCGGATTGCGATCCCGCATGGAAATCGCAAACCCAATTGCCACACCTACATCCGCAGCCGCCCGCGCTATATCGCGCGCCTCGTCAGCCAACGGCTTTAGCCCCATAGCGCGGGTCAGATGCACCATCACGGCAGTGGCACCACCGCGCACAGATCGTGCCAAAGACGCCGACGTTGCAGTATAAGCATCCACCGGTGGCATGACGGCCAGTTGAGGCAACCATTGTTCCAAAGGTTTACCGCTGCATCCAAAGGAGGTTGTCGACAAGGGACGCGCATGGTTATGCGCATCCGCAAGCGCAGGCATGGCCATGCGCGCGGGGCCATCCGGCATCGACGTCGGCTCAATGGCAGAGATTAATCCATCCTCGATCTTAAGAGCGACGGGGCCAGATAGTTCGTAATCCGGCCCCAACAAGGCTGTACTGACGTGAAGCGTTGTCATGAAATCCTCCTCACGTCAGTTTTGCATTCAGAATGAACGCGCATCCATTGGCGGCAGGAAAGAGGCGTCAAAGACGTCCTCGGCTGCCGGCGCACTTGGAAGTTCATATAGCCCCTGAATGGTCGCAATTGACCGCGTCAGACGCTCTGCATCGATAGCACCAATGCCATTCGCTTTGCTCTCATCAGAGAAAATCAAGTTGTCCAGCGCAAATTGCAGACGCTTCATTTCCAACGGACCATCCGACAAAGGCTCGGTCGCGGTGATGATATCGATCCCTTCTTGCGGGTTAGCCAGCACATCCGCCATCGCCCTTGCAATTGCGTTTACAAGGCCCTGCACCGCTTCAGGCTTCTCGGCTAAGAGCTTTGGCGACACCATGACCCCGTTGGAATAGATGTCCAGACCAGAGGCACCATATGGGTACCAAGTGAAATCCTTTTCTGGGTCCATACCGATCCCAATAATGTTCAGATAACTCGTGACGTTAAACACCAGACTGGCCGAAACCTGATCCTGAACCAGCATCTGTTCTTGCAGGTTAGATTTGACGCTGATCAACTCGACCTTATCGGCATCAAAGCCTGCCGCTGACGCCAATGCCGGAAACAGTTTGGTCGAAGCCGACCCCGGAGGTGCGCCCACTTTCAAACCTTCAAGGCTTGCAAGGCTGTCCACCGGCCCACCCGTTTTAGTTAAGACGGCAAAAGGCGGTTGGTTATAGATCTGATAAACCATCACCGGCGCTTCGTCCGGATTGGTCGCCGCGTTCTGGATAATAGCATTCATGTCGCCAAAACCAGCATCATAGGCCCCGGACATAATCCGCGTCACCGTAGCAGCCGAGCCTTCGCCCTGGTCAATCGTGACGTCGAGCCCCTCGTCGGCAAAGTAGCCTTTTTCCTTGGCCAGATAGAACCAACTGTGCACGCCTTGAATTTTCCAATCCAGCGTAAACTTGATCGGCACGTCTTCCGCGACGACAGGGCTGGCCAGACCCATTGCAACGGCCAAACTAAGCATAATTCTACGCATGTTCATGTCTCCTTGTTGAAGTGTGACCCCTTTTGGGGGCTTGTTTTATTGGTTAGAAATCCTTGCGCATGGCCCATCCCGCCATGCGGCGTTCTAAAAAGGCGAAAATCGCGTAAAGTGAGATCCCCATCGTCGCCAGAACCATCAGCCCGGAAAACACCAGAGGCACATTGAACTGCGATGAAGCGATCAACATCATATTGCCCACGCCTTTGTTGGAGGCGACGGTTTCGGCAATGACCGAGCCAACGAAGCTCAGCGTGATGGCCACTTTGAGCGATGCAAAGAAGTAAGGCATCGACCGTGGCAGACCTACATTCCAAAGGATCTCCCACTTACTCGCCTTGAGAGATCGCATGACATCCTCCAATTCGGGTTCAACTGTAGCGATCCCGGTTGAGACATTCACAACGATTGGAAAAATGCAGATGATCATCGCCGTCAGGATCGCAGGCACCGTTCCTGCGCCGAACCAAAGGACAAAGATCGGCACGACCGCCACTTTTGGGATCGAGGAAATGCCGACCAAAAGCGGATAGGCCGTGTCGTAAGCCAGCCTTGAAGACCCAATCATCAAGCCCAGCGACAACCCGATACACACACCGAAAAAGAATCCGATCATGGTCGTGTAAAGCGTTTGCCAAGCATGCGGCGCGATGGCCGGCGCATATTGAAAGAACGCCTCAAGGATCCGGGTTGGCCGCGGCAGGATCAACTCCGAGATGCCCGCAACAAGGCAGAACAGTTCCCAAAACACGAAAACGCTGATGATCAATGCGGTTGAGGCGAATTTTTGTGTGCGTGGGTTCATGCGGCATCCCCCTTTGGTCCGGCAGGGCTGTGCACAATAAGTTGGCGTAGGTCCTGAACCATTTGGATAAACTCAGGCTCAAAGGTGATATCTATGGGGCGTGGGCGCGCGAAGGTTGCTTGCCTGTCTTCCAGGATGCGACCGGGCCGCGCGCTCATTACACATATCCTGTTTGCCAAATATGCAGCCTCGCGCAGATCATGGGTGACCAGAAGCACCGTAGATTTTCGGTTGAGCCAAAGATCCTGCAACGTCTGCCACAGTTCTTCGCGGGTGAATTGATCCAGTGCCCCAAAGGGTTCGTCCAAAAGCAGCAGGTCCGGGTCATGCACCAACGCACGGCACAGGTTTGCCCGCTGCATCATGCCACCGGACAATTGCCAGGGGCTTTTGTCGGCGAAATCGATCAGCCCAACTTGCTCCAGCAACGCATCGACCCGATCCTTGAACTCGGTTTGACGTTTGGCGCGAAAATCGGCCTTGAAGGGTGACACGATTTTCAGCGGTAACATTACGTTGTCCCGCACCGTCATCCACGGCAAAAGCGATGCACTTTGAAAAGCCATGCCAACGCGCACCGGCTTTGCGCCCAACTCGCGGCCTCCAAAGAAGATGTGACCTTCGCTGGGTTTAAGAAGTTCGCTGACCAGTTTCAGGATTGTCGATTTCCCGCAACCAGACGGGCCGACCAAGGCCACGAAATCGCCCTGCGCCATGGAAAGGTCTGTCGGGCAAAGTGCCTCGGTTTCATCGGCGCCGGTCCCGTAAGTCACGCCGACGCCTTCAAGTTTCACGAAATCAGCGTTGCTCATTCTGACCGCCCTTCCCCAAGCAAGTGTGAAAGGCTTTGATCAACATTCCGGGGGTTTGGCGTAGGCATAGACTGAATGTCAGTGACTTGGGTTCCATGACCGGCCATGCCTTCGCATATCATCCTATCACGCTGAACAAAGGCCCCCCTCACCAACGTATGGATGGGCGCTCCAACCGTTTCGCGCCGTTCAAAAGGCGTGACCTTGCCACGGCTGTGCAAGCGAGACGCCGCGATCACCTCAACCCGCTCAAGATCAACAGCAGTGATGTCCGCCAATGCGCCCACAGCGATGCGCCCTTTTGCAGGCCACATACCGAAAGCCCGTGCCGGATTGGCCGAAGATATCCGCACATAATGTTCCAGCGTCATTCGCCCGGCTGCAACTTCCGTCAGCATCAGCGGCATTTGCGTTTCGACGCCCGGAAAGCCGCAATCGGCGTTCCAGATGACGTCATTCGTCTTTTCTTCAGGGGTATGCGGTGCGTGATCTGTCGCGATCATATCCACCACACCGCTTTGCAGTGCATCCCAAATGGCCGCACTGTCTTTGGCCTCGCGTACGGGTGGATTTACGCGGATTACACTGCCTAACCGTTCATAGTCACTGGAATTTAGAAATAAGTAACAAGGACAAGTTTCGCCCGTGATCTCAACGCCACGCGCTTTGGCTTCAGCCAAGGGGCGCAACTCTCCGGCCGAGGAAATGTGCAGCACATGGACCCGCGCGCCCGTCCATTCCGCAAGGATCGCAGCGCGTGCAACGGCCTCGATGGCCACGACTTCGGGACGGGCGGCTATGTGATAAAGCGGATCGTTCAGACCTGCCGCTTCCAGCTTGGCCTGCCGCCACGCCATGATCGACGCGGTTTCTGCATGAAGCGAAATGCGCAATCCAGACCCGGCGATAATCTCGAATCCTTCCAGCATGGCGCCGGTTGAGGGCGACGGCAGATTGCCAAAGGTATTGCCCATAAAGCACTTAAACGCGTTCGCACCAGCCTCGATCAAACCGGACAGCTCATCAATATTGTCTTCGGCAAGAAGGCCATAGATACCGAAATCAACGCAGGCCTTTTTCGCGCAGTCCTGCTTTTGGCGAAACTCAGCCACGGATCGTGTGGGTGGGTGCGTGTTCGGCATCTCAAAGACTGTGGTCACTCCGCCCATGGCCGCGGCCCGTGTGCCGGTTTCCCAGTCTTCTTTATGAGTGTAGCCGGGCTCGCGAAAATGCACATGCATATCGATTGCGCCGGGGATCAGGTGCAGCCCGGTCACGTCGACAACTTCTGCCGCGCCGCCAAGTGTACCGCAGGCGCCAATAGCCGTTACCCGCCCGTCTGATATCGCAACATCAGCCACATCGCGCGCGGTCTCGTTGACGACCGTACCGCCTGTTAGGATCAAATTTGTCATAGGGCCGCCCATCCTCCATCTACGGGCAGATCGACCCCGGTTATTTGTCTTGCGCGTTCCGAGGCCAAAAACAGCGTAGCAGCTGCCACATCCTCGTCTGAACTGACGCGACCAAGCGCGTAGTCAGAGGCGTGTTTTGCGGCAGCCTCTTCGTGGGAAATACCATGTTGTTCAGCCACTTGCGGCACGACCTTGTCACGAAACCGAGGGCCATCGACCATACCTGGGGCCACAAGGTTAACGTTGATATTGTTTGGCCCAAGCTCCAGCGCGAAACTTTTGGTCATGCCGCGCAGCCCCCATTTTGAGCTGGAATACGACATCCGCATCGCCCGGCCCCGCATCCCAAACGTGCCGCCGACGTTGACAATTTTTCCCCCGCCCGCCGCTTGCATGGTCGGTGCAATGGCGTGGATCAGGTTGAACGGCCCCAGAACGTTCAGCCGCAAGATGTGATCAAATTCGTCCTGTGTGGTCTCCAACCCTGTCTTGCCAATCGGCCCAGTTCCGCCAGCGACGTTGACCAGCACATCAATTTGATTGCCGAAGGTGGCCAAAACGCCCGCGACAGCGGCCTCGACAGAGTGTGTATCTGTAACATCGCAGGCAAAAATCTCGGCCCGAACACCAAGGGCCTGCGCCTGCTCGCACACCGGTGCGATGGCAGCCGTGTCTCGTCCAAACAAAGCCAGATGCGCGCCCTCGCGTGCAAAGCCAAGGGAGATCGCGGCGCCCATGCCCTTTGCAGGGCCAGTGATCACCGCGACCTTGTCTTTTAGGTCCAAGTCCATGTTGGTCAGAGAAGCTTGTAGATGCGTTCGTCTGCCGCCGGCAAAAAGGCATCCGAAAAGATTTCTTCCGGTGCCGGAGTCCGAGGCAAGCCGTTTGCTTTGACCACAAGATCGATGGCCTGCTTGAACCGCGCTGGATCCACATTTCCAAGGCCTGTTTCGGCCAATTCGGGGTGGTTCATTTCATCCTGCAGCGTGGCGATCAAACGCTCTTTTTCAATATCCTTGTTGATCAAAGGTTCGCGCGACGCCACCGCTTCCACGGCTGCATCAAGATCAGCCAACGTGTCTTTCACGCCCTGATTAATCGCCCAGACCATACCCTTGACCATTTCCGGATTATCCGCGGCCATGGCTTTGGAAATGATCAAACCGTTGGAATAAAGATCCATCCCGTAATCGCCATAAGAGATAAAGCGGATATCCTCATCAGGGTTCATGCCCGACAGCTTCGCTGAAAAGCGGATGGTGTTTACATATCCAAAGACACCTTCGACCTCTTTGTTCTTCAGCATTTGTTCGCGCAAGTTCGACTTAAAGTTCAGGATTTCAATTTCGCTGGTGTCCAGCCCTGCAACATTTGCGAAAGCCGGGAAAAGCTTCAATGCACCGTCATTTGCTGAACCACCCAACAGGCGCCCTTGAAGATCTTCGGCTGTTTGGATGTCGGACTCCGCAAGAACTGCGACAGTAAACGGTGGCTTGTTGTACATCTGATAAACGCACAGTGGCGCCTCTTCCGGCGAGGTGCCAGCAAGGCGGATCAGCGCATTGACGTCGCCAAATCCGACATCATAGGCGCCACCGGCCACATGTCCCACAGCCGCGCCAGACCCGTTGCCTTGATCCATGGTCAAATCAATGCCGGCCTGATCAAAATACCCTTTATCCTTGGCCAGAAAAAACCAGGATTGTGGGCCTTGATACCGCCAGTTCAGGATCATTTTAATCTTGGTTTTGCCTTGCGCAATGGCTGGGGCCGCCAGCACAGAAAGGGCCGTCGCACCGGCAAGTTTCGTGAAATTCCGTCTTGTAATCGTCATGACTTTGCTCCTGTTGGATCTTTTGATGAAATGGCCGCCAAAATGTCGCTCGACATGGCCGTAAAGCCGTAGAGCAGCCGGATAAGGTAGAGGATCGCGTCCGAGACATGTGGTGGAGACACAGTTGTTGTGGCGTCTTCAATCAGGACCGCATCAAAGCCGTTGAAACAGCCATCCGCCAAAGTGGCGAAGACGCAGCGATCAAGGTTCACGCCCGTGAAGAAAAGTGTCGTCACATCTAGACGTCTCAGGATTTGATCGAGCGCGTTGTCGCGAAAGCCGGTCAGACGATGCTTGCCAACGGAAATGTCCTGCGGGGCAATGTCGATGGCGGGCACCGACTGCGCGCCCCACGCGCCTTCGACCAAAACCGGTCCAGACGCGATTTGATCGCCATATCCCGGCCGCGCACAGCACTCCGATCCCTTGTCCAGCACATTGGCTGGAAGGTTCGCGGCGTCGGCGCGGACTGCCCAATTGATATGGATGACCGGCGCGCCTGCATCACGAAAGGCGGCGCTGATGGCATTGATCCGACCAATAATCGAGGAAAGCGCTGTTACATCAACGCCCCGCGTCGTTGCAAACCACCCCTTCTCGCTCAGAAAGTCGTTCTGCATATCGATGATGACGACTGCCGATCGCGACAGATCGGTCTTTAGAGTCGTGGGGTTGGCGGCGAATGTGATCTCGCGCAAGCGTCGAGCAGGGCGCACCAAAGACACTGAACTGGCATCATCCGATAATGACCAGCGGTCTGCATGACTGTAATTTGGTTGAGTGTTCATCTGTATCCCCACGTCTGCCGTGAAGTGTGTTCAGATTCGGCGTTGCTGTCTTCTGCTATTTTTTCCCTACGGTGTTGCCCAAAACGCAACACTTCAATAAATTGCCGGAATGAAACACCTCACAACCTTCCGCGTGATAGACGCGATCGCTCAAACCGGATCCATCAGGGGAGCCGCCGAACAACTGGCTCTGACAGCCTCGGCGGCACAACGTCGTCTGCAGGCCTACGAGGAAGAAATCGGGTTCCAGATTTTTGATCGGGGGCCCCAAGGCGTAGAACTGAATTCGGCCGGTGAACTTGTCATCATGCACATTCGCGACACGTTCGCGGAATCAAAGAGGCTTAGTTCTCGCCTTGCCGACCTATCTGGAATGCGACGCGGCGAAGTCCGTATTGGGTGCAGTCAGGCGTTGGTGCCGTATTTCTTACCACGTCACATATGCGACTACCAATCCACCTATCCGAACGTGAATTTTGAGGTGGTCGTTCTTGAACATAAAGCCGCCCAACGCGCTCTGGCAGAACACGCAATAGATCTTGCGATTGTGTTTAGTGCAGAGAATGTACCCGAGTTCAAAACTCTTCTGGGTGTGCGCCAGCAATTGGCTGTGGTGATGGCACCCAATCACCCTCTCGCCAAGCAAGAACAGTTGCGATTGCGCCAATGCTATCAATATCATGTCGCACTTCCGGGCACGCGCTTTGGCAGCCGCACTATGATTAACGCGGCCCTCCAGGAAAAGTCCTATGCTCGAGTGCCCGAATTGGAAAGCAATTCATTTGAGTACCTCAAAGCCCATGTCGCCAACAACTTGGCAGTGACGTTTCAGATTGAGATTGGAGCCCCCCTGCCTCCGGCCCAAGACATGGGGTTGACTGCGCGCCTGATCGATAGCCGCGATGTCCCGCCCGGGACATTGTGGATGGGCCAGTTGACCGGACGCAGCCTTTCGGTTGCCGCCTCACGCTTTGCAGAGCAAATCGGACGAGACCTTTCGAGCCGGTTCCCGCACATATAGCCCGCGAGCGGGTGCTGTCAGACGAATGCGAACTGGTCTCCACGAGGCCGGAACGGCTGTCCTTTAAGCCGCGCCAAGTCGGTGCGCCTCAGCGAGAGCGGCGGTACGGTTGAGCTTGAAATTGTCGCGTGAGTAAAGGTGGCGATCGTGGTTGAAATGATTACAGACTGACGAATGAACGGAGACAAATTTCTGCAAACTTCGCATTCGTCGAAAGCG
>Ga0209121_10004770_pt1 | contig 12526 bp, 11 predicted proteins | sample Cruoilmetagenom3_FD_187292 | JGI IMG/M metagenome (GOLD analysis project Ga0209121, IMG submission 187292) | Oil polluted marine microbial communities from Coal Oil Point, Santa Barbara, California, USA - Sample 3 (SPAdes) (version 2) | ecosystem: Environmental > Aquatic > Marine > Oil seeps ... | reverse complement strand
GCCGATCGGCCCCATTGGATGGCTGCGGGTCGGGCTGCGCGGGCTCCCGATCCTCGCCCTCCTGCTGACCGGCCTGGGGCTGACGCTCCTGCTCAGGGTGGTCGAGCGCCCCCTGTTCGCACCGGCCCGGCCGCTCACGCCCTGGATCACCGTGGCCGTGTGCCGGGCAACCCTGCGGCTGATGGGACTGCGGGTCCGGGTGCATGGCGCGCAGACGCGCGAGAACGGGGCGGTGGTGGCGAACCACGTGAGCTGGCTCGATATTTTCGTGCTCAACGCGCAGAAACGGGTCTGTTTCGTGGCCAAGGCGGAGGTGGCGGGCTGGCCCGGGATCAACTGGCTGGCCAAGGCGACGGGCACGGTCTTCATCCGGCGCGACCGGCGCGAGGCGGGGTCGCAGATCGATGTGTTCCGCCGCCGGCTGCGGGCCGGTCACAAGCTGCTGTTCTTCCCCGAGGGTACTTCGACCGACGGGCGCCGGGTGCTGCCGTTCAAGACCGCGCTGTTTGCCGCCTTCTTCGAGCCGGCGTTGCACGAGACGATGTCGATCCAACCGGTCTCTGTGATCTACCGTGCGCCGCCGGGCGAGGACCGGCGTTTTTTCGGTTGGTGGGGCGAGATGGACCTGGGCCCGTCGCTTCTGAAGGTGCTGGCCCAGGCGCCGCAGGGCGCGGTCGAGCTTGTCTATCATCCCGGGTTGCGGGTGGCCGATTATCCCGACCGCAAGGCGCTGGCCCGGGCGCTGGAGGACGCGGTGCGCTTGCCGCTGGACCAGCGGGTCGGGGAGGAGACCGCCTGACGGCGGCGCGCCTGCGGCGGGCGGGGGGGGCCGCCTTGCGGCGGCGCGCCTGCGGCGGGCGGGGCGGGGGCAGCCCCATCGTGCCGAGGGGGCGCAGCCCCATCGTGCCTAGGGCACGCATTCGCGCATGGTCTCGCCGGCGTATTTCTACAAGGATGAGACGGCGACGGCGTGGGTGCGTGTTGGCGCTGACGGGACGCGGGGATCGCGGTTGCCACAGTGCCACGGCGTCTGCGCGTTGTGCGTCGCGAGCGGGCGGCCGGTGTCAGCCGCGCGCGGCGGCCAATGTCGTGAGCATGGCCACCGGATCCTCGGCCGACCAGAGCTCTTCGCCGAAAGCGAGGAAGTCGGCGAGCGGGGAGAGGCTGCGGACCAGATCTTCGGTGAGCCCGCCTTCGGCAACCACCGGCACCTCGATCATCTCGCTCCACCATTGAAACAGCGCGGGCTCCGCCACGGTCCCGTCCCCGAGGCCGGACTGTCCGACCGGGCCGAAACTCACGTAATCGGCGCCGTTTTCACCCGCCACAAGGCCTTCGTGGCGCGAGGCGCCGCAGAAGGCGCCGACAATGGCGTCCTGGCCGAGATCGGCGCGGGCTTTGCGCACGTGCCGCGCGCCGTCGGAAAAATGAACCCCGTCGAGCCCATGGTTCGCGGCGATGAGTTTGTGGTCGGTGAGAACCACGGCGATGTCGCGGGCGTGGCAGACCTCGCGCAGCGCGTCCGCGCCGCGGCCGATCGCGCCTTCGTCGCGGGTCGCGAGGTCAAGCCGGACGCAGGCAACCTCGACGGCATCGAGGGCGCGCGCGAGCAGGTCGGCAAAGACGTCGAGATCGAAGCTCGGGGGGGTAACGAGGTAAATCTGCGGCAGGTCCTGGTCGGTGGACATTGGCGTCTCCGGTTTGTTCGGCCCGTGCATAGCCGGTTTTGCGGGACGCCCCAAGGGGCGTCTTGGGGGGCGTCTTGGGGGGCGACACGGGGGGGCGACTTGGGGGCGCGCGACTTGAGGGGCTACTTGGGCGGCAGGGCGCGCACGAACCCGAGCGCGAGGCCCATCAACCGCTCCCGGCGGTCTTCGTCGGCGAGGGCGTCGTCGGAGACGTCGATGAAACCGCCCATTCGGCGCCCGGTGAAGGCCATCGGCTCTGCGCCGGGCACGGTGAGGGCGGCCGCCTCGTTCTCCTTGCCGACCCGGAACATGCCGCCGCCTGGGTGGACCCCACAGAGCATGTGGCCGTCGAGCAAAAGAACCAGGCCGCCGAACATGCGTTTCTCGGTGATCCCGGGCAGATCGGCGAGATCGCCGCGCAGGATCTCGGCCAATCCTTCGTCATGGGCCATGGTGCCCTCCTTGCGTTTCGGGGTGGTGCGAGCGTATCACGCGGCGCACGGGATTGAGAAGGTTGAGAGATGAGCGCAGATGTCAGCGACAACGCCGGTTCGGGTTTCGGTGCGACGACCAGCGGGCCGGTGCCGGCGATCGTGCTGGTCCGGCCTCAGATGGGCGAAAACATCGGTGCAGCGGCGCGCGCGATGCTGAACTTCGGTCTCGACCGGATGCGGCTGGTGGCCCCGCGCGACGGTTGGCCCAATCCCAAGGCGGTGGCGATGGCCTCCGGCGCCGGCCGGGTGCTCGACGGGGCGGGTGTGTTCGACGATCTCGGCGCGGCGCTTGCCGATTGCGATTACGTTTTTGCCACCACCGCACGGGGCCGCGAGCTTGCCAAGCCGGTGCTGAGCCCGGAACGCGCGATGGAACAGGCCCGTGCGCTGACGGCGGCGGGCAAGAGGGTCGGCGTGATGTTCGGCCCCGAGCGCGCGGGGCTCGAGAACGAGGACATCGCCCGGGCCAACGCGATCGTCACCTTCCCGGTGAACCCGGAATTCTTTTCGCTCAACCTCGCCCAATCGGTGCTCCTGCTCGGTTACGAATGGCGCCGGCAGGGGGGCGAGGTGGCGCATGAGGTGCTCGCCAACACCACCTTCGCCAGCGGCGTCGAGGTGGAGAAACTCGCCGACCATTGGGAAGCGGAACTGGACCGGGCGGGGTTTTACTTCCCCGAGACGAAAGCGGCGGGGATGAAACTGGTGCTGCGCAACATGTGGTCGCGTCTGGGGCTCACGAAGTCGGACGTGCAGCGGTTTCACGGGATGTTGCGGCAGGTGCTCCGGGCACGGGAGGCGGGCGACGACTGATTTCGCCCGAGGCTTCGCGCGTGGAGTCTGAATTCGCGCTACCTTTAGCAAAAACAATGGCTTGGGACCCCGTCCGAGGTCGCCCGCTCTTCGCCCACCCTTGTCCCGAGGCGAAATGCGGTGCCCTGTCAGCCCCGTATCCGTGCCGCGGCCAGCCAGACAAAGACGATCGCGAAGGAGCCGAGCGCGTTGAGGTTGGCCATGGTGATGTCGAGCAGCTCCCAGGGGATCGCGTCCGACATTCGCCAGGGGATCTCGTCGCAGCGCACCAGCGGCGCGGCGGTGAGTCGGTCGAGCAGATCCTCGGTGCTCAGCCCCGAGATGTCATCGCCGGTGCAGGACGCGGGGCCGGCCCACCAGTGCCGCTCCACCCCGGTGTGAAAGGCGCCAAGTCCCGAGGTGATCGCCGCCGCCAAAGCCCCGAACCAGGCCAGCCAGTACCAGCGCGTCGCCAGCGCCACGAGGCCGATCAAGATTGCCGCGTAATGCGGATAGCGCTGCCAGTAGCACATCTCGCAGGGCGCATAGCCCAAGAGCTGGAAGGTCCAGGCCCCGGCGATGGAGAGCACCGAGAAGGCCCAGGCGAACAGGATCAGGTTGCGGCGGGTCAAAAGGGTCATCACAGGTATTTCACCGCCACGAAGCCGCCGACCAGAAGGATCATGAAGGCGGTGAACACGAGACCCAGCCGCTTCTCGATGAAGTCGCGGATCGGCGCGCCGAATTTCCAAAGGAGTGCGGCGACGATGAAGAAGCGCAAGCCCCGCGCGACCACCGAGGCCACCATGAAGACGGCGAAGTTGAGCCCGGTGACACCCGACAGGATGGTGATGACCTTGTAGGGGAACGGCGTGACCCCGGCGATCAGAACCGCCCAGGCGCCCCATTCGTTGTATTTCGTCGAGAATTCCGCAAAATAGGCGTCTTTGCCGTAGAACTCGAGCACCGGCCGGCCGATGGACTCGAATGCGCCCCAGCCGATGAAGTAGCCGAGCATGCCACCCAGCACCGACGAGGCCAGCGCGATGCCGGCAATCAGGAAGGCGCGGCGCGGGGTGGCGATGATCATCGGAATCATCAGGATGTCGGGCGGGATCGGGAACACCGAGCTTTCGATGAAGGCCACGAAGGCGAGCGCCCAGAGCGCGTGTTTGCTCTCGGCCAGAGAAATCGTCCAGTCGTAAAGTCTTTTCAGCATGTCCCGCCTCATTTGGCCGCTTTGCAGCATGGGCCGCGCTGTGGGTCAAGTCCCCGTGGCGCAATCGGGCGCTCAAGCTATAGTGAACGCGAGTGTTTTAGGGGCGGAGGGTCACATGAAATGGCAAGGGCGGCGCGGCAGCCGCAATATCGAGGACCGGCGCGCGCGCGGCGGCAAGGCGGCGGGGGTTGGCGGCGTCGGCCTGCTGGTGGTGCTGGCGATCGGGTATTTCGCGGGCGTCGACGTGACGCCGCTGCTGGAGGGGCAGGGCGGGCTCGCCTCCGGGGGGAGCGCGGAGATCACCGAGGCCGACAGGCAGGCGGGCGAGTTTGTTTCGGTCACCCTGGCCGATACCGAGGAGGTCTGGAGCGCGTTGTTCGAGGCCCAGGTGGGCGAGCCCTACGACCCTGTGACGCTGGTGCTCTACAAGGATGTGACCCAATCGGCTTGCGGCGGCGCGTCCGGCGCAACCGGTCCGTTCTATTGCCCGGGCGACCAGAAGGTCTACCTCGACACCGCCTTTTTCACGACCCTGACCCGGCAACTCGGGGCGCAGGGCGATTTCGCGGCCGCTTATGTGGTGGCGCATGAGGTGGCCCACCACGTTCAAGACAAGCTTGGCATTCTTGGCCAGGCCAACCGGATCCGCGCCCAGGTGAGCGAGGCGGAGAGCAATGCGATCTCGGTTCGGATCGAGTTGCAGGCCGACTGCTACTCCGGGATCTGGGCGCGTCATGTCGAGGAGCGGTTCGGCACCCTGGAGCGGGGCGATCTGGAGGAGGCGGTGAACGCCGCGCGTCAGATCGGCGACGACACGCTGCAACGGGGCGCCGGCCAGGTGCCGATGCCGCATACCTTCACCCACGGCACATCAGCGCAGCGCGCGCGCTGGTTCGCGACCGGCTACCAGGCGGGCGACATGCGGGCCTGCGACACATTCTCGACGGACGATCTGTGACCCTGTGACGGCGCGGGGTCGGCCCCGACGCCCCTGAAAGGCGCCCCTGAAGGACGGGGCGATGCGGCAAAGACCGGCGGGCGGGGCGCGTTCGGGATCTCGGCTGCGTGGCGTTGGCGGCGACCGCGTTGACCATAACGACATATCGGGCAGGCGTCCGGGCTGGGGGCGCCACCGTGCCGTGCGGCCGGGCGATCTCGCGATTGACGCTGACGCTGCCCGGCGATAAATGGAAGCTCCGGGCCCGAGTGGCGGAATTGGTAGACGCAGGGGATTCAAAATCCCCCGATGGCAACATCTTGTCGGTTCGAGTCCGACCTCGGGTACCAGGGCCTCCGATGACAGAATGGTTTTGCTTCGGCTTTGAGCCGTTGCCGGGAGCAGGACACGGCGTCGGGAATCAACCCGCCCAGCGTCGCTGTCGTCAAGGGCCGAGGTAACCAGGTACAGCCGCCGCATCCCGCTACGGCTGAGATCGTTTGATACGTCACCGCGGGTCTCGTGGTCCCTCCACAGGACGTTCGCAAAGGTCTCTGAGTCCGGAGCCAGAAGCGCCACGGATCCGCCGGAGGCGTTTTGGCACCTCCTGAGGCAGGGCGTTGCCGGGGATGGACGTGCCGAAAGATCAGCCGGTCGCCGTTGCAGGGGCCATCGACCAACCGCTTTCGGTCGCCTCCTCCTCGGATCTGCTTTCGCAGGCCGTGGCGATCTGCCAGGGGGCAAGGGCAAAGGTCGTACGTCAACCGGCCTCAGATCCGTTGAAAGGGCATGTGGTTGGGTAACCGATGGCTGCGGCGACGAGCCCCTGGACGCGCACACGACAGCCGATGCAAACGCCTTTCGGGACGCAGTGATCGCCCGAGGCCTCGCAGGCAGCAACACCACACGGGTCTTCGGTGCCGTGAGGGCCGTGAGGGCCGTGAGGGCCGTCAGCAATTCCGCTGCCATTGAGCAGGGCCTCAACCTGATCAACCCCGCACGGGGGGGCCGCGATCAGTCAGCGGGCGTTTCCGATCGGGTCCGTTTGCCAGCTTGCGCGCTGGCAACGGTCCCGGCGAAGCCCAGCGCGCACGATGACCAACCCTGCTGGCGGGTGGCCTTGGTGACGGACACCGCGATGCGTTGGGGCCGGGGCTATTGGAATGACCCGGGAGGGCATCGTTCGGGACGATGGCGGGGCGCTTTACGCCCTTGTGCGTGCGCACCCGTGGCGTTGGCCCATGACCAAGGACTGCGCACGTAAGGACCCGCTCGAAGGGGCGGCGCGGCGGGAGGCTGAGCGTATCCTCTGTCACAAGTTGAGATCCCGGTTCGCTGACGCCCGGCAAGACGGGACGGACTGCACGACCGCCAAGGAGGGGCGTGCAGCGCTCAACAAACGGATGAAAGATTACATTCCCGCAGGATGCTCTATGCACAGCTCGCGTCACGCGATGCGCGACCGGCTCTGGGCGGCGCGGTGCCGCGGCGAGATCTCAGGCCAGGCTGCGCCGGTCGACGGCCAAACCCTGATCTGGCACCGCCCCCGACTTGCCGATGTTGCCAGCGCAGGTGATGCCTGCACCGGGAATGGAACCGGGTCAAACCTCCGACCTCGGGTGCGAGGTTGGCCGGAAACGTCCCATCAACCGCCGCGCCGGCGGGCGTGTCAGCGGGGTAGTCGGGGTTGCCTGAGCGGATCGCGGCTCTGCGCCGGCCTATCGCCCGGGCGTCATTGGGCCCCGGGCAGGGTCGGCGGACTGCCTGCACCACAGGGCCGGAGCGCAAACCGCGTTTTTTTGCGGTTCGCGGGCGTATCGGGATCGCCAAACCGTCCGGGAGGGGGGTCCTGCAGGTCAAGGCCCGGCATCTTTTTTGGACAACCGGGCGGGATTCGCGGGCCGCGCCGGACCGCGATCAGAAAAGCTCGACGGAATTGGTGGGCGCGGGGTCGGCCACGCGGCTCACCTTCACCTCGTCTTCCACGAATTTCATCCGCGCACGGCCACTGCCGGGCCAGAATTCCACCCGCCGGGCGCGCCGGCCGCCGAGATCTCCGCCGAGATGGCAGATGCCCTCGTTGCCGAGGAACTCGACGACGAACCGGCCATTGCGCGCACCTTCTTCCGAGAGTCCGTGCACCATCTTGGCGCCGCCGAAGACCTTTGCGTGTAGCCGGCGCCGATCTGCGCCGAACCTCAGCAAGCTGTTGATGAGCAGCCCCATGCCATTGACCCCATGGCCGAAAACCTCGGCCGCGTTTGCGCTGTCTTTGGTGAACAGGACATGGTTCATGCCGCCGATCCGGCGTTCGGGATCCCAGATGCAGGCGCTCACACAGGAGCCGAGCAGGGTGGAGATCACGGCGTCGTTGCCGCCGTCGATCGCGAATTCCCCCTGGCCGATGTAGGTGTGGTTGGCGCCGGCGCGGGTGGTTGCGTTTGCGTTTGCGTTTGCGTTTGCGTTTGCGTTGGAAGATCCGGTCCCTCTCACCTCGCCGCAAGCTCCAGCAAACGCTCGCCAATACGACCCAACGGGAGTTGTTCCTCGACAGCACCCAATTCGTGGGCCACCCGGGGCATGCCGTAGACGACACAGGTTTCGGCGTCCTGGCCGATGCATCGGGCGCCGGCACGCCGGAGGTTGAGCATCTCTTCGGCCCCGTCCCGGCCCATGCCTGTCAGGATCGCGGCGATGATCTTGTTTGCATGCGGCAGCGCGGAGCCGAACATCTCGTCGACCGAGGGGCGATGGCCCGAACGTTTCGGCCCGGGGCTGATCCTGACGGACGTCCCGTCCCGCGCGATCCGAAGGTGGTCATCCCCGCCCGGGGCGATCAGAACCTCGCCGGGGGCCGGTTTGGCCCCGTCGTGGGCGATCCGTACGGCAGGGGCCACGTTGGTGTTCAGCCGCGCGCAAAAGCTTCTGAGGAACTGGGCCGGCATGTGCTGGGTGATCAACGTCGGCGGACATTCCGGCGGAAAGGAATGCAGGATCGTCTCCAGGGCTTCGACCCCGCCTGTCGATGACCCGAGCAGGAGCCACCGTCCGTTCCACCGCCACCCCGGACGGCTTGCAGGTTGCGGTCTTTCGGCGGCGGTCGGCGGGCGATGCACCCGGGCTTGCGCCGCGACGAGGATCATCTTCGTCAACTGTTCGAACGTCTCGCGCGCCACACCGAAACGCGGTTTCTCCACACAATCGACGGCTCCCAGCGAGAGCGCGCGCACGGAGGCGTCGCTGCCGGCGCCGGTCAATGTGGAGACCATGATGACCGGCATCGGCCTGGCCCGCATCAGCCGGTCAAGGAACTCGATACCGGACATCCCGGGCATCTCGACATCGAGCGTCATAACGTCGGGTTGGAGCGACTTCACCGCATCGCGCGCTTCGCGGGCATTCCCCGCTTCACCGATCACCTGAATACGAGGGTGGGTTTCAAGTCCGGCGCGGATGAGGCGACGCATGGTCAGAGAATCATCGACGATCAACACGCGCACGATCCTGCCCTGGCGCGAACGGCCCTCACTCATCAGCAATCTTCCTTTTCGCATCTGTGACTTGCCAAGCTCAGAACTCGTCCCATCCGTCATCATCGGCCCCGGCGCCGACCGTGGCTTCGTGGCCGTGCGCCGAACCGGTCGCGTTCTGCGCGACCGCGGATGGAGCGGGGTCCCTGCGACGGTTCGAAAAACGCGGACTGACGACGTTTTCCGGCGCCGTCGCTTCGCGATCGGTCTGGAACCGTCCCATCGTCTGTGTCAGCGTTTGCGCTTCGCGCGTCAGGGCATGGCTCGCCGCTGTCGTTTCTTCGAACATCGCGGCGTTCTGTTGTGTGACCTGGTCGAGCTGGTTCATCGCCGTGTTGATCTCGGCGAGTCCGGCGCTCTGCTCCTGTGATGAGAGCGCGATTTCGGAGACGTTCTGGCTGATCTTCTGGACCGACACGACGATGCCCGCCAGCGCCTTGCCGGCTTGGTCCACGAGGTCGACCCCGCGCCGGACCTGGCCGTCCGAGGCCGAGATCAGCACATTGATCTCCCGCGCCGCTTCCGACGACCTTTGCGCAAGCGCACGCACCTCGGACGCGACGACGGCGAACCCGCGTCCCGCCTCGCCGGCACGGGCCGCCTCGACGCCCGCGTTGAGCGCGAGCAGGTTGGTCTGGAAGGCGATGTCGTCGATGACGCCAGTTATCTTCGAAATCTGCTGGGACGAACTTTCGATCTCGCCCATCGCGCCGACCGCTTCGCGGACCACGTCTCCCGACGCCTCGGCATCCTTGCGGGCGCCATCGACCAGAGCATCGGCACTGGAGGCCCCATCCGCCGACGACTTGACCGACGCGGTCAACTCGTCGAGGGCCGAAGCGGTCTGTTCCAGGGCCGCGGCCTGGCGTTCCGTACGGTTCGATAGATCGTCAGCCGCGTTCGAGATCTCGCTCGCCTCGCCCTGGATCAGCTCGGCGTTTTCGATCACGCCCCGCATTGCCGTCTGCAATCGGCTGGCCGCCTCGTTGAAGTCCACCCGGAGCCTGTCGTAATCTTGCGTGAACGCGGTCTCGATCCGGGCCGTAAGGTCGCCTTCCGCAAGTTTTTCCAGCGAGGTTCGCAGTGTTTCCACCACTCTTCCCTGAGCTTCTTGCAATCCGACCCGTTCCTCTTCGGAGCGCTTCAACTGCGCTTGAGCTGCGGTAATGTCCTGGCCGATCAGCACGATACGTAGCAGCCGGTCCTTGGTGTCGCGAACCGGTGCGAAGCCGCCATCGATGACGGCCGTACCGCCATCGGACCTTTTCAACCGAAACTGGCCGTGGACCGCCTCGCCCCGGTTGATCTGCTCGAACACCGTTCCCTTGATCTCTGCGAGTGTCTTGTCGAAATCGAAAAGGTGTTCGCTCGCATTGCCGATGAGGTCTTCAACGCCCTGGCCCATGGCTTTGGACATCAGCGCGTTGCCGCTCAGCAATGTCCCGTCGACACGGAACTCGGCCTGGATCTGATTGCTGGCGATCGTGGAAAGGATCGCCTGCTTCATGAATTCCGCGCTCACGTCGTCCCATTCCACGACGAAGCCGTCCAGGTCCCCCTTCTCGGTCTCCACCCGGCTCACCGTCAGCCGGAAACGGCTCTCGCCGACCGCCATTTCCGTCCGATAGGGCGCGTCGGCGGGATCGAGAAGCAGCGAACGGACCCGCTTTTTGAGTGGGCCGGGGTGGAAGATGCCCATCTCCTGGCCGACGATCTTTTCGGGGTCGAAACCAGGGGTGTTGACCCGAAAGCCGGCCTCGTGCCGGCGCATGATTTCGAGCGCGGTTTCATTCACTGACATGATCCTGAAATCGGCATCGACCATCATCACGGCGGCCGAAGAGGCCTTGACGGCTGTGCCGCGAAAGCGGTTTTCTCGAGCCCCTTCCCGGGCGATTTCCAACTGATCGCGCAGGTGCGAAACCGCGCGACCGATGTCGCCCAGCTCGTCGCCGCGCCCGGCGGTCTCGACCTCGAGGTCGTAGTCGGCCGCCGCCAGCCGGTCCAGGGTTCGCGCGAGCCGGCGGATCGGCACGGCGATCCAACGGCCGACCGCGAGCATCACCGCGACGATCGCCGCACCGACGACGCCACAGGCGAGCAGGACGCTCAGCAGGGTCGCGCGACGCTCTTGGGCGATCGCGTCTGCCGCCGACCAGGCGCTGGCGACGGCTCCGACCGGCTTGCCGGCCATGGCGTTGAAGACCGGCGTCGCGACGAGCATGCCATCTTCCGCCGTGACGGAAGCTCCTTGCGACATCGCGCGGGCGGCAAGTGCTTTGAGCGGGTCCAGCATTTCGGGTGCGGCGCCACCTTCGACCAGGACCTCGTTGTCGCTATTCACAGCAGTCGCGTAGATGTTTCGATTGTCTAACGCCCCGGTGAGCGGCGCGAACGTGCCCTGCAACCGTGCGGTCGCGCGTTTCTGGATCGACTCTGCCGAGCTGGCGGCGAGCAGCTTGTTGGTTTCAAGCGCGGTATGAGAGATCTGATCGCGAATCAAGTCCAGGCTGGTTCGGATGTTGTTCCATGCCATTACCGCAGAGACGACCATCCCGCTCACCAACAGCAGCGCCGCGATCTTGACGAGGATCGAGTTCAATCTGAAGCGACGTTTGGCGGGTTGCGACGGATTGGTCATCTGGAGAGCCTCATGGTTGCTTGCGCAAGTCGTGCCCGCTGCGCGGGGCGCCGTCGGGTGCCGTCGGGTCGTCTCGACGCACCCTATGTCGATGCGGGTTGCTGGCCGGTTAACGGCAAAGAATACTCAGGCGTCGCGGCGCGGGAACGACCGGACGCACAGCCGTCGATGTTTCGGGTTCAACCGCGGCGGCGGGGTCATGAGCCCGGGGCGAGCGTATGCGACCGGGATGGGCAGGGGCTACGGGTCGCCGCGGTTCGGCCTATGGACAGGGCTGGCGCCTCCGACGACAGTAGCCGATGGTTGGGTCGATCGACGTTCCGCGCCGGGGCCGGCGGCCGCCCTGGAGCCGCCGCGTTCAAAGCCCGGAGCTGCGATTTTGTCGGCCCGCGCGCATCGTACCACGGGTTCGGGCGCGGCAGCGGTGCGGTCCCGGCGTGAGGCCGTCCTCCTGTGGCGTGATCTGCAAGGACGACCCGGTGGCTGTTACCTGTTTGGCGGTCGCGCCGGCGGGGTCATCCGTCGCCGTCCGGTTGGGAACGGCGGATTGCAGAGCGCCGGACCGTCCGTCGAGATGCGAAGCGCGGGTCGCCGTTCCCGTCGACGAAGGGATATCAACGGCTCGCTCGGTTTAGCGCGGCGGATGTGGCTTCGGCACGGCGCCCGACGCGATGTTTGTCAGCGTGACAACGGCCGTTCCGGTTCTCGCGCTGAAGGCATGGTTCGAGGTGGTATCGTGATTTCGTGGCCGTCCTCATGTTCTCTTGCGGCCATGACCCGGACAGTGAGGACGGTGGAGGTTGGACATTGAGTTTGGGGTCCGTCGGACTCGGCACGGCCTGCCAAGGCCGCGCGCGCGGACCATCGAGATTGGCTTTGGCCCGCTGCGTCTGCTTTGGCATCGGGGCACCGTCTCCGGCAATCGGCCCCTGATACAGGTGTAATAGGTGCTGACAGGCCGTCGCGATCCTTGCCCCCCGAGCTTGAACGGCGGTGGCGGTTCCGCCTGGACCGCTCGGGAAACACGCGAGAAATCGGCGCAAGTGGCGTGGTCATTTCGGGCGGCGGCGCCTGTGAGAGACGCCATCAGGAAGAAGAAGGCGCCGCTGCACACGGAAGCTTCCCAGGGGCTCGGTGATTCTTGTCAGGCGTCATTTCGCGGGCAAGCGGGGGGGCGTCGCCGGGTGTCCGGGGCGAGGAACAGCTCGGGGTTTACCGGCCGTGA
>Ga0209121_10004767_pt1 | contig 12530 bp, 14 predicted proteins | sample Cruoilmetagenom3_FD_187292 | JGI IMG/M metagenome (GOLD analysis project Ga0209121, IMG submission 187292) | Oil polluted marine microbial communities from Coal Oil Point, Santa Barbara, California, USA - Sample 3 (SPAdes) (version 2) | ecosystem: Environmental > Aquatic > Marine > Oil seeps ... | reverse complement strand
GTTTGAGCAGATGCTGATTGATGAAGGCATTAAGGTTTTCAAGATTTGGCTGACTGTTGATCGCGCAGCGCAGTTGCAGCGGTTCTTGGACCGTGAAAGCGACCCGCTAAAGCAATGGAAGCTTAGCTGGATTGACGTTGAAGGCCTAAAAAAATGGGACGAATACAGCGACGCGATCACCGAAACGCTTGCAAAAACCCACACAGATGACACGCCTTGGTTGGTTGTGCGCTCCGCCGACAAACGCCGCGCGCGTGTAAACGCAATCCGCGCAGTCCTTCAACAGCTCGACTATACGGGTAAAGACGCCGCAGCGTTAGGTGATCTCGATCCGAAAATCGTTGGCGGACCGGAGCATTTGGGTGGCTAAACGCGGGTATCACCACGGAGACCTGAAACGTGCATTGGTCGATGGCGCGTTGCGTTTGATTGAGGAAAAAGGCCCGACGGGTTTTACCCTGTCTGAGGCAGCCCGCGAAGCAGGCGTCACGCCCGCCGCAGTTTATCGCCACTTTGATGGCCGAGAAGACCTCATCGCGGAAGCGGCGCGACAAGGATACGAGATATTCGCGGACCTAATGGAATACGCCTATGGCAAAGGTCAGCCGTCTGCATTGGCGTCATTTGAGGCGACAGGGCGCGCTTACCTAGCATTCGCACGCAAATACCCAGGTCACTATGTGGCGATGTTTGAAAGCGGTATTTCGATCCAGCGCACGCCTGAATTGAACGATGTCGCAACCCGCGCGATGGGTGTGCTGGAAAAAGCGGCGGCAGAATTATCTATGCAAATACCAGAGGAAAGACGCCCTCCACCGCAGATGTTCAGCGCCCACATCTGGGCGATGAGCCACGGTGTGGTTGAACTGTTTGCACGCGGATCACCAGGAACCAAATCGCCGTTCCCACCTGAGGATTTGTTGGAAACCGGTATTGGAGTCTATTTGCGCGGCCTAGGGTTAGTGCGTCCTGACAACACATAGTCGAATTTGCTTTGCAAATTCGATCCGTCGGGGGCCAGCCCCCGAACCCCCGGAGTATTTAAGAGCCAAAGAAAACAAAAAAGGGCGCAACCAGAATAGTGCGCCCTCTTTCGTATTTTGATGTTCAGAAAACTTAACGCTTAGAGAACTGGAAGCTCTTACGCGCTTTTGCTTTACCGTACTTCTTACGTTCAACAACACGGCTGTCGCGTGTGATGAAGCCAGCCGCCTTAAGCGCTGCGCGGTGTGTTGGGTCAAACAACTGAAGCGCCTTGGAGATGCCGTGCTTAACCGCACCAGCTTGACCAGATAGACCGCCGCCTTTGACTGTTGCCATAACGTCGAACTGGCCAACTGTTGCAGTAACTTCGAACGGCTGCAGCAAGATCATGCGCAAAACGGGACGTGCGAAGTATGTTTCCTGCTCACGGCCGTTGATGATGACTTTACCAGAACCAGGTTTGATCCAAACGCGCGCGATCGCGTCTTTACGCTTACCCGTCGCATAAGAACGACCGAGCTCATCTTTAACAGGCTCGCGAGCGATGGCTTCTGCAACGACTTCAGCCGGTGCTACGCCTTCGGCAACTTGGCCCAGTTCTTCGAGGGAATTCACTTGATCGACCATTATGCAGTCCTCGTGTTCTTTTTGTTCATAGACTTAACGTCCAGAACTTCCGGCTTTTGGGCTTCCATGCCGTGCTCAGCACCAGCGAACACACGCAGGTGTGTCATCTGAACGCGAGACAGGCGGTTGCCAGGCAACATGCGCTTAACAGCTTGCATGACAACACGCTCAGGGTGCTTGCCTTCGAGGATTTCACCAGTTGTGCGGGACTTGATGCCGCCAACGGTGCCAGTGTGCCAGTAGTTAGGCTTGTCACGCTTGTTACCAGTCAACTGGATCTTGTCCGCGTTGATAACAATAACGTTGTCGCCCATATCCATGTGCGGTGTGAAAGACGGCTTATGCTTGCCGCGCAGACGCATGGCGATAATGGAAGCAAGACGGCCAAGTACAACGCCTTCAGCGTCAACCAGGATCCATTTCTTCTCAATATCCGCCGGAGTAGCAGAGAAGGTTTTCATCGGTCATTCCTAAAGTATTTGGGCCACGCAAGTAGCCCGTCATTCGATTGGGGCGTTATACGCGGTTACAAAATGCGGTCAAGCGGGGTTGTTCAGTATTAATTCAATGATTACAGCGCATTAATAATTAGGTATTATTATACCCCATCAAATATCACTGCAATTAACGTGAAGCCCGCATCAGAAACAACCGTGCCAAACAGGAGCTCTTAAGTAGACGGTGGAATGGAATAGGTAAGAGATGCCCGTGCAACGGGTTTGTTTGGTGCGTCTTCGCTGTATAATCGCCCCTCACATACGGCCAGCGCCCGCCCTAACTTTAGCAATTCCATCCGGCACAATAGCCGTCCAGGTTGCGGTTTGCGCATAAAATCAATGGAGCAATTGGTCGTTACGGCCAATCCAACCGGCCCCAAAACAGACAAGATGCAGAAATAGGCACAGACATCGGTCAGCGCAAACATGCTTGGCCCAGATACGGTTCCACCGGGCCGCAAATGTTTTTCGGATGCAGACAAGGCCATTGTCACGAATGGCGGTGCCACCTCAACAAATTCGAAATCACCCGCGACTTGTGGAAAATCACTGTCCAGAAAACTCTGCAACGCGACCGAGTCCATCTTCATTTTCATAGCCAAACGCCCCCTCACCCCATAGACTTGCCTGACACTTACCGGAGACGCAAGTTGCCCCTTCTTACCAGAACCGACCAAAATGGCGTGGCCCATATTGAAATGACCGCACCGGAACGCTTGAACGCACTTAGCGACGGCATGCTTGCGGCGCTACAGGCTGAATTTGACGATTTGATCCAAGATCAAGACACCCGTGTGGTCATCCTGTCTGGTTCTGGAAAGGCGTTCTGCGCGGGCCATGATCTGCGCGAAATGCAAGCCGCACGGCAGGCCGATGACGCTGGCGCGGCAGCCCTTGGCGATTTGTTCGATCGATGCGCCAAAATGATGCAAACGATCCAAAAACTCCCCCAGCCTGTGATCGCGCAAACCCACGGCATCGCGACCGCTGCAGGCTGCCAACTGGTTGCGACCTGCGATCTGGCAGTGTCCGCTGACACATGCAAATTTGGCGTGAACGGGGTGAACATCGGTTTGTTCTGTTCTACCCCGATGGTCGCCCTCACCCGTAATATCCCGCGTAAACAAGCGTTCGAAATGCTCACAACTGGTCGCTTTATAGACGCGACCGAGGCCCAATCCCTCGGCCTCATCAATAAATCCGTCCCCGCCGACGAGCTCGCAGCAGCAACGCGTGAGATGGCCGAAACGATTGCAAACAAACTTCCCGTCGCTGTCAAAACCGGCAAGCAGGCCTTCTATAATCAAGCGCAAATGGACACCGCAGACGCCTATACCTACACAGGCGCGCGCATGGTCGAAAATATGTTGGACGCAAACACCAACGAAGGCATCAACGCCTTCCTAGAAAAGCGCGATCCCGACTGGCATACTTAGCATTGTCTTTGTCATCTAAATATCCCGGGGAGTCCGAAGGACGGGGCAGCGCCCCTCGCCCTTACAGCCCGTAGATACCGTTGAATTTGTCTTCAAGGTAGCCCAGCAATGGCGCCTCGGATGGATCAAATTCACAAGCCTTCGCAATGACCTCACGCGGCGTATAAAGCCCGCCGTGAGTTTGTACATTCTCACGTAACCAACGTGTAGCATGGGACGTGTCACCGCGCGCCAATGCTGCGTCTACATCCGGTACGCCCTTGCGCATCGCCTTGTTCAGGCAGCCTGCATACACGTTACCCAGTGTATAGGTCGGGAAGTAGCCGAACAATCCAACGGACCAATGAACATCCTGCAGAACGCCGTTACTTGCCTTATCCACGGCAAAGCCGAAATCAGCAGCAAACCTTTCATTCCACGCGGCTTCAAGATCATCCACTTCGATGTCACGCGACACCAGCGCGCGTTCCAGATCAAAGCGCAAAAGCACATGCAGGTTATACTGAACCTCATCAGCCTCCGTGCGGATATAGCCGTTCTCGACGCGATTTACGGTGGCGTAAAACGCATCCTCATCTGCGATGCCGAAATCCCCAAACGCATCGCGCATCTGACCATAGAGCCATCCCGTAAACGCACGGCCTCGCCCGATCTGGTTCTCATAAATTCGGCTCTGGCTTTCGTGCACACCCATCGACACACCCTGCCCCAATGGGGTCAGAAGATAGTCAGGATCAATGTTTTGTTCATAACACGCATGCCCGACCTCATGGATCGTTGAGTAGAGGCAATTGAACGGATCCGTCTCAGACGTGCGGGTGGTGATGCGTACATCCAGGCCCGACCCGCTTGAAAACGGGTGCACTGCTTTATCGACGCGTCCCTTGGCCATATCATAGCCAAACGTCTTGGCAATCTGGCGACTCAATTTCATCTGCGCACCTTCGTCAAACGCCCCCTGCAAAGCCGCTGGCGCAGGGGCCGCCAAAATCCCTTCGCGCAACTCAACCAACCGCGGACGCAACGCGTCAAACATCGCGCTCAGCTCGGCTGCTGTTGCACCGGGTTCATAATCATCCAACATCGCGTCATATACATCGCCCCCCGCAGACAGCGCTGCGCCCTCGTCGCGCTTCAGCGACACAACCTCTTTCAATACAGGCGCAAAGGCTGCGAAATCATTTGCTTCGCGTGCCTCGGCCCATTTCCCCTGCGCTTCTGAAGTGACCCGTGCGATTTCGGACGCGAGTTTCGCAGGTACCTTACTTGCACGCTCATAAGACCGCTTAATGTGGCGCAACTGTGCACCTTCAACCCCACCAGAGGTCTCCGCTTCAGACAGCCAATCCGCAACCCGAGGATCCGTGCGCCGTGCATGCAAAACGCCTTCCATTGCGGCCATTTCTGCCCCACGCTGGGGTGCTGCATCGCGCGGCATCATGGTTTCCTGATCCCACCCCAAACGCCCCGCCACTTGGCTCAACGCTTCGGTTTCGCGCTGGTACGCCATCAGATCATCATATGCAGTCATGGCTTAAGTTCCTCGAATGGATTGTGTCAGGGGGTAACGCGCCAAATAGCGGGCACGTAGGATCGCGACCCAAAGAAGGACCGCAGTGAATTGATGCACGATAGCGATGTGTACAGGTGCCGAATAAAGCGCAGTTAAGATGCCGATGACCATTTGCAGCGCCATCACTGCGATCACGACATTAAAGCCAAACCGCGTATGCTGGTTGGCAGACTTTCGACCGCGTAGCCAAACGACAACGGCGTAAGCGAACAAAAGATAACCCGACATGCGGTGAATGAACTGCACCAACCCAGCGTCTTCAAAGAAATTGCGCCAAATCGGGGTAATTTGGAAAGGTTCAGGTGGGAAAAATCCGCTGCCCATCAATGGCCATGTTGGAAATGCGCGCCCTGCATCAATTCCGGCCACAAGCGCACCTAGAAGGATTTGCAAAAACGCAAAATGCATCAATCCTGTGGACATGCCAAACAGACGGGCCTCACCGCTGCGTCGCGCCTGCATCAAATCCGCCTCCCGGCGCCCCAGCAACAAAACATACCATGCAATGAACCCAAGGATAATAAACGCCAGCCCCAGATGGGTCGCCAAACGATATGACGCCACATCAAGCATGCCCGCTTGCAGGCCAGAGTGAACCATCCACCAGCCAATCGCGCCTTGCAGTCCGCCAAGTGCGCCCACGAGAACCAATCGCCCAGTCCAGCCCACGGGAATTTGCTTGCGCAGCAGAAAGTAAAAGAACCCCAACGCCCATACGACGCCGATGAAACGACCAAGTTGGCGGTGGCTCCATTCCCACCAATAGATAGTCTTGAATTCTGACAGGCTCATGCCTGCATTTTGCTCGGTATACTCAGGGATTTGCTTGTAGGCCTCAAACTCGGCCTCCCACGCGCCCACACTCATCGGCGGTACAGAACCTGACAGCGGGGCCCATTCGGTAATCGACAACCCGGAATCCGTCAGCCGTGTCAGCCCGCCCACGGTGATCATCACCACCACAAGCGCAAACAACGCCATCAACCAGATCCGGATCGCGCCACGGGCCCCCTTCCCGCCGGCATCAATCCCACCAGGGGCCGCCACGGGCTTTTGCACATCACTAACATCTTCAAAAATACTGCGCGGCTTGGTTGCCATTTCGAACCTCAAACTTGCTTTGCCCGAAACTTATGCCGCCCCTAAAGCCTGAGCAACCCAAAGCCACCTCAAACGTGACCCTTAGCTTCTTTTGTTCTTAAAACCTCGGGGGAATCGCGCAGCGATGGGGGCTGGCCCCCTCTTCCTTAAGCGCACCGCAGGTGCGCCCCCGCCCGCCGCAGGCGCTAAAGCTTCAGCTTTTCCCACGCAGCAATTGGCGCAGCACACCATGGAGCATCTGCACATCCGCCCTCGTCATTGGCATCCGACTCCACAGATTGCGCAGGTTCACTTTCATATTTTCGGCTTTGTGCTCTGGATAAAAGAACCCGGCCTCTTCAAGCCGTTCCTCGTAATGACGCGCCAGCGCTTCAGTGTCATGTTGATCTGCAATCTGTGTGGTCTGCCCCTGAATAACGACGTCTTCAATCTCACCTGCGGCGCGGCGCCATTCATAGCCAACTAACAACACACATTGCGCAAGGTTAAGTGAGGCAAACTCTGGGTTCACAGGAACGGTGATTATCGCATTGGCATGAGCAATATCGGCGTTCTCCATTCCAGACCGTTCCGGCCCAAACATCACGGCCACTTTCTCACCCCGTGCAATCCGTTCTGCGGCATCTCGCATGGCTGCTTCCGGTGAAAACACAGGTTTGGTTAACTCACGTGGACGCGCCGTTGTCGCGTACACATAAGTCCGGTCCGCAATCCCGTTCGCCACGCTGTCTGACACCTCGGCCTCATCCAGCAACCGTCCCGCGCCAGAGGCCATTGCATCCGCCGCAGGGTTTGGCCAGCCGTCGCGCGGCGCGACGATACGCATGCGGTCCAACCCGAAATTCCACATCGCACGGGCCGCGGCACCAATGTTCTCGCCCATTTGCGGGCGGATCAAAACAAAGCTCGGCTGTGGGGTGTCGGTGGGCATGGCTGTCTCCTAATTTGCCGCTGAGGTAGCGCACCCCTATTCAATACGCAATGTGGGCGCTATAGCGAGGCCACCAAAGAGAGGCCACGCGCATGACCGAAGACATTATCGAAGAAAAACAGACGCCGCAGATTTATCTGATTACACCGTCTGAGTTTGAACTTTCAGTTTACCCTGACGTTCTGGCGGCCTGCTTGGATCAGGTCGACGTGGGCTGTGTACGCTTGTCCCTTGGCTCAAAGGACGAAGCGCGTATCGCAAAAGCGGCCGATGCCCTGCGTGAAGTGACCCACGCGCGCGACGTGGCATTGGTTATCGACAGTCATGTGATGATGGTTGAACCGCTTGGCTTAGACGGCGTGCACCTCGATGACGCGGCCCGCACAATTAAAACGGTCCGCAAGGATTTGGGCGCCGACGCGATCATTGGCACCAATTGCTACGCGTCTCGTCACAACGGCATGACTGCCTGCGAACTTGGCGCGGATTACATCAGTTTTGGACCTGTTGGCGACACTGCGCTCGGCAACAGTGAAAAAGCCGAGCTTGAGTTGTTCCAGTGGTGGTCGGAAATGATCGAGGTGCCGGTTGTCGCGGAAGGCGCTCTGTCGCTTGACCTTATCCGCACCCTTTCACCGCACACAGATTTCTTCGGCCTCAGTGATGAGGTTTGGAAAACCGAAGACCCGGCCAAAACCCTAGCGACTTTCGCTGCCGAAATGATCTGAATGACCCGTGCGCACCACGTTTTCAAGGTGCGCAGCCAGCGCCTTCCGGTTTTCAAAATCTTTGATTCTCACAGGATCATGATAGACAACGCTAACGCCGCCTTGCGGTGATTGCGCCAACGTTGCAAGAAGATGCGTGCCGAAATCCATGTCGCCCCACCACCCATAATGACGTGGGTCCACCCCTTTTGGCGCATGGTAAATGACCGAAACCGGCTGGATCGCGAACGTTTCACGCAGTGCATCATCAAAGAAAGCCGCAAACAAAGTGGGTTTGAACGGTAAGACCAACTGCCCATCGGTTGATGTGCCTTCGGGGAAAAACAGCAACTTGTGTCCGTGGAGAAGGCGTTCGCGGAACACAGCAACCTGCGCGCTGGCTTTTGAACGGTCACGCGCGATAAAAACGGTTCCCGTGGCCCGCGCCAACCAACCAATGCCTGGCCAGGCGGCAACTTCTGCTTTGCTTACGAAATAGATACGCTTGGCAGCGTTCAGCGCGAAGATATCAAGCCACGACGTATGGTTTGCGACAACCGCGCCAGCGCCTGTCATTGGGGTCCCGATACGGTTGTAACTGATCCCCATAAGTACAAATGCGCTGCGGCACACGAATTGCGTGATAAAGGGCGACACAGGACGGCCCTGCCCGCAGAGCGGCCGTTCAACTAAGCGCACCAACAGCAACAACAACAGACATCCGAACGTAACAGTCCCCACTGCAAAACCACGCACCACAATGCGCAGCCAGCCGGCAGGCGTTATCTTATGGGTCGGCGGTAAATCATCAGATGTCCAAGTCATCGCGCTCCCCCATACATAGAGACCTGTTTTGGCGACATCCGCGCCAAATCAAGGATCAAGCAAACATCTGTCGTGTTGAACGCGTGATCAACAAATACGCCGTCACCTATGAAGCCGCCCAGCCGTAGATAGGCCTTAATCAACGCAGGTACATTGCGCATAGCAGTGACACGGTCCGTCACTGGTTCATAGCTGACTTGAGGACCTGAACGCGAACAGACACGAATATCTTCTGGCGCAAGATGCTTGTCGTGCAACAACGCCAATGAAGTTGCGAGTGCATCCAGATCAGTGCCATGAAAACTCGCCACGCCAAACAGCACCTCAACTTGACGCTCTCTAACAATCTCGGCCAATCCTTGCCAAAGATGTAACATGCCTGCGCCGCCGCGATATTCAGCATGCAAGCAGGATCGACCTAATTCCATCAGCGTACGGCCCGATTGAACCAAAGGCGCCAGATCAAATTCCGTTTCAGAGTAAAACTGCCCTGCCGCTTTCGCGCCCTTACTGTCTAATAGCCTATAAACACCAACAATCTGATCGGCCGGATCACGGGTCAGATCAAGCAGCAACAATTGCTCGGCATGCTCATCAAATGCATCGCATTCAAGCCCGTTGCCGTGATCAACAAGGGGTCCATCCCCGCCCATTTCCTTAACAAAAATTTTGTACCTCAGCGCCTGCGCGCCACGGTTATCCTCAGCCGTCTTCGCCAAGCGGGTCGCAAATTGCGGTGCGGCATTAACCATTTGGTCATTCATTTCAGCAATTTTGCGCATAGATTCCGTTGCTTTTAGTCCGTGACTGAATAGTAAATTTGCCCTTTACACTTTTAACGTGTGGATTAACCATAAGACACAACTATTAACCCAACGCGCGCCTCATCAATTACCACTTTGCCGGCCTCTTGAAAATTAACGGTCACTTTCCCGCCCACTGCGGATTGGACTTGCCCTAACCCCCAGTCCGGCTGTCCCGGATGTTTCACGATCATACCGGGTTCAAATAAAGACGGCCCTGTCATCAACCGGAGCTCCATGTTGTCCAACTTAAACGCCCTTATAGGCTCTCGCATCTGTCATGACCTCATTAACCCATTGGGCGCGATCGGCAACGGCATTGAATTACTCGGCCTTTCGGGTGTTGCTGATAGTCCTGAAATGGCACTGGTAACAGATAGCGTACAAAATGCGTCGGCAAAGGTACGGTTTCTTCGTCTAGCGTTCGGGGATGCCACCGCCGACCAAGTTGTTCAGCACGGCGAGATCCTTTCGGTACTGCAGGCAATCTCAAACGGCGGACGGGTGACATATTCTTGGGCCGTTCCAGGCGATCCACCGCGTTTAGATGTTCGGGTCGCGCTGCTTGCGGTGATGTGTGTTGAGACGGCGTTGCCATTGGGGGGCGACATTCAGATCACCCATGATCAGAGCAATTGGACTATCCAAACCAAACATGACCGTTTGAGCCTCGACCCCGCACTTTGGGCCCCTCTTAGTAAAGGGGAGTACGCCGACAGTTTAACCCCTGCTCAGGTTCATTTCGGCCTTCTGCCCCAAATGGCAGCACAGGCTGATCGCAAACTTGCGTTCTCACATGGCCGCGACTGGGTCGCGGTGACCTTTTAAGCGCGGACCGTTCCGTCACCAACAACAAGATATTTAAAGCTTGTAAGCTGCGCCGCCCCGACCGGACCGCGAGCGTGCATCTTGCCCGTTGCGATACCGATTTCTGCGCCCATGCCAAACTCACCACCATCTGCAAACTGGGTTGAGGCATTGCGCATCAGGATCGCTGAATCGAGGCGCGCAAAGAACTGCTCCGCCGCATCATCATTCTCAGTCAGGATACAATCGGTGTGATTGGACCCGAAGTCCTGAATGTGTGAAATGGCTTCATCAATGTTATCAACAAGTTTCGCGGCGATCTTCATGTCTAGGAATTCCATCCCCCAGTCGTTATTCGTTGCTTGGCTAGTCCCATTCAGGCCTTGCGCATGTACATCAACACCGGCCGCCATCAGATCATCCACAATCTCTTGGCCAAGGGCGGCAACATCTTTGTGAACCAGCAAACATTCCGCCGCACCGCAAATCCCAGTGCGGCGCGTTTTAGCGTTCATCACAACGCGGCGTGCTTTTGCAGCGTCTGCATCTTTGTCGATGTAGATATGAACAATGCCTTCAAGATGCGCGAAAACAGGCACGCGGGCCTCTTTCTGCACAAGACCAACCAGCCCCTTGCCGCCACGTGGAACAATCACATCAATAGTGTCCGTCATCGTCAGCATTTCACGCACTGCCGCGCGGTCTCTTGTCGGTACCAACTGGATGGCATCTTCAGGAAGGCTGGCTGAGCGAAGCCCGATCTGCAGCGCGTTGTGGATCGCCCCAGAGCTGTGAAAGCTTTCGGAACCACCACGTAAAATCACAGCATTCCCCGCCTTAAGGCAAAGCGCACCGGCGTCGGCTGTCACGTTCGGACGGCTTTCATAGATGACGCCAATAACACCAAGCGGTGTGCGCACACGGCGAATGTTCAAACCCGTTGGCTGGGTCCACTCCTCCATAACGGCACCTACAGGATCATCCTGTGACGCAACGGCCCGCAGGCCTTCAACCATGCCGCCAATACGGCCTTCGTCGAGCATCAAACGGTCTAGCATTGCGGGGCTCAGACCTTTTTCACGGCCGAATTCCATGTCCTTGGCGTTTGCTTTGATAATGTCCGCACGCGCCGCCCAAACTGCATCAGCCGCATCCATAAGTGCTTTTGTTTTGGCCTCAGGCGCGGCACTGGCCAGTGCCTTCGCGGCTACTTTCGCGCGTTCACCAATGTCGGCCATCAAAGCGGGAATGTTCATATCATCAGTCATCAGATCACCATATCGTCGCGATGGATAAACACACCGCGCCCTTCATAACCAAGTTCGTTTGCAATATCTTGGCTTCGCATACCTTTAATGGCTGCGGCCTCGACGCTCGAATAACGCGACAACCCAAGCCCTAAACGCAGCCCGTCTGCAGATACAATCGCAACCGCGTCGCCACGCTGATACGCGCCTGAGGTTGCGACAATGCCAATCGGCAACAAAGACTTGCCCGACTTCAACGCTGTTCCAGCACCGGTATCAATTGTGACTTCCCCATGAGGTTTCATCGCTGCAATCCAGCGCTTACGGGCTGCTTGAGGGTTGGTTTGCGCATTGAACCAAGTGCACCGCCCACCATCTTCCAGTATTTTCAGTGGGTTCATGGGGGTTCCCAAGGTAATAGCCATCCGGCAGCCCGCATCGGTCGCCAATTTTGCAGCCATCAGTTTGGTTTTCATCCCCCCCTTAGAAAGGCCGGATCCTGCATCGCCAGCCTGGCGTTCAATCTCAGGGGTGATTTTGTCAATGATATCATAATGTTTAGCGTCTTTATTGATGTGCGGATTATCGGAATAGAACCCATCCACATCACTCAACAGTACCAAACAATCTGCGCCAGCAGTCACAGCAACCTGCGCCGCGAGCCTGTCGTTGTCACCATACCGGATTTCGTCAGTCGCAACCGTATCGTTTTCGTTCACGATCGGAGTGACGCCTAAGCCCAACAAGGTTTCCATCGTCGCGCGTGAGTTCAAATAACGGCGGCGGTCTTCGCTGTCTTCCAGCGTCACCAAAACTTGCGCAGTCGTAATGCCATGCGGCGTGAGCGCCTCTTCATAGGCGCGTGCCAACCGGATTTGACCGACCGCAGCGGCCGCCTGTGATTGTTCAAGCGCAAGTTCTGTACGCGGCAATCCCAACACGCCACGCCCTAACGCAATAGAACCGGACGAAACCAAAATTACGTCTGTACC
>Ga0209121_10004766_pt1 | contig 12530 bp, 12 predicted proteins | sample Cruoilmetagenom3_FD_187292 | JGI IMG/M metagenome (GOLD analysis project Ga0209121, IMG submission 187292) | Oil polluted marine microbial communities from Coal Oil Point, Santa Barbara, California, USA - Sample 3 (SPAdes) (version 2) | ecosystem: Environmental > Aquatic > Marine > Oil seeps ... | reverse complement strand
ACTAAAGCATTTTATAAAATCCTTTAATCGGGTATGCAGGCCGGTGGAAGGGTCTATCCGTCCATAATTTTCCATTCCTAAATGAATATCGGCTATGTGTAGAAACTTCATCTAATTTTTTACCTTTCCAATTCTTCTTCAGGTTAATTTTATTATATTTATTCCATCTTTTAAATTTAGGGGAATAATTTATTTAATTATAACATAAAATTTGCTTAGGATTTATAGAATTTAGCATTTAACAGATAGGCTTCCTTATACTATACCATTGCGAGTGACCGCAGGGAACGTGGGTAGCACCCAAGTAATATTGAGTGCTACCCGGAGTAATCTCGGAAAATAGCGGATAGTAATTGGTAACAGAAATTATAAGGGATTGATTTTTTTACTTTTCGAGTAATGGTTAAAGCGATATTTAAAAATGTCTGACTTAATAGGACCAAAGAGGGCCATGTAAAGGTGAACTAATAGATATTTTAAAAAGGTATTTAAAAAACCTTCCGGTAAAATTAAATCAGCATCCAAAAATAAAAGTAAATCTCCCTTAGCTACTTTCGCCCCTTCGTTTCTTCCTTTTGAGGGTAAACCTCCAGGAATGATTTTGCAACCATAATTTTTAGCAATTTCTACCGTCTTGTCTTTGGAACCAGCATCAGTACGAATTATCTCGTAATCTTTGAAGTCCTGCTTTCCCAAAGAATCTAAAAGCCAGGGCAAATAACTTTCTTTATTTATTTTGATTAATTTGTTTACAAATATAATTTTCTCTAAGAATCTTATTTATCGTAAGTAAAAAAACCCTTTCCTGTTTTTTTACCTAAAAATCCAGCACTAACCATCTTACGCAATAATGGATGGGACCGATATTTAGGGTCTCCAAATTCTTTATAAAAAGTCTCCATCTTCGCCATATGAACATCCAGCCCAATAAGATCTATCAGATGAAGAGGTCCTATAGGCAAATTTGCTCCTAACTTCATTGCTGTATCAATATCTTCCGCAGAAGCAACCCCCTCAGCTAAAACAAAAATAGCCTCGTTAAGCATTACTCCTAATATTCTACTGGTAATTCCCCCAGGAGATTCAATAGCAACAACAGGAGTTTTTTCCAATGATTGGACTAGTTGTTTAGTTACTTCGATAACTTCTTTGGAAGTAGAGATACCAGGTGTAATTTCTACTAATTTCATAGCCCAAACAGGATTAAAAAAATGCATTCCAATAAAGTTTTCTGGCTTTCTTATTGTTGAAGAAAGATCAGTAATAGACAAAGAAGTAGTATTACTTGCAATTTTAACTTCACTATTATAAAATTGATCAATTTCTTTAAGAACGGTTTTTTTAATTTTCATATCTTCTGTAACTGCTTCAATGATAAAATCAGGTTTATTAGCTTGATCGAAATTTGCTATACATTTAATATTCTGCAAAGTATCATTCATTTCTTGTTCAACGATTTTTCCTTTAGTTAGAATCCTTTTCAGACTACCTTCAATCTTTTGTTTCCCTTTTTCCACCACTTCTAAATTTATATCTTTAAGTAAAACTTCGAATCCATGTTGAGCTGTTACTTGGGCAATACCTAACCCCATAATTCCAGCACCAACAATCATTACTTTCTTAATATTCATAACTGATAACTCCTTTTTTATTTTACACTGTTATTTTCTTTCTACTATCATTGCTATTCCTTGTCCACCACCTATACAAAGACTTACTAAACCATATTTTGAATTTTGTCTTTTCATTTCATATAATAAAGTTGTTAAGATTTTAGATCCCGTAGATCCAACAGGATGACCATGAGCAATTGCTCCACCATTTACATTAAGTTTTTCCACCTTTATATTTAGTTCCTGTACAACCGCTAATATTTGTGCTGCAAAAGCTTCGTTGATTTCGATCAAATTAATCTCGTCAAGTTTTAAATTAGCTAATTTAAGTACTTTTTTGATTGCCTCAGCTGCTCCTATCCCCATAATTTCAGGATTAACTCCTACACTAGCATAAGCTCTAATAGTAGCTAAGGGTTTAACATCTAACTCTTTAGCTTTTTCTTCTGACATCACTAATACTGCAGATGCATTATCTGCCAATGAACAGCTTGAACCAGCAGTAATAGTCCCATCTTTTCTAAAGACAGGCTTTAATTTTTCCATCTTTTCTAAAAGAGTATCACATCTTGGTGTTTCATCGGTGTCAAAAATTTTAACCCCCCCTTTTTTCTTATCTATTACAACTTCCAAAGGAAAAATTTCCTCTTTAAATTTATCTTCTTTAATTGCCCTTATTGCTTTTTGCTGACTGCGAAAAGCAAACAAATCCTGTTCCTTTCGCTTAATATTATATTTTTCAGCAAGTACTTCAGCAGTTTCACCCATTAAACATTTCGCTAATGGGCACATAAATCCATCTCTATGCATTACATCTATCAGCTTTGCATCGCCCATTTTATATCCCCATCTTGCTCCGTCTAAAATATAAGGAATATTGCTCATACTTTCTGTACCACCAGCCACAATCACTTCTGCATCTCCTGCCTTAATAGCCTGTGCTGCTAAAATTACACTTTTCAGACCAGAGCCACATCGTTTATTAATACAATAGGCCGGGGTCCTAATTGGTAAACCAGCTCTTATAGATATTTGGCGAGCTACATTTGCTCCTACGCCAGCCTGCCAACCATTACCAAATATTAGTTCATCACATTCCTCCATAGATATTCCTACTTTTCTAAATACCTCTTTTACAACTGGAACTCCTAAGTCAGCAGCTGACATATCTTTAAGAGTCCCTCCAAATTTACCTGAAGCAAGTCTCAATGCACTTACAATTACAACTTTTTTATTTTCCATAACTTATTACTTCCCTCTACATATTTTTTCTAATTATTAATTTATATTGCTTTATTATTGCGCAATGTATCGATTTCCTTTTTAGAAAGACCAAGTAATTTATCTAGAACCTCTTCAGTGTGTTGACCCAAAAGAGGAGCAACATTTCTTATTTTTGGTTTAGTATTAGATAACTTTATATGAGAACCAATTATTTTCGTCTTTCCTGCAATAGGATGCTCAACCTCAACAAACATCTCCCTGACTTTAGCTATATGATAATCATTAACTACTTGATCTACTGAATAAATAGGGGCACAGGGTATCCCTAAATCAAGAAAATAAGAAATAATCTCTTCTGTTGTTCTATTAATAGACCATTCTTCTACAATCTTTTTTATCTTTATATACTCATTTACTCTTTGTTTTTCAGTAGCAAATTCACTACTATTTGCTAATTTTACTTTTCCTATAGCCTTACAAAATCCCTTCCACATTGCATTATTACCTACCGCTAATACAAACCATCCATCTTTAGATTTAAATGAATCATAAGGATAAAAAAACTCATAACGATTACCTATTTGCTGAGGAATTCTACCTTCTACAACATAAATTTGATTAATAGCTACCATTGCAGCGACCACAGAATCAACTAAAGCTATATCGACTTTTTGACCCTCCCGTGTTTTATCTTTTGCTCGTAAAGCAGCTAAAATACCTATAGCGCTTGATAATCCTCCCAATATATCAGCAATTGCTGTACCAGTTCGGGTAGGTGGGCTATCAGGCCAACCTGTAACACTCATAATCCCTCCCATAGCCTGGCCAATAAGATCATATCCTGGTCGATCTTTATATGGTCCATAATGGCCAAATCCTGAAATACAAGCATAAATAATTTTATTATTAATCTCTTTTAAACTATTGTAACCCAAGCCCAAACGTTCCATCGTACCAGGTCTAAAATTTTCCACAACTACATCTGATTTTTTCACTAATTCAAAAAAAAGCTCCTTACCTTGAGGATGTTTTAAATTAATGGTTATACCTTTTTTATTACGATTTACATTCATAAAGTAAGCACTTTCACTCTTAATAAAAGGAAGATATCGACGAGCATCATCGCCTTTTCCTGGAATCTCTATTTTTATTACCTCGGCTCCTAAATCTGCAAGCATCATAGTACAGAATGGACCAGCCAAAACATGAGTTAAGTCCAAAATCCTAATACCTTGTAACGCCCCTGTTATTTTTAAGTTATTCATGCTTATTATCTATCTATTTCCCCTTCCATAAAAAAATTTGTCAAGCAATTTTTTGAGAAGGTGCGCTTACCTCCTGTACTTTAAAATCTCAAATTTTGTTTTGTATAAAATATTCTATTTTCATTTTATCACGATATTTCTTTTAAGAACTTCTGAGCCATATCTAATCTTATGCAATTTTCTTTAACCATCTTTTCAGCAATTTTATCCACTAATTCGCCGGAAGCACCAGCCATCATTGCAATATTTTTTGCATGTAGACTCATATGTCCTTTTTGAATCCCAACTGTAGCTAACTCTTTTAATATAACATAGTTTTGTACTAAACCAAGAGCACCAAAAACAGTTCCTAATTCAGATGCACTCTTTACATTTAATATTTTCAGTGCTACTCGTGCTACCGGATGTAATTTTGAAACACCACCAATTATACCAACTACAGCTGGAAACTCAATTGAACCGGCTAAATTACCCTCAGCATCCTTCTCCCAAATAGATATTGGTTTATACTGCCCAGATCTTGCGGTATAACTGTGCACTCCAGCTTCAAGTGCTCTAAAATCATTTCCCGTTGCTAATGCTAAAGCACTAACACCATTCATTACTCCTTTATTGTGAGTTGCTGCTCGATATGGTGTTGCATTAGCAAATTGATAAGCTTTTACAATTCCATCTACAGCTTCTTCTCCAATTATTTCTTTTTTGATTGTAACAGTAGCTTTAACTAAACGTTTGTCAGCTAAATTTGAAAGAATTTTTAAACAAACTTTTCCGTCAGTTATTTCTTCAATAATTGGTGCAATCTTTTCAGCTATACTATTTATTGCATTTGCTCCCATTGCATCACGGACATCAATGATTAAGTGAACATCAATCATTTTTCCAATTTCTGTATCTAATATAATAGTTTCAATATCTTTAAGCCCTCCGCCTAAAGACACAAGAACTGGATCTACTTTATTGCCCTCTTTAATTATTTCTTCTTTCTTGTTAAGAATCTTTATCGAAGCTGCGTATGGAGCACTTGTATCTGTCACTTGAATTTGTCCAATCATTAAAGAATCTGGAGCAATAGCTATAATCCCTCCACTTTCTCTAATTATTTTTGCACCATGTGATGCTCCTGCAATAACAGAAGTTTCATCTATAGCCATTGGTATCATATAATCCTTGCCATTTATTAAAAAATTAGTTGCTATACCTAAAGGCAAAGGCATACAGCCTACCACATTTTCTACTAATTTATCCATAATATTCATATCTACACCTGAACTATTAGTTGTTAATACTCTGATATCTTCATCACTTAATTCTGCAAAGTCTTTTACAATATCTAATCTTTCCTTAATAGATTTCTTATAAAATCCCGGAACTCTTGAACTTTTCATATCATCACATCTCCTTAATTTACTAATATATTTTAAAACCTCTAACATTGAAAAATTAAAGATTGATTTAAAACATTCAAATTATAACGTTGCGATCATTCCCCCAAATCCATATTTATACCCAAGTTTTTCTAAATTAAAGAAAATTTTTTAAATAATAACTCACTTCAGTAATTATATATACTATTATCTGCTCCCTTTTTATGGTTCAAATTTAAATATTAACTTTATTATTTAATTATTTATAAACTTAAATAAGCTTCCTTTACCGTCGCATCTTTAAGAAGTTCCTTACCTACATTATGCATTTTTACTTTACCATTTTCGAGTACATATCCCCGTTGACTTATCTTTAGAGCCTTTTTGATATTTTGTTCTACTAGCACAACAGTTATCTTTTCGTCAGAAATTTTTTTGACGATATCAAAAATAAAATCAACAAGATTTGGCGCTAATCCTAAAGAAGGTTCATCGAACATTATACATTTTGGTAATGCCATTAAACCTCTTGCAATGGCTAACATTTGTTGTTCACCGCCACTTAAAGTTCCAGCTAATTGTTTTTGTCTTTCACCTAATATTGGAAACATTTCAAATACTAATTCAAGACTTTCTTTTCTCTTATATTTCGCTCTTTTTATACAAGATCCTACCTCTAAATTTTCCAAAACACTCATATCGCCAAAAAGTTGTCTTCCCTCAGGAACATGGGCTATACCTCTATTTAAAATTTCATATGTAGTTAAATTAGATATATCTTCGCCCATAAAATTAACTGTACCTTTTTTTGGACTAAGAATTCCTGAAACAGTTCTTAAGATTGTAGTTTTACCAGCTCCATTTGCACCAACAATTGATATTATTTCCCCCTCCTGAGCATAAAAACTAACATCCCACAAGATTTGAACATCTCCATAAAAAACATTAATAGAATTTACTTTAAGCATCTTGTTCCTCTTCTCCTAAATAAACCTGAATAACTAATTTATTATTAATAATTTCTTCAGGCACATCTTCTGCAATTTTCTCTCCATAATTAAGTACCACAATTTTATCAGATAATTTATTAATAGCACTCATAACATGTTCAATTATCAATATTGTTACATTATTATCATTATTGATTCTTTGTATTAGTCCTAAAAATTGTTGTGTTTCTACCGGGTTTAATCCCGCCATCACCTCATCTAAAAGTAACAGAATCGGATCGGTAGCCAAAGTTCTAGATAATTCTAAACGCTTATGATCTGCAGTTCCCAACTCTTTTGCTAAAAAATCTTTTTTTTCTAATAAGCCCGTGAATTCTAAAAGCCTTAAAGCAAGTTCTCTAGCTTTTGAAACATTATTAATATGTCTCCGTCCATAAAGAAAACCCACAACAACATTATCTAATACTGAGATATTTCTTAAAGGCTTTGGAATTTGAAAAGTTCTTGCAATACCAAGCTCACAACGTTGAAAAGGTTTTAAATTAGTTATACTTTTACCACAAAAGGTAATATTTCCTTTTGATGCTTTATAAACACCACTAATTATATTAAATAGTGTCGTTTTACCGGCACCATTTGGTCCAATCAAACCGGTTATTCTCCCTTTCTCAACATTAAAACTTACACCCCTTAGTGCTTGTAACCCACGAAAGTTTTTAGAAACATTATTCACTTCTAACATTTTTTATCAATTCCTTAACCTTTACTTTATTTTAATATCTTACTATTTTTTATCAAATTTCCCTACTTTTCTTATCAGATTTTCGAATTTTACATTTAGCCAACCAATCATTCCTTCTGGTTTCAACCGTATAATTAAAATTAAAACAATTGCATATACAACTAAATTAGCACCACTGATATAAGAACTTAAACTTGCCCTAAGATATTCAGAAAGTGGATTCATAAATAACGCCCCTAAAATAGGTCCACCAACTGTACCTATCCCCCCAATTATAGCTGGTAAAACTGCTTCTATTGAGTAATTTATCAACATCATATCTGGATCGATATAACGAATATATTGTGCATAAAACCCTCCAGCAATAGCTGCTAATCCTGCACTTAAAAATGTTGCAATTAATTTATATTTTAGGGGATTTATATTAATAGCAGAAGCTGTGTCTTCATCCTCTCTCACCGTTTTAAATGCAAAGCCCAATTTTGATTTATCTAATAAAATAACAAACCAAATAAGTAAACTAACTAAAACTAAACTTATAAAATAATATGGCTTTTTAGAAATAAAATCCATATAAACCCAGGGATTATTCGTAAAAGGCAATACAATACCTCCCGCTTTACCTACAAAACTCCAATTGATAAATAAATTTCGAAGTGTAGCCGTTAAAGCAATTGTAGCTAACGTAAAATATGGACCTTTTAATACAAAACATGGAGCAAAAATTATCATAGCAAAACAACCAGCAACAATACCTCCTAAAGGTAAACCTACCCATGGTGTTATTCCATAATTAATTAATAATAATGAAGAAATGTAAGCTCCAATAGCAATATAAGCTGCGTGACCTAAAGAAAATTGACCAATAAATCCCCCTAATATATTCCAACTAATTGAGACAAACATAATATAATAAGTAATAATCATTATGTGTAGAAAATATGATGAATTAGTAACCAACGGAAGTAATGCTAATACTGAGCAACCTACTATAAAAAAATATATTTTTATTTTTTTCATTATATCTTTGTTATCCTTCTCTTGATTGAAAAACTTCTCTAAATATCAAAATAACTATAAAAGTAATAAATACAATAGAATCCTTATAACTAGGACCAACTATAATTGCACCTATTGTTTCAAGCAAACCCAAGATAATTCCTCCAAAAAAGGCTCCCTTTATACTTCCTAAGCCACCTAAAACAACCACCACAAAAGCTCTTAAAGTAAAAATATCTCCTACAAGAGGGAAAACATAATAAAAAGGCAGCAAAAGAGCACCTGCTATCCCAGCTAAAGCAGCGCCAATACCGTAAGTAACTATATAAATCTCTTTATCGTTTATTCCCGCCAATCTGGCTCCTAAAGGATTTTGTGATGTTGCTCTAATTTTTTTTCCTAAATCAGTTTTGCTCAAGAAAAAAAATAATAAAAAGCTTATTATTAATAACACCATAAAACTAATGAATTTAGGTAAACTAATTATTTGTCCAAAAAGATTAAAATTTGTTTGAGAATAGTTTATCTTAATAGTTCTATAATTAGCTGAAAATGACAATAACGCGATATTTTGAAATAACAAAGCTAAACCAACGGTTAGAAATATTTGGCTAGAACCAGAGCCATCCTTACTTAAAGTCGGTGTAATTAAACCAAATTGTATTAACCCTCCTATAATAAACATCAAAATTACTACTATTACAAGAGTTAAATAAGGATCCATACCAAAAGTAGTAACAAGAAAATAAGAAGAATACATTCCTATCATTAACAATTCACCTTGACAAAAATTAACTACCTTCATTACACCAAAAATAATATTCAATCCCATCGCTACTAAGGAGTAAAAACTACCAATAAGAATCCCATTTATTAAAACCTGGGGTAAAATATTCATAAATTTCTCCTTAAATATGCTCTACATTTAAAAATTTATAGTATTAATACATTCTCGAACTATAATTTAAACTATAACCTACAATTTTTCCTTTCGGATAATAACTAAAATCATTTCTTTACAAAATTGGATACCTGTATGAAAAATCATACAGGTATCCAATAAAAAATTTCAATCATTTCCACATTGGAACTTGCATTTCTGCTATTGCGACATCAAATGGCCAAATTGTTAGATATTTTCCATCAATAATCTGTGAAATTGAAACTCTAGCATACTCATTTTGGTTAGTATGCATAGTCCCAGCCATTTCTAAATTTTTAAATTCGATAGCATTATATGGTAAGATTATAGGCGGTCCATTCGGAAACTCTTTATCAATTCTAAGATTGGTTAAGCTGGACTGAATTTTTACTGTATCTGGTTCACCTGCTTGTTCAATAGCAGTTTTAAGAACCCATAGAGCAGTGTATACTTCTGCAGAATGACCATTCATAGGTACACCAAATCTTTCCTTAAAAGCGTCACTAATTTCTTTGCCTTTTCCGAAATCTTCGCTCCATTCTACGCAAGTTGAAATGCCATTACCTGCTTCTCCTACAGCAGGTAGAAAATCTGGATCGATTACTCCATTAGCTTTAGAAACCATTATTCTGGGCTTACATTGTTGTTCATGCATAGTTTTTACAAGTAAAATTGCATCCGAAATATAAGGGTCTGTTAAAACTACATCTGGAGTTGCTGCTTTTAAAGTCAATACCTCAGATGTCAAATCTGCCGCATTGTGAGAATACAAAATTTCACTAATTATCTCTAAACCTTTTTTTTCAGCCCAATACTTTGACCATTTTGCGGTTTCTTGTCCTACAAGAGTATTATCTGCTATAATAGCTAACTTTTTCAGCTTTGTACCATATTTTTGATTATAATCAACAATTAATTGCACCATATCTCTCAAGTACATCATATTTGTTGGCGATAAACGGAAAAAGTAATTATAACCCTTGGAGGTAATAATGTCAGCTGTTGAAATTGCAGTAATCATAGGAACTTTATATTTTTGTGCTACCTGAGCTACAACGACCGTTACTGCACTCTGATAACATCCTAATAATGCACATACACCTTTTTGTGTGATTAATCTTTCGGCTTCAGACATCCCTATTTTAGGGTCACCCATAGAATCGCCATATTCAACTACTATCTTTTTACCCAGGATACCTCCTTTTGAATTAATTTCATCTACAGCAAATTCAACACCTCTTTGGCAATTTTTACCTAGAGAAGCAATGGAACCAGTTAACGGATATATTACCCCTATTTTAACTACTTCCTCTTTTTCACCTGCCGCAAAAACAGAATAAGTTACAATTATTAATACACAGACTAAGAATAACAAACATGTCATTACCCTTTTCATAATCATCATTTCCTCCTTAAAAAATTTTTATCATACAATCTCTAAACTCAGAACCTACACTGTCATGCTACCCCACAAATAAATAAAAGTAGGCATAAATTTTAATTTCATAGATTCTATACGCCTCCCCCCTTTCCTTTTTAAAATTACTAGATGAGGAAGAAATATTGTATACCCAAGAAGATTTACTCTACCAGATCCTTTATTCTAACAGTAATTTATCTGTCAGAATTAAGGAATTAGGATATGATAGTTCTCTAAAAGTTTTATCTTAAATAAATACACACTAACTTCTTACTATTGATTAGAGTAAGGCAGTAAATCCTTTATAAAACACCCATGCTTATAAACTCATAAACTTTTTTAATTTATAGTATAGAATATTCTTATACTTTAAAACTATTTCTTGGCAATAATTCCGTTTCCCTTCTTCTTCTATAATATGTTAATAAAATTTCTTCATTTATTTTAAGATGTTCCTCTAATGCTTTTTCAGTTTCCTTTTCATTTCTTTTCTCAATAGCCCTTAAAATTCTACCATGCTCTCTGGGCGTCATTTTACTTCGATCACAGATAGAAAAGATTGTAATAAATAGTCCCGATACTCTAAACCATAAATTCTTAATGATCTCACATAAAGTCTCATTATGGGATGCATCGTAAATTGCAAAATGAAATTCCCTATTCAACTTTTCTATGTTTAAAATACCTTTTTTCTCCATCTGTAATGCGTTATTCAAATTTATACTAATCTTTCTAATATTATTTAATTCTTTAGCTGTAATATTTTTACATGCTAATTTTGCTGCATAAACTTCTAAAATTTTTCTGATACTATAAATTTCCTTTATTTTTTCTCTCGTATATTCCTTTACTGTAAAACCCTTTCTTGGCAGTAAATCTATTAGACCTTCACTTTCTAATCTTCTAATTGCTTCTCTGACAGGAGTTCTGCTAATTCCTAATTCTTCTGAAAGTAGCCTTGTAGATAATTTTAAATTATGTCTTATTTCTCCATTAATAATTTTCTTTCGAATAATATCAGCTACGGTGTCTACTATTGGTTTTTGTAATTTTATTTCTACATTATCAACTTTCAATAAATTTTCCCACAATAAAGATTTAAAAGTTTTAAAAATAAATTTTACTGGGATATTGTATCCCAGATGCTTTTCTATTGTAGATACTACTACATAAGTTGAAAAAATCCTTCTTTTTTTAAGAAATATTTTTTAAAGCATTTCAATAGTTCATTTGACATTTTGTAATTTAAAGGATAAAATTGTTATAAATATTGATAATTATAGGGGAATCTAATTTGAAATCCACTACTAATAATTTAACTAAAGGATGCTTGTGCTATGAAGCTATAATAGAAAACGAACCTATCGCTAAACCTCTTTCCAAATGTAAAAAAATGTCTATCTTTTTATATCTACATCGAAACAATGATAAAAAAATTCTTAAATCAAAAGGTATAGCTTATTTAAGAAGAGAACGTTTGATACATTTAGCCAAGGAAGCTAAAAAACAAGGAGCCTTGCTCACTCAGGAAGATTTAGCTTTACTATTATGTACAAGTCTAAGCACTGTAAAAAGAGATATTATCGATCTAACAAAAGAAGGGGTCATAGTTCCTACAAGAGGATATTTAAAAGATATTGGTAGGGGAATATCTTTTAAATCACAAATAATAAAATTTTACAAGAAGGGTTATCCAATATCTGAAATAGGAACTAAAATGATGCAACCTATAGATATAATCGAAAAATGTATAAAAAATTATAAAAAGGTAATTAATTTAAATAATAAAAAAATTCCTTTAAAAAATATTCACATCGTCACTCATTTATCAATAAAATTAATTAAAGAATACTTAAAAATATAAATATCTCCTGTATACAAACCTAAAAAAATTATTTTGCTACACTTTCGCCGGCCAGATATCCTGTGCTCCAGCATTCCTGTAGATTATATCCTCCGGAAGGGCCATCAAGGTCTAAAATTTCCCCGGCAAAATAAAGATTTTCCACCTTCTTAGAACCCATAATA
>Ga0209121_10004765_pt1 | contig 12531 bp, 13 predicted proteins | sample Cruoilmetagenom3_FD_187292 | JGI IMG/M metagenome (GOLD analysis project Ga0209121, IMG submission 187292) | Oil polluted marine microbial communities from Coal Oil Point, Santa Barbara, California, USA - Sample 3 (SPAdes) (version 2) | ecosystem: Environmental > Aquatic > Marine > Oil seeps ... | reverse complement strand
CCCAACCAATCGGCAGCAAGCAGGATGTCCTTTCCAAATATAGCATGTAACAGATAGCTTCCAACTACTGGAGGTCCTGTCTGTCTGTACCCACGGATGTCCTCTATCAGGTCATCGAGATGGGACTCGTCAAGTGAGATGAACAAGACATCGCCCTCTGAGTGCACGCCCTCCAGCAAGCGGGGAGCGACCTTTATCGTCAATTCTTTGAACCATGTGAACCTGACCCCATACCGCTTCTCGACTTCATCGAACGTCTTCGGCTGGGTCTTCAGCCACTGCTTCACGCTCTTCCCGCCGTCTATCGGCAGGGCCAGCTCTGGGGGGTCTTTCGGCCTTGCAATCCTTATCTTAAGGGTTTGGGAGCCGTGCTGCTTCACGAGAGGCTTCATGTCCGTGAGCGCCTTTGTGAGCGTTCTAATGCCCCCGGGAGTCCCGCTTAAGAAGAAGTAATCTTGTTGATCTGTATTCCAGACGTATATCTCCGCGGATTTGTAGAGTCCCATCGTATAGTTAAACGGCGAGTGTATGAAAATCAGAACTCATCATGCCCGAACTGGAAGATTACGTCCACGCCCAGCTTCTCCGCCTCCGGCTCCTTGGTGTCACACGCCCCGTAGCACGGGTCGACGAAGATTACTGCCGTGCAGCCGGTCTTTTTCTCTATCTCGCGCGCGACTGAGACCGCCCGAGTCTTCAAACCCTCCGGGAACTGCAGGCCGACCACTTTTGCCTTAGCCTTCTTAACCCTCTGAACAATCCTACCTATCTCGAAGTCATAGTTCATTGCAATATGCCACTTTCCCTGAAAGCCGCGACCACTCCACGAATACCGTCTTCCAGGCCGACCTTCGGCTCGAAGCCTATCGCGCGAATCTTGTCGATGGACATCAGCCTGTCCTTCGTTAGCTTGTCAATGTACTCGACTACTGCCGGGCCCTTGCCAGTCAGCTGACCGAATAGCTTGGCTATGGCGGGCTTGACGCGACCCTTCGGCGGCTCGACGCCCAGGACGTTGGATGCAATATCCATGAACTCGCTCTGCGTCTTGCCATAGCCGCCGTCCACGTTGAATATCTGGTTGAGCGCCCTCGGGTTCCGCCTCACCAAGACGAGAGCGTCCAGCAAATCGTCGATGTGTAGGAGTGGTATGTAATTGTTCCCGTGACCGAAGACCTTCATGTCGCCCTGCTGCAGATGCCGCAGCACGGATGAAAAGCCCTCTTCAAACGCTGGACCGTAGACCTGGCTCGAACGGAGGATGGTGTAGGAGACGCCGCTCTTTTTGATTACCTGCTCGCAGACGAGCTTCGACCATCCGTAGTTGGTGTATGGCTCAGGGGGCGTCTGCTCGGTCAGCGGCTCGGGAGACTCGTTGTAGACTGACGTGGTGCTCATGAAGATGAACTGCTTGCAGCCTTTGCACAGCTTCAGCAGGTGGGCAGTCGGCTCCACGTTCCGCTTCTGCAGTTCCTCCCTCGACGCCTTGTAGTCTATGCTGGCGGCGAGGTGGTAGACGATGTCCACCTTGCCGAGCTCGCTCACCTCGCCGATGGGAGCGATTATGTAGTTGACGCCCTCTATTCCACCATGGTGGACATCTATGACCGTAATCTGGTCGCCGCCCTTGAGCAGTTTCTTGACCAGCTGGCTGCCTATCCTTCCACACCCACCCGTTATTAGAACCTTCATCAGTACCACCCGTAAATCTTCTTCTGCTTCCTTTCGGAGCCCCACTTCTTCACTTCCAAACCCTTGAGTAGGATGTCGGGATTGCTCCTGTCCTCGCTGCGCTTCAGGATCTTCAGGGGGTTCGCAGAGACGGCTGCCTTGGCCTCGTCCAGGGTCATCCCAAGCACCATGCCGAATGCCATCAGATCTCGGGGGGCGCGCATGCCATATTTTTCTTTGGCTCCGGATGTTATGACCAAATCACACTTGGCGTCACGGCATATGCGCACGTTCTGCGCCATCCTGGCCAAAATCTCAGCGCGCCTCCTGCCCGAGGAATTCAAAACGTTGGAGAGGTTCAGCTCGACAGCTATGCCCTTCTCGGCGCATGCGCGCGCTATGACATAGTCTATGCCCGAATTAGCCTGATGCATAAAATCCTTCTCGTTGTGTACCTCGGGCGAGCCGATGATGTCCACCTCCCAGCAGTCTGAAGCCATGCGACTGACCTTGTCGTCGCCCTTCACCAAAATCGCTTCCGCATTGCTGCGTACTTTCCTCACCTCCTGCTGAACGTTCTTTGAGCTCACGACCTCCGGCTTGAACACTCCAACCCAGCCGAGCTTCTCAGAGACGGCGTCCTTCGGGAATCCATTCAAATCGTAGAATTCAGGCATAGGTTATCAGGGTGCCGACGTCCTGGCCCTCCAGGGCCTTCTTTATCTCGCCGGGCTTCATCGCGTTGACTATGTGTATCTCGTGGCCGAATGAGGCCATCTCCAGCATGGTCTCGACCTTGTGGAGCATGCCGCCAGTGACGTCCGTATTGTTTGAGCCTTTAAGGTAGTGAGCAATGTCACCGAAGGTCTTGTGGCTTATCTTTGGTATGACCCTGCCCTTGTCATCCAGCACGCCGTCGACGTTCGTCGCTATGACCACGCGGGTTATGTCCAGCTTCTTGGACAGATAGAGGAACAGCCGCTCCGTGGAGGCTATGCTGCAGCCCTGACCCAGGTCCACAAGAATGTCGCCGTGGATTACTGGCACAGCGCTCAGCTTGAGCAACTCCTCCAGCATGAGTATGTTGAAGTTGACGATCTCTTTGTCTATGGTGTACGCGGCGCTGGACGGCTTGACCGCTATGGCTGGCACCCCTGCCTTGACAAGCGCTGTGACCAGGATGTGGTTCAGCTCCCCGGCAGCCCTGTGGGTCTCAACCAGGTGCTCCAACTGCCACGCATCCCTGATGCCCTCGTGGAGCTTGCCCTTCTTGGCCGGCTGGTGGGGGAACGAGCCTCCCCCGTTGCCGATTATGAGCTTCAGCTTGGGGAGGTCATCCAGGGCCTCCTTGACCTCCTCAGAAAGCCTCTTTATCTCGCCGTGGCGCGCAGTGTAGGGCTTCGACTTGTCCGTCAGCACTGAGCCGCCTAGCTTTAGAAGTGTTATCATCTCCCTTTCCACCTGTCGTATAAGTTATTGTCTATGCCTAAAGAATCCAAGACCTTGCCAACGACGAAGTCCACCATGTCCTGGACGCTCTTCGGCTTGGGATAGAATGCCAGAACCGGAGGTATGATTATGCAGCCGGCCTCCTTGCATGCGACCATGTTTTTCAAATGTATCAGGTTGAGCGGCGCCTCCCTTGGCACGAGGACTAGCTTCCGGTCCTGCTTGAGCGTGACATCCGCTGCGCGCACTATGAGGTTGTGTGCGATGCCATTGGCCACTGCCCCCAGCGTCTTCATTGAGCAGGGAAGGATGACCATGCCCTCTGTTTTGAAAGAGCCACTCGATATCCTGGCCGAGAAATCCTTCTCGCCGTAGGCGTGGTCGGCCAGCCCCCCCAGGTCTTCCCCACCAAGCTCGTGCTCCGCTATCTCTTTAGCAGCGTTGGATACAATCAGGTGAGTCTCTATCTTTTTCTCCTTAAGGACCTCCAACAGCCTCCTTGCCAAGACTATGCCAGAAGCGCCGGAGACCCCCACTATGATTTTCATCACGTAATATTTCAAAAAGAGGGCTTAAAAGGCAGGTTAAGCGGATAGGAAGGTGCCGTCGTCTATGTCATCGATTATATGGCATTTGAGGGAGATCTCCCCGGCATCATACTTCTTGAAATAATTGTCGTATACCTGGTCGTAGGTGACTTTTATCTCATCGGGGTCATCGGTTATGTCAAACCATTTCCTGCCGCCACTCGCAACCCTGTAATTCTTATACCAGGAGTCGCCGTCATAGATCATCCACCTATAATCGTCTTCCCAGTTCTCCACCGCGAATCTCGGCGCCTCAAAATAGAGGTAGTGGTTGCGGTTGGTACCCTCTTTGATGTCCTCGCTCTTGCAGACCACCGAGTAACCCTGCATTACCGCATCCCTTGTTACTGGGGAGGGGAGCAAGTCCAGCTCATCCAAATATTCAATGTCCAGATCGGAGTAGCTCGCCGGCTTGGCTCCCGGGGGCAGGACAAGCTCTGAATCGGGGATGTCCGGGACGAACTCGCATTCGTACTCCCCATAGCCGTCCACCAGCTCCTCCGGCGGCGGGACGTCCAGATCGTCGTCGGGAGGGATTTCCAACCATCCCCCCCTATACCCAAAGAGGTTATGGGCATACATCTTCCCGCCGAACTCCTTTATCACGAGGATGTCGAGAGTGCGGGGCTGGCCGAGCATCTCGACCTCCATCGTGGTCTCCATCCTGGCGCGGGGATACTCCATCTTTATCTTGAACTGCATGGCCAGGCCTTCCTCGTCGTCTCCCATGATTATGCTGTTGCATATTACAGGATGGCCGGCGAGGATGTTATCCACAGTCATCTCAAGCTGTTCAGGCAGCTCTGGAGGGAGTGGTGGCGGAACCAAATGCTGCGGCTGCTGGCCGCCTTGTGAGAAGATGGCTATTACTACTATAACGCATATGAGGATTATGAGTAGGATGACAAAGTAGAAGGTCTTGTTCGAAAGAGCGGTTGGTGTGGAAGGCAAGACCCATGTCACCGCAGGCAGGCTAAGGGAAGCGCCGCACTTGACGCAGAAGTTCTCCTTCTTCGGGTTTTGGGTTCCGCAGTTAGGGCATTTCATCTTCAGACAAGGCCTTTAGCGAATATCTTTATGGCAAGCATGAGCAGGACGCCAATCACAAAGAACATGAATGCCAGCATCGCCCTGCCGAGCTTCGGCTCCTTGTGCAGCTCAGGAATCAGGTCTGAAGCCGCTATGTAGATGAAACCGCCGGCCGCGAAGGGCAACATGAAAATGCGCAACTCATTCGTGAGCCAGAAGTAGCCGACCAGACCCCCCAAAACCGCAGTGAGCTGGGAGATGAAATTGTACAGGAGGGCCTTTCTCTTTTTCATGCCCCCATGAAGAAGCACGGCAAAATCCCCGATCTCCTGTGGTATCTCGTGACCTATTATCAGAAAGGATGTTATTAGTCCCAGATGTATATCTGTTATAAACGCTGCGGCGATTACCAGACCGTCTATGAAGTTGTGTATCCCGTCGCCGAACAGAATCATATAGCTGTACGTATGGACCTTGCATTTCTCCCCAGCGTGGCAGTGGTGCCAGTGCAAGAGACGTTCTATAAGGAAAAAGGCTGAGAAGCCCACTATGAAGATTAGCATGGCGGAGTCAACGTCCAAGGACTTAAAAGACTCGGCCAAGAGGTGCAAGAGACCACCACCTATCATGGCTCCAGCAGAAAAGGCGACCAGAGCGAACAAGACCTTTCTGACCGTTTTGTCTCTTAGGGCTAGTGTAAACGCGCCTGCGAAGGCCACCAAGCCATCTATGATAGTGACCAGGAGTATCCAGAGGAGTACGTGCATAGCGTAAGTTAGAAGGTCGGTTTATTAATAGGTTAGGGTACCCTCACCGTGTCACCATCTAGCTCAACGATGTGGCCGTTTTCGCACCACATTTCAAGCAGTCCATCTAAGCCTCGTAAATGGATAACAAGAAGTCCTCGACACCCGCGCATTCGATAGCCCAGTATTGTGCATCCTCGGGGGCTATCCCCTCGCACGTCGAGCAGGTCGCATCGAGTATGTACCATCCATCGCCGGCATTCAGACCGACGACCATGTGGTCATACCCATCGTCGTATGGGGCTGTACTATCCGCAACGCAAAGCTCCGCATTGCTCACCCCCGCGCGCTTAAGCATCGAGATGAGCAGAATCGACATGTCATCACAATCGCCTCTTTCTGAGAGTAGCGTGTATGCCGGCGGCATCGGCCAGTCCTGATACCAATTTGGATCAAAGTTGTACTTCACGTTCTGCCGGACGAAATCCAATAACATAAGAGTTCGCTCATCCTCAGTGAAGTATTCCTCTACCAATGGGTCGGTGACATACACCACTGTGCTGTCGAGGGCGTCGACATTGTAAAAGTACGTGAAGTAGGTGTTATTCACCGAGAGAGAGGCCAACTCGTTTCTGAGCTGATATATGGTTGATAGACCAAAAAGGAACTCAGTCTCGGTCATTCCCGACCCTATGGTCTGATCGTAGTAGTAATCCGGATACTCTGTCTTCGTGCGATATATGTAATAAAGAGCATCGTTCAAACTGTCGACAAAGCCCTCGATCCCGTCCGACAAGGCAGTGTAATCCCCCTGCTCAGCACTCTTCAGCCCATTCGCAACGTGATAAAAAGCGTCCAAGAGATTATCCATTATGCTAGGCTGGAGTCTTCTAGCGCCAAGCTCATCACGTTGTTTCAGTGTGAGCATCGACGAATCAATCCTCTCAAGCGCTTGAGAATATGCCAAGGAATATCTCCTGCAAGCCATTGAATCTGTCATGACGCGCTCATAATCCTCAGTAGTCAGGGCAATCTCCACACCACTAAAACATGCCTCGAACTCGTCCGATTTAAGCAGAACTTCTGCAAAGGGGTCAGTGGGAGCAGGTGTGTTCTGACTCAGTGGGTCTGATGCCTGTTTTGCCGGCTTGGTATTAGAGAGGGATAAGACGACTACCAAGATTATCACGATAAAGACTATGGTGCCTATCAAAAGCAATAATCTCGGCGTGAATGCCCTGGGAGCCCCGGCAACAGGTATGTTTTGTGGTTCCATCTTAGAGTATCCTTATATTCTTAGAGTATCCTTATAACATCATCATCTATCTCAATGATGTCACCCGTCTTGATCTTGCTTATGTCTATGGCATTCACCATTGGGATTTCGGAGATTATGGCGCCAACAGCGACTATTGTCTCAGCGTCCTGGTTTATCATGCCCGCTGGAGCGACATCGTTCTTCTTCGCCCTGTAAATGCCGTATGAGCCGACCGTCGAGCCCTTGCCACTGGGAAAGACGAGAATCTTGCCGACAAAGCTCTGACCCTCCAGCTCGTGGCCCTTTTCGGTGATGGTTCCCTTCTCCGGGTCCACGCCGCCGTAGAATGATATCTGGTCTTTCGTTACCAGCGCTTCTCCTTTCACCTTTCCGTTGAAAACAGCTTTTCCTTTCAGCTCCATTCTCCGTTTATCGCAGCGTCGACGCACTTTTGTATCGAGCCTATATGGGTCTTCATGTTATTATGACCCTGGGAGTAATAACAGGCCTTGGCCGAAGTCGTCGCCACGGACTTGAACCGACCCTTGACAGGCGCGACGACCATACAGGTGTCCGCAGCCACCTTGGCGCCCGCCTCTTCGATTATCTTGACATAGCCCAGCTCCTGGGCCTTTTCCTTTATCGGGCGCGCGCAGGCGACCCACATCTCCACGCCATCAGCGACCTTCTTGCCCTTGAGAAGCATGGCCACTTGCTTGATTTCATCAAGCGAGGCGTGCGGGCAGCCGAGAGAAACGAAGTCGATTGAATTATCCTCATCGTTCATGAACTCATAGGCCTCCTTTATCTCCGGCTCGCCTACCGTTATCTTCTCAGCTGGGTAGTCGAACTTGTCTGCTTCTGGCGTGACGCCCTTGAGGTGGTAGAGGGGCTTGGCGCCATAAGTTACAATGGAAGCTGAGAATGTCTTGAGATGGTCATTGGGAGGCTTGCTCGGACCCTCGATGAGTGCTATCTTGTTCTTCCCCCTCTTGCCTATGGCGTAGCCCATCGCCCCCCAGTCGGCGAGCGTGTTCAGCTCCGCCTCGACCCTGACGAACAGGTCAGGGACGCGATTCTCGTTCAGATGGAGGCCGTAATTAGGGGTCTTGCCTATGAACGCGGCCGCGAGCGCGGAGGGGCCGCCCTCGCGGTTTGTCCGCGCGCCTATGACGCTGTTGCAGTAAGTGACGGCAGATGACTCCGCCCACGCGACATGGTCGCCGAACTTTGGCACGATGCCGATAAGATAAGGAGTACAGGTGCAAGTCGTGTTTATGCCCATGGCCGCAAAGGCGTCCACGACCAGCTTCTGCTTCTCGGCGAACTCCTCGGAGATTCCGAGCTTCTTCCAGTCAACCAAATCCATGCCCGCAGGGTTGAGGAAGGTAGGCACCTTCACCCGCCCGTCTTTTGATAGTTGGGAGAGGTAATCTAAACCCGCATTGCCCAGGTTGTGATATGAGACTCCAGCCACCTGGACAGACTTTATAGGAATGAGCTTGTCCGCGCCGAAGATGTCGCCCAGGGCTGCGAGTATCTGCATGGACTTCTGGGCCGCGTAGCCGTCTTCGCCGTCCAGGATATGCTCTTCGTCTTTGGTTAGGTGCATCTTAATCCTGCAGCTGCGCAGCCCTCAGGAACTCTTCCTTCTTCGCGCCCCAGGGTATCGTGGCGTCCAGGCCCCACTTAGTCGTTAAACGGCGGTCGGAGTTCTGGTCCTCTTCCGCCGACGGGTCAAGGGACGAACCCTTCTGCTTCTCCAGCAAGACCAGGTCCCGGTGGGCCTGGAAGCGCGTGGCGAGCGCCCACTCGACGTCGTTCGGGTCGAAGATGTCTATGTCCTCGTCCACGACCACCACGTGCTTCATCGACTTGTGGCCGTTGAAGGCAGCCTCGATGGCTTTCTTGCCGTCGTCCGGACCCTTCTTATTAATCTGAATCACACTGTGGAGCCAGGAGCAGCCCCCAGGAGTGAGGTTCACGTTCCTGCAGTTGACGACCTCAGTCACCGCCTTGAATATCGTCGGCTCCTTCGGCATGCCCATTAGCAGGCGGTGCTCCGTCTTCCCCGGGACGAGTGCCTGGTATATTGGATCCTTGCGATGGGTTATCTTCTTAATCGTCACCACCGGCTGGTCGCGCAGGACATCATATGTCCCGGTCATGTCCACGAATTTGCCCTCCTTGGCCGTTTCCTGGAAGCTGATGGTCCCCTCTAAGACGATTTCACAGTCGGCGGGCACGTTGATGTCCACGGTCTTGCACTTGACCAGCCTGAAGGGCTTCCCCTCCAGCGCGCCCGCAATCTTGGTCTCGTCCACGCCCGTGAGGGAAGTCGCCCCGGCGACAAGCATCGAGGGGGCATTACCTATGCAGATGGCCACCTCGCTGGTGCCACCCTTGGCGTCCATACATTTGTAGGTGTCGCGCTCGCATATGCGCGCGACTAGCTTGGTTTTGCCTATCCGCTTCATGCGATGGTAAGCGACATTCTGCGTTCCGTCCTGGTTCCTGACGAACACAAGGCCGGCGGTTATGTACGGGCCGTCGTCCTTCGGATAATGTTTAAGGATGGGGATCTTTTCCAGGTCCACGTCCTCTTCAACCACTTCCTGACACTTGCCGGAATCAACGATTTCAGGGTCGATTGGGTTCTCAAGCGCGTTTGCAATCCTGAACAAGAGCTCTTCTTTCTTTATCCCCATGTATCGCGCGACCAGGTCACGGGTCATGCAGACGCCCGACACGAGCCGATAGTCACCCAGACCATCGAAGAGTATGGGCTTGCTGCCCTTGAAGACTATATCCGCGATTTCCACGTCTGGGTCGGCCTTCCCGTGCTTCAGCAGGTCGCCCGATGCTTGTAGGTCTTCCAGGAACCCCCGCAAATCCACGTTTATTTTAAGGAAGAAACTAAATAAAAGCTTTGAGATGGATGTGCGCAAGGATTTCCCTATCCTCCAGAGGATGGTCAACGGCAAGCCGCTCGTCTACCTGGACAACGCCGCCACGACCCAGAAGCCTGTTCAGGTCATAGAGGCTGTGAAGGATTTCTACGAGAACCACAACGCCAACCTGGGGCGCGGCGTCCACACCCTGGGGCTGGAGGCGACGGAGATGTTCGAGGACGCGCGCAGGAAGGTCGCCAAGTTCATCAACGCGCGCGCGGAGGAGATTGTATTCACGAACAACGCCACGCAGGGCCTCAACATGGTGGCGATGCTCTATGAAAACAGACTTGCTAAATTCGACGAGGTGGTGACGACTATCATGGAGCACCACAGCGATTATACCCCCTGGAAGGTAATCAGCCAGAAAACGGGTGCAAAACTCAGGGTTATTGACATAACGGATGACGGAAGTCTGGACATGGGGGATTACCGGAGAAGGATCGGAAACAATACTACAGTGGTCGCAGCCACCCACGTCTCCAACGTCCTCGGGACAGTGAACCCGGCCAAGGAGATGACCAAGATCGCGCACGAGAACGGGGCTCTGTTCGTCCTAGACGGAGCGCAGAGCGTGGCGCACATGAAAACAGATGTCAAAAGGCTGGACTGCGACTTCATGGCGTTCTCTGGCCATAAGATGCTCGCGCCTACGGGAATCGGGGTGCTGTACGGAAAATACGATTTGCTCGAGGACATGGATCCCCTGTTCACCGGCGGCGGGATGGTCTCAAAGACCTACCCGGGGGACATCGAGTTCCTTAAGCCTCCACGGCGCTTTGAGGCGGGGACGCAGAATGTGGAAGGGACAATCGGTTTGTCCGCAGCTATCGATTATCTGGAAAAAATCGGCATGGACAAGGTCCACAAGCATGAGGTCGAGCTCACAAAGCACGCGATGGACAACTTGAGGGGGGTGGACATCTACGGTCCTGAGGAGCGCACGGGCATAGTATCGTTCAACATCGGCAAGATGGACCCGCACGATGTCGCCACGATGATGGATGAGAACGGCATAGCCATCCGGAGCGGGCAGCACTGCGCGCAGCCGCTCATGCACAGGCTCAAACTGGAGGGGACGGCGAGGATGTCTTTCTACATCTACAACACACTGGACGAAGTGGACTACGCGCTGGGAGTCATAAAGAAGATAAAATCACTTGCCTAACCTGCAGTCGGGTCGACGACCCTGCCTAGGAACAGGATGTTACCAGTGGACTTCTCCTGTATTATGAATATGAATGGGTGGTCTGCGCGGAAGACAGGCTTCTCCATCGGCCCAGCAGAGCCCACAGCCATAATTACGGCAGTTGCCGCGGCGGCCTCCGTCCCCTCCTCGTTGACCTCCACGAAGGCCTGATGGATTACCTGGGAGATATAGAGACAGTTTACATTGTTGGGGAGACACAATTTCCCGTCCATGCCCGAGAAATCCGCCGCATACATGTCGAAAGCTGTCGGCATGCCCATGGCCACGAGAGCATCCTTCATGAAGTACTTTGTCTCGAACTTGAACCTCGGGATGTATACGTCCACCTCCAGCTCTCTGAGCATGCCCCCCCACTCGGACAGCTTGACCGAGTCGAGCGCCCCCTCTACAGCGCTCAAATCATCGCCCTTGGGCAAGAGGATTAGCATGGATAGGTCATCGCCCTCATAGGGCAGCTCGAGAATTTGGAGCTGTTCCGTCTCGGCGTAGTTGAAGTCCTCGTCAAGGAGCCTCATCATCGGCACCTTGACCGTGGCATCCGGACCAGTCCTGAAGTCCTCATCCTGAGTCTCGCTCTCATTGAACTGCATGACCCAGGTCCCCTTGAAGTAGATGGCATTGGTTAAGACCAAGCGTGTCAGTGGGTCGAGAACCCCGGGGGGTATGAGGTCTTTGATTTTTTCCCTGGTCTGCTCCTCGACCCATTTGTTGATCGTAACTCGGGAGTTTTCAGTATCGCCCACGAAATCGAGATTCGTCACTTTCCCCCTGTAGTATTGATCAACGGCTTCAAAGTATTCATCTAAGAAAGAATAGTCCTTCTGTGCCCACAGCGCGTTGGCTGTGCTGAGCTCGTAGTCCTCCTGACCCTCGTTCAGCTGGTTGTACAGCCTCGCGAAACCCGACCTTCGCACGATATCGTCCTCCGGGAAGTGGAGGACAGACATCATCTCCCCGGCGGTTTGCCCTCGCGCCCCCTCGTATGTCATCGCCAAGGCCGTCGAGATGCTATAGGGCGAGAAGAAGATGTTGCCTTTTTCGCCCTCGTTGAACTTGGAATACATCTCGAAGGCGAACTGGTTGTTGCCATCTATGACGCTGCGCACGCCCTCAGAGGTGGCCTGGCTGTCGTCGGCAAGAGGTCCGGTGGGTTCCGGCCGTTCGTCTGGCAGGGGTGTGGGTACAGGCTGGCCGGGGGCAGGTTGTTCGGGTGTGGGTTGAGGCACAGGCTGTTCGCCGCCCATTAGCAAGAACGCAGCGACTACTACCACAAAGATTATTATAGCCACAAGCAATATGGCCCGGGTTTCCATCATAAGTTTTAAGGAGACTGCAAATAAAAATCACTTGCCTAACCTTTTAGCTATCTCATCGATAATCAGCACCCCGTGGTTTATGGCCGGCTTGATGAGGGGCTGCTTTGTGAGGTCCCCGGCGATGAAGAGGCCTTTGATATTGGTCTCTAAGTTGTCACCATGCTTCGGCTTGTTGTTCTCGAGCTCCAGACCTATCTTCTCCAGGAACTTGGTCGCGGGTATGGTGCCGGCGAAGACCGCGATGATGTCCGCGGCAAACTCCTTCTCCTCACCGGCGACGTCGAGGGTGCACGTAGCGCCCTTCATGCACTTTA